>Ga0213827_1000119_pt1 | contig 101585 bp, 80 predicted proteins | sample MC6MC0898MG_FD_180669 | JGI IMG/M metagenome (GOLD analysis project Ga0213827, IMG submission 180669) | Enriched soil aggregate microbial communities from Iowa State University, Ames, United States - MC6-MC0898-MG | ecosystem: Environmental > Terrestrial > Soil > Unclassified | place: USA: Iowa...
GACTGTTCCTCATCAGCGTCTTTCTATGCCAAAAACCCCTTGGCTTGTATGGACGATGCTATGGCGATAGATTGAATAACTCAAATTCATAATTTTCATGCTTTGCATAACCATCAGGAATTCGAACGATGGACATGGCCAACCTCAGCGCCTTTATTGCCATTGCCGAGACCGGCAGCTTTTCCGGGGCTGGCGAACGCCTGCACCTGACCCAACCCGCCATCAGCAAACGCATCGCCGGGCTCGAACAGCAACTGGATGTACGCCTGTTCGACCGCCTGGGCCGTGAGGTGACGCTGACCGAAGCCGGCCGGGCCCTGCTGCCGCGCGCCTATCAGATACTCAATGTGCTCGATGATACCCGACGCGCACTGACCAATTTGACTGGGGAGGTGAGTGGTCGCCTGACCCTCGCCACCAGCCACCACATTGGCCTGCACCGTTTGCCCCCGCTTTTGCGGGCGTTTACCCGCCAGTACCCGGCGGTAGCGTTGGATATTCAGTTCCTCGATTCAGAAGCGGCCTACGATGAAATTCTGCATGGCCGCGCAGAAATTGCCGTTATTACCCTGGCACCCGAGCCCCATCACCTGGTCAAGGCGGTCCCGGTGTGGGATGACGCCCTGGATTTCGTCGCGGCCCCCGAGCACCCACTGGCCAGCAATACCGGGGTCAGCCTTGCCGACGTGGCCCGCCATCCGGCGGTATTCCCCGGGGGCAACACCTTTACCCATCACATCGTGCAGCGCCTGTTCGAAAGCCAGGGGCTGACGCCGAACATCGCCATGAGCACCAACTACCTGGAAACCATCAAGATGATGGTCTCGATCGGCCTGGCCTGGAGCGTGCTGCCGCGCACCATGCTCGATGATCAGGTCGCATCCATCGCTTTGCCCGGCATACAGCTGTCACGCCAGCTAGGCTACATATTGCATACCGAGCGAACACTGTCGAACGCTGCCAGGGCCTTCATGGCCCTGCTCGACAGCCACGCAGGGTCCGCCTGACCGGTCGTCAGCCCGGCATTTCCACCTCAAGGACGCGTCAAACGCCAAAGGTCTGGTACCCATGCCCAAATCAGCAAACCGCTTTCCGCGCCTGCCGCGTATCCCTGCGGCCGACCCTCAGGAGTCGGAGCAGGCTTGGCAGAACGCTCCGCAACTGCTGGCGGCGCTCAACGGCGCACGCCTGGGCGCCTGGCTATGGGACATCGACAGCGGCCGGGTCAGTTGGTCACGCGGCACCCAGGCATTGTTCGGCTTCGACCCGCAACGCCCCCTGCCCAACGACATCGACTACCTAGACCTGCTGCCCGAAGAAGACCGCGCCCGCACCCGCCAGCTGTTCCAGGCGGTGGTCAATGGCGAGCCTGCCGAGAAGGCCATGCGCCATCGCATCCGCTGGCCGGATGGCAGCCTGCACTGGCTGGAAATCAACGGCAGCCTGACCCATGACCGCCAGGGCCGCCCGCAGATGATCGGGGTGATCCGCGAAATCACCCGCCAGCGCGAACGGGAAACCGCGCTGATCAACTCGGAAAAGCGCTTCGCGACGCTGTTTCACCTGAGCCCCAACGTGATCCTGCTCACCCGCCGCAACGACGGCATGATCTTCGAGGTCAACCAGCACTTCGAAGACATGTTCGGCTGGCCGGGCGACCAGGTTATTGGCAAGACTAGCCTGGAGTTGGGCCTGTGGGTGAACCCCGAGCAACGCCACCAAGTGTTGGAAACGATCCGCGCCAGCGGTGGCCCGGCGACCATGGAGGTGCAGTTCCGCGCCAGCACCGGCAAGGTCCACGACGGCATCCTGTGTACCCAGGGCATCGAACTGGAGGGCGTGACCTATCTGCTCAGTACGTTCGTCGACACCTCCGAGCGCAAACGCGCGGAGCAGGCGCTCAAGGACAGCCAGGAACGCCTTGACCTGGCCCTGGATTCGGCGCAGTTGGGGACCTGGGACTGGCACATCCCCAGCGGCATGCTCTACGGCTCGGCCCGCGCCGCGCAATTGCACGGGTTGGACCCTATTCCCTTCCACGAATCGTTCGACGCGTTCTTCGAAGGTGTGCCCGAGGAAGAACGTGATGTGATGCGCCAGGCCTACCGCAGCCTGCGCGAAGGCCCGGCCGGCAACTATCAGATCACCTACCGCGTGCAGTTGGATAACGGCGCCTCGCGCTACATCGAAAGCCGTGCACGCCTGTACCGCGACGACCAGGGCAAGCCGCTGCGCATGGCCGGCACCCTGCTGGACATCACCGAACAGGTAGAGCGCGAGCAGCGCCTGAGCGCGTCCGAGGAGAAATTCGCCAGCCTGTTCCAGGTCAGCCCCGACCCAATCTGCGTGACCCGCCAGGACACCGGCCAGTTCATCGAGATCAACCCGGCGTTCACCCAGACCTTCGGCTGGAGCGCCGAGCAGGTGATCGGCCGTACCGCCGAAGAGATCGGCCTGTGGGCCGAATCGATCGAGCGCGCGCAACGCATCGAGCGGGTGATCCGCGAGCAGGCGCTGAGCAACGTCGCCGTGGTGGTCAACCACCGCAACGGCTCACCGCTGACCTGCGTGATCTCCAGCCGGCTGATCAGCGTCGACGACCAGCCCTGCAGCGTCACGACACTGCGCGACATTACCCAGCAGCAGCGCTCCGAGGCGGCACTGAAGTCCAGCGAAGAGAAGTTCGCCAAGGCGTTTCACTCCAGCCCCGACGCCATCACCATCACCGAGCGCCGCAGCGGCCGCTACGTGGAAGTCAACGACGGCTTCTGCCGCCTGACCGGCTACAGCAACGCCGACGTGATCGGCCGCAGCGTCTACGACCTGGGCATCTGGGCCGACGACAAACAGCGCAACGCCCTGCTCGCCGAGCTCAAGGAGCGCGGCCGGGTGCACCACCGCGAAATGCTCGGGCGCAACAAGCGTGGCGACATCCTCACCGTGGAGGTTTCGGTAGAGCCCATCAGCCTCAACGAGGTCGATTGCCTGCTGCTGACTGCCCGTGATGTCAGTCAGCTGAAAAACGCCCAGGCGCAGATCCGCCACCTGGCCTACCACGACCCGCTGACCAACCTGCCCAACCGCGCGCTGCTGATGGACCGCCTGAGCCAGCAGATTGCCCTGCTGCGCCGGCATAACCTGCGCGGCGCCCTGCTGTTCCTCGACCTCGACCACTTCAAGCACATCAACGACTCGCTCGGCCACCCGGTGGGCGACACGGTGCTGAAGATCATCACGGCGCGCCTTGAAGCCAGTGTGCGCCTGGAAGACACCGTGGCGCGCCTGGGCGGCGATGAGTTCGTGGTGCTGCTCAGTGGCCTGGAAGGCAGCCGTGAAGCGGTTGAGGAAAAAGTACGCGAGCTGGCCGACACCCTGCGCGAGCTGCTGGCCGAGCCCATGTCGCTGGACGGCCAGCGCCTGCAGGTAACGCCGAGCATCGGCGTGGCACTGATCCCCGACCACGGCGCCACTCCGGCTGACTTGCTCAAACGCGCAGATATTGCCCTTTACCGGGCCAAGGATTCGGGCCGCAACACCACCCAGCTGTTCCACACCACCATGCAAAAGGCCGCCAGCGAGCGCCTGCGCATGGAAAGCGACCTGCGCCTGGCGCTGGCCCGAGGTGAGTTGGCGTTGCACTTCCAGCCCCAGGTGGATGCGCGTGACAACCACATCGTCGGCGCAGAAGTACTGTTGCGCTGGCATCACCCACAGCTAGGCCAGCAACCGCCCGCGCAATTCATTCAGGTTCTGGAAGAAAGCGGCTTGATCCTGGAAGTTGGCAGCTGGATTCTCGACGAAGCTTGCGATGCCTGCGCGCGCATGCTTGAAGACGGGCTGATCGATGCCGATGATTTCAGCCTGTGCGTGAACATCAGCCCACGGCAGTTCCGCCAGAACGACTTCGTCGAACGGGTGTTGCGCAGCCTCGATGACTACCGCCTGCCCCATCACATGCTCAAGCTGGAGATCACCGAAGGCATCGTGATCCAGAACCTGGAAGACACCATCAGCAAGATGCGCGAGCTCAAACGCTATGGCGTGAGTTTCGCCATGGACGATTTCGGCACGGGGTACTCCTCGCTGACTTACCTCAAGCGCTTGCCGGTAGACGCGCTGAAAATCGACCAGACCTTTGTGCGCGACGCCCCTGTAGACCCCAACGACGCCGAAATCGTCCGCGCCATTGTCGCCATGGCGCGTAGCCTGGACCTCGCGGTGATCGCCGAGGGTGTCGAACTGACCGAGCAACTGGAGTTTCTTGAACGGCTGGGGTGCCACTTGTACCAGGGCTACCTTCACAGCAGGCCGCTCCCACTGCAGGCATTCAGGCAAATGTTGCTGGAAGCGCCGGCGGACTATTGAGCAACGAAAAAGGGCACCCGAAGGTGCCCTTTGTTCATCCCGCCGAACTTAGTTCAGCGCTGGTTTTTCACCATTGATCGGGATGCGCTTGGCCTTGGCGTCTTCCGGCACAATGCGCAGCAGGTCGATGCTGAGCAGGCCGTTGGCCAGGCCCGCAGATTTGACCTCGATATGGTCAGCCAGGCGGAACGACAGTTTGAAGGCGCGCTGGGCAATGCCCTGGTGCAGGTAGGTCACTTCAGCGGCGCCATTTTCGCGCTTACCACCGGTCACGGTCAGGACGCCTTTTTCGACTTGAAGGTCGAGGTCCTGCTCCTGGAAACCGGCTGCGGCAACCACGATGCGATAGTGGTCATCGCCATGTTTTTCGACGTTATAGGGAGGGTAGCTGCTACCCGCCTCGTTACGTGCCGCGGACTCGAACAGGTCGTTGAAACGGTCGAAGCCAACGGAATGGCGGAACAGGGGTGCGAGAGAGAAAGCGCTGGTCATGGTCATAAACTCCTGAAATTCAGCAAGTAAGTCATTACGCGACCCGACTTCGGCATCGCGTACTGAATAAATGAGGTTCAGGTGATGGCTTTCAAGGGTGACAAGCAAAAAATTTTCAGCGGCATCAATGGCCCTTTCGCGGGTAAACCCGCTCCCACAGGGACACAGTGACCATGGACTCGGCTCGGTACCCGTGGGAGCGGGTTTACCCGCGAAGAGGCCGGATCAGGCGACGCAATCCTCGGGCACCTGCATCTCAACCCCAAGCAACCGGCTGATCCGCTGGCAATCATCTTCCCTGCGCAACTCTGCAAACAGCACCACCGCTTCGGGATAGCTGCGCGTCAGCATCGCCAGCCACTGCTTCATCCGCCCCGGCGCATAGCGCGGCGACAGCTTGGCCTGGGCCTGGCGCCAGAATTCGCGCAGCAGCGGCAAAAGCGCCTCCCAGCTCATCGGCAGGTACTCACGCCCATCGCGCGCGGCAGCAATCTGCAAGGCCAGGTCCGGTCGTGATACCAAGCCCCGCCCAAGCATGATGTCCTCGGCACCACTGACCTCGCGGCAACGCCGCCAGTCGTCGACGGTCCAGATCTCGCCATTGGCAAACACCGGCACCTTGACCACATCCTGCACCCGCGCCACCCACTCCCAGTGCGCCGGAGGCTTGTAGCCTTCGACCTTGGTGCGCGCATGCACCACCAGGTGCGCCGAGCCACCTTCGGCCAATGCCGTGGCGCACTCCAGCGCACCGTCCGGGCTGTCGAAGCCCAGGCGCATCTTCGAGGTGACCGGGATGTGCGCGGGCACTGCGCGGCGCACTTCACGCACGATGGCATGCAGCAGTTCCGGCTCCTTGAGCAGTACCGCGCCGCCACGGGACTTGTTCACGGTCTTGGCCGGGCAACCGAAATTCAGGTCGATCACCGGCGCGCCCAGCTCACAGGCCAACGCCGCGTTTTCGGCCAGGCAGACCGGATCGGACCCCAGCAACTGCACGCGCATGGGCACGCCGGCAGCCGTACGCGCGCCCTGACGCAGCTCAGGCGCGAGCTTGTCGAACGAAGAGGCTGGCAGCAGGCGGTCGCACACGCGAATGAACTCGGTGACGCACCAATCGATGCCGCCCACTCGGGTCAGGACGTCGCGCAGGATGTTGTCGACCAGCCCCTCCATGGGGGCCAGGGCAATTTGCATGTTGGGGTCTCGGCGGGAAAAGGCGGCAGTCTAACAAAAAATGCCGCCCGCTCAGGCACCGATCAGCGCCGGGCCATAACCTTCGACGAATTCCGCCGGCATGCGCTTGGGCTTGCCGCTGGACAACTCGATGCAGGCGAAAGTGGTTTGCGCGCGCAGCAGGGTCACGCCGTCACGCGGGCGCTTGAGCTGAAAGCGCCGGGTCATGCGCAGGCGCTGGTCCCAGTCGACGATCCAGGTGGCCAGTTGCAGCTCGTCATCCTCATAGCCGGCGGCGAGGTAGTCGATTTCGTGGCGCACCACCGCCATGGCCCGGTCCAGGCGCCGGTATTCGGCCAGGTCCAGGCCCAGGCGCTGGGAGTGACGCCAGGCGCAGCGTTCCAACCAGGTGACGTAGACCGCGTTGTTGGCGTGACCGAGGCCGTCGATGTCCTCGCTGCCGACACGCAGGTCGATGATGAATGGCGTTGCCAGGTCCCAGCTCATGCCCGCTCCCAATGTGTGTGAACGGGCAGAGTGTATCGGATGTTCAGGCGCTTTGCCGCGCGGGTGCGCTGGCACGGCTGAGCAATTCCAGCACTGCCTCGCTCAAACGTGGGTCGGCCAGCACGCGCTGGTGGCCGCCCTCCTCCAGCTGCAGCAGGCGGCTGTCGAACCAGGCCTTGTGGATGGCCTTGGCCTCGCTGGCCGGCACCAACGCATCATCGGCGGCGTGCACCACCAACCCCGGCAGCTCCAGCTGATAGCCGCTGACATCCAGGCGACTGATCTGCATGCCGACATCCTGCTCGACCTGGCGAATGAACGCCGCCCGCGCCCGCGCCGGCAAGCCCAGGTGCCGGGCGAAACCGCGCAATACACCGAGCAACTGCGCCGGCGCGGCAATACTGACTGCCGCTTCGGCACGCAGGCCCATCTGCAGCGCCAGCATGACACTGGCCCCGCCCATGGAATGACCAATCACGGCCCGCAGCGGCGGCAATTCGGCGGCAGCCTCCAGCAGCGCTCGGGCAAACAGCACCACATGCGCCTGCTGCCCGGGTGAACGGCCATGGGCCGGGCCTTCCAGGGAAACCACGGTGTGACCTGCCTTTACCAGGGTTTCGATTAGCGCGGCAAACTGGGTTGGGCGACCTTCCCAGCCGTGCATCAACAGTACGGTCGGGCCTTGGCCCCAGCGCAAGGCGGACAGCCCAAAACGCAGGGTGATGCGCTCGGCGCTCGCCAGCAGGGGGAGCTCCCACTGCCTGGGCGGGAGGTTACGCGGTGTCATGAATGCCCGGCGCATCTTGCCGGCGACATGCTCGGGGGCCAGGCGGCCAAGTGTGCCATTGACGCCACGAATCCAGCTCAAGGTAGTCATCGCCTTGCTCCACGATAAGGTTTTAGACAACCGCCGATTTGGCGGCACGCAGGATACGGTCGGACAACTCGCTGGTACCCAGAGCACGGGCCAGCGCCAGACCACCAATCATCAAGGCCAGGTCGGCCAGTGCCTTGTCGGCGTCTTCGGGGCGGTCGACCATTGCCGCGGCCATCAGCTCGATGTGTTCGGCCAGCACCTCACGAAAAACCTCCGGCAAGCGCTGCATCTCGCCAATCGAGTTGGGCAGCGGGCAGGCATGCACTTCGGCATCACGGTGCTTGCGCGACAGGTAGAAGGCGCTCACCAGTGCCCGTCGCCCTTCCCCGTCCAGGCTCGGATCAACCTGAGCCAGCAGGGCCCGGCGCTCGCAGAGCAGTTGGCGAAACGCCTCGAGCATGAGCTCGTCCTTGCTGTCGAAGTGTGCGTAGAAGCCACCGACGGTAAGGCCTGCCGCGCCCATGACCTGGCTGACACTCGGCTCGGCCGGGCCGTGCTGGATCAGCGCGCTTCGGGCGGCCTCGAGGATGCGCTCGCGGGTCTTGGTCTTCTTGTCGCTCATGGACAGCTCACCGATGAAAATATGATGATTGAAATATTATTCTCATCATATTTTTTGGCAAGCAGAATTTGCAACCGTTTATCGGCGTGCATTTTTAAAGGAGGGAGAAAAACAAAAGGCCCATTCAATAAGCGAATGAGCCTTTAAAGTCCCGCAAAACGCGGGTAAACGTGGCGTCCCCTAGGGGACTCGAACCCCTGTTACCGCCGTGAAAGGGCGGTGTCCTAGGCCACTAGACGAAGGGGACGTAACCTTCGCGAAGATTCACTGATGTGAACCCTGGCTAAATTGGTGGAGCTAAGCGGGATCGAACCGCTGACCTCCTGCATGCCATGCAGGCGCTCTCCCAGCTGAGCTATAGCCCCGAAAACAAAAGGCTCATCCAATATGCGAATGAGCCTCTTTAAGTCCCGCAAAGCGCGGGTAAAAGTGGCGTCCCCTAGGGGACTCGAACCCCTGTTACCGCCGTGAAAGGGCGGTGTCCTAGGCCACTAGACGAAGGGGACGTAACCTTCGCGAAGATTCGCTGATGCGAACCCTGGCTAAATTGGTGGAGCTAAGCGGGATCGAACCGCTGACCTCCTGCATGCCATGCAGGCGCTCTCCCAGCTGAGCTATAGCCCCGGATTTCTAGCCTCTCGGCCCAGCGACATAGTGAAACATCGCTTGTGCAAAACTGGCGTCCCCTAGGGGACTCGAACCCCTGTTACCGCCGTGAAAGGGCGGTGTCCTAGGCCACTAGACGAAGGGGACGAACCTTCTTACCTTCAAGACCCGGTTGCTGGACCCGGTCTTGCTTATCAGCCGTGGCTGCTAAGCGGAATTTGGTGGAGCTAAGCGGGATCGAACCGCTGACCTCCTGCATGCCATGCAGGCGCTCTCCCAGCTGAGCTATAGCCCCACTATGTCGCTCTGAACTGAATCACCGGCTGGGTGCCTGGCGTTTCGTTTCGTTCATCGCTGTGGACGGGGCGCATATTAAGATCGGATTGCAAAGCTGTCAAACAAATTTTTGAAAATATTCAAAAGTTTTTTCACAGATAACAATCACTTACCGCCCTGCCCCGCATTCATTGCAGTGTTCCCTGGGATTTGAACCTGTGAGAGCGGGCTTGCCCGCGCCCACAGGTTCGGGTCATAACTGCCTCAGGCGATGTTCGCCAGCAGCTTTTCCCACTCTTTGTTTTCTTTCTTCGACACGCCACCCAGCAGGTCCAGTGCCTGACGCAAGCGGTAGCGGGTCAGGTCCGGGCCGAGGATTTCCATGGCATCGAGCACCGACACCGAGCTGGCCTGGCCAGTAATGGCGGCGAACATTAGCGGCATGGCGTCACGCAGCTTCAGTTCAAGCGCTTCGACCACGGCCTGGATGCAGCCGGTGATGCGCTCTTTTTCCCACTGACGCAGGCTTTCGAGCTTCCACAGGATCAGCTGGATCACCTGGCGCACCTGGTCGGCGGACAGTTTTTTGCTTTCGAACAGCTTGGCGTCGAGCTTGAGCGCACCTTCGAAGAAGAAACCACCCAGCGGGGCAACCTGACTGAAGGTTTCGACACGGCCCTGCACGTGCGGGGCGATTTTCATCATGTAGTCGCTGTTGAACGCCCATTTCTGCAGGCGCGCGGCGAATTCTTCCACCGGCAGCTCGCGCAGCCACTGGCCGTTGAGCCACGACAGCTTCTCGATGTCGAAGATCGGGCCACCCAGGGAGATACGCGACAGGTCGAAGTGCTCGACCATTTCGGCCAGGGAGAACTTCTCGCGCTCGTCCGGCATCGACCAGCCCATGCGGCCCAGGTAGTTGAGCATCGCCTCGGGCATGAAGCCCATGCGCTCGTAGAAGGTCACCGAGGTCGGGTTCTTGCGCTTGGACAGCTTGCTCTTGTCCGGGTTACGCAGCAGCGGCATGTAGCACAGCTTGGGCTGCTCCCAGCCGAAGTATTCGTACAGCTTGATCAGCTTCGGTGCCGACGGCAGCCACTCTTCGCCGCGCAGCACGTGGGTGATGCCCATCAGGTGGTCGTCGACCACGTTGGCCAGGAAGTACGTCGGCAAGCCGTCGTTCTTCATCAGCACCTGCATGTCCATACGGTCCCATGGGATCTCGACGTCGCCACGGAGCATGTCCGGGACCACGCAGATGCCTTCGCTCGGCACCTTCATGCGGATCACGTGGGGTTCGCCAGCAGCCAGACGGCGCTGCACTTCCTCGTCGCTCAGCAGCAGAGCGCGGCCGTCGTAGCGCGGGGTTTCGCCGCGGGCCATCTGCTCGGCACGCATCTGCTCCAGCTCTTCGGCGGTGCAGAAGCAGTAGAACGCATGGCCGGCATCGACCAGTTGCTTGGCGTATTCAGCGTAGATCTCGCCGCGCTCGCTCTGCCGGTACGGGCCGTGTGGGCCGCCGACATCCGGGCCTTCGTTCCATTCGATGCCAAGCCAGCGCAGGGCGTCGAAGATCTGCTGCTCCGACTCGCGGGTCGAGCGCAACTGGTCGGTGTCTTCGATGCGCAGGATGAACTCACCGCCATGCTGCTTGGCAAAGCAGTAGTTGAACAGGGCGATGTAGGCGGTGCCGACATGGGGGTCGCCGGTAGGCGATGGCGCGATACGCGTGCGTACGGTGGTCATGGAGAGTCTCGAACGAAAAGATGAAACAAAGGCGGGATGTTAGCAGGGAGCAGGCACCGGGCTCCAGCAATGGCGCGAACGTCACTTGTGGACGGGGCGTGTGTCGCTGTTAAATTTGCTTACATTTCTGGAACGATAGTCCCCATGCCCGCTCAACTCAAACGCCGCCTGCTGATCTTCTTCACCCTGGTGGCAATCATCGCCCTCGCCTTCCTCGCCCACTGGTATTTCAAGGGCCGCTTCTACGAGAGCACCGATAACGCCTATGTGCAGGGCGAGATCACACGTATTTCCAGCCAGCTCGGCGCACGCATCGACGAAGTGCGCGTGGAAGATAACCAGCATGTGCGCAAAGGCGACCTGCTGGTGCGCCTGGAAGCCGCCGACTTCCAACTGGCCGTGGAACGTGCCCGCGCCGCCTTGGCCACGCGCGAAGCCGAGCATGTGCAGGCAGAAAGCCGCCTCACCCAACAAGGCAGCCTGATTGCCGCCGGCCAGGCTCAGGTCGCCGCCAACCAGGCGACATTCGACCGCTCGCGCCTGGACCTCAATCGCGTCGAAAAACTGCGCAAGCCTGGTTTCGTTTCAGAACAGCAGGTCACCACTTTGTCGGCGGAGAGCCACGTCGCCGGCTCCCAGGTGGACAAGGCCCGTGCCGACCTGCAAGGCCAGCGCCAGCAGGTCAACGCCCTCAGCGCCGACCTCAAGCGCCTGGATGCACAGATCGCCAACGCCCGCGCCGAACTGGCCCAGGCCGAGCTGAACCTGACCCGCTGCGAGATCCGCGCCCCGATCAGCGGCATCATCGGCCAGCGTAACGCGCGTAATGGCCAGGTGGTGCAGGCTGGCGCCTACCTGCTGTCGATCGTGCCCGACGAGGACATCTGGGTGCAGGCCAACTTCAAGGAGACCCAGATCGGCCACATGCAGCCTGGCCAGCGCGCCGAACTGCTGTTTGACAGCTACCCCGACACCCCGATCGAGGGCCGCGTCGACAGCCTGTTCGCCGCCTCCGGCGCGCAATTCAGCCTGCTGCCACCCGACAACGCCACCGGCAACTTCACCAAGGTGGTGCAACGCATTCCGGTCAAACTGACCTTCGCCGCCGACAACCCGCTGCATGGCCGTATCCGCCCGGGCATGTCGGTGACCGCCACTGTCGATTTGCGCGCTCAGGATGAAGGCCGCAATGGCCGGTGATCAGCTGCTCAGGCCAACCGCAGAGCCGTCCCGACGCGACTGGATCGCAGTAATGAGCGTGATGCTCGGCGCCTTCATGGCGGTGCTGGATATCCAGATCACCAACTCGTCGCTCAAGGACATCCAGGGCGCGCTGTCGGCGACCCTGGAGGAAGGTTCGTGGATTTCCACCTCCTACCTGGTGGCGGAGATCATCATGATCCCGCTGACTGCCTGGCTGGTGCAGCTGCTTTCCGCCCGACGCCTCGCGGTGTGGGTGTCGGCCGGCTTCCTGCTGTCGTCGCTGCTCTGCTCGATGGCCTGGAACCTGGAGAGCATGATCCTGTTCCGGGCCCTGCAGGGCTTCACCGGCGGCGCGCTGATCCCACTGGCCTTCACCCTGACCCTGATCAAACTGCCCGAACACCACCGCGCCAAAGGCATGGCCATGTTCGCCATGACCGCCACCTTCGCCCCGTCCATCGGCCCGACCCTGGGCGGCTGGCTGACCGAGAACTGGGGCTGGGAGTACATCTTCTACATCAACATCCCGCCGGGCCTGATCATGATCGCCGGCCTGATGTATGGCCTGGAAAAGAAGGAAGCGCACTGGGAGCTGCTGAAAAGCACCGACTATGCCGGCATCGTCACGCTGGGCATGGGCCTGGGCTGCCTGCAGGTGTTTCTTGAAGAAGGCCACCGCAAGGACTGGCTGGAATCCAACCTCATCGTCGCGCTGGGCAGCATTGCCTTGGTCAGCCTGATCACCTTTGTCATCCTGCAGTTCTCCAAGCCACACCCGCTGATCAACCTGCGTATTCTCGGCAACCGAAATTTCGGCCTGTCGAGCATCGCCAGCCTGGGCATGGGTGTCGGGCTGTATGGGTCGATCTACCTGCTGCCGCTGTACCTGGCACAAATACAGGGCTACAACGCCTTGCAAATCGGCGAAGTGATCATGTGGATGGGCGTGCCGCAGCTGTTTCTGATCCCGCTGGTACCGCAGCTGATGAAGGTGGTGTCGCCGAAAGTGCTGTGCGCGCTGGGCTTCTGCCTGTTCGGCGTGGCCAGCTTCGGTTCCGGCGTACTGAACCCCGACTTTGCCGGGCCGCAGTTCAACCACATCCAGATTATCCGCGCCCTCGGCCAACCGATGATCATGGTCACCATTTCGCTGATCGCCACGGCGTACATCCAGCAGCAGGATGCGGGGTCGGCGTCGAGCCTGTTCAATATCCTGCGTAATTTGGGGGGCGCCATCGGTATCGCCCTGCTCGCCACCCTGCTGGATGCGCGCACCAAGGTGTACTTCGATTACCTGCGTGAGGCGGTGGTGCCGAGCAACCCGCAGGTGGCCGAGCGCCTGGCGCAACTGGCGGAGCGGCTGGGCAATGACAACGCGGCGCTGGGCAAGCTGAGCGAGATTACCCACCAGCAGGCGCTGATCATGGCGTACAACGATGCGTTCCACTTTGTCGGGATCGGCTTGGCGGTGAGCATGGTGGCGGTGCTGTTGACGCGCAAGCTGCCGGAGGGGCTCAAGGCTGGGGAGGCTCATTAAGTTGATGTTGCCTTTGCTGGCCCTTTCGCGGGTAAACCCGCTCCCACAGGTAAAGCACAATTTTCAAGAACTATGCTGTACCTGTCCCACAGGTAAAGCACAACTTTCAAGAACTATGCTGTACCTGTCCCACAGGTAAAGCACAACTTTCAAGAACTATGCTGTACCTGTCCCACAGGTAAAGCACAACTTTCAAGAACTGTGCTGTACCTGTGGGAGCGGGTTTACCCGCGAAGGGGCCGGCACAGGCAACACACCTTCAGCTGGTAATCAACCGCTCCCGCAGTTGGGTAATCTCGTCGCGCAATTGCGCCGCCGCCTCGAACTCCAGGTCGCGGGCAAACTGCATCATCTTCTCTTCCAGCTGCTTGATGCGCTTGGTGATCTCACCCGGCGTGCGCAGTTCGGCCTCGTAGCGAGCGCTCTCCTCTGCGGCCTTGGCCATGCCCTTGCGCTTCTTGCTGCGCGACCCCGGCACGTTGGCGCCTTCCATGATGTCGGTGATGTCCTTGACCACACCCTTGGGCACGATGCCGTTGGCTTCGTTGAACGCGACCTGCTTCTCACGGCGCCGCTCGGTCTCGTCGATGGCCCGCTGCATGGAGCCGGTGATCTGGTCGGCATAGAGGATGGCCCGACCGTTGAGGTTACGTGCAGCCCGGCCGATGGTCTGGATGAGTGAGCGCTCGGAACGCAGAAAACCTTCCTTGTCGGCATCGAGTATCGCCACCAGCGACACTTCAGGCATGTCCAGGCCCTCACGCAGCAGGTTGATACCCACCAACACGTCAAAGGTGCCCAGGCGCAGGTCACGGATGATTTCAACCCGCTCCACCGTGTCGATGTCCGAATGCAGGTAACGCACCCGCACATCGTGGTCGGCCAGGTAATCGGAAAGGTCTTCGGCCATGCGCTTGGTCAGCGTGGTGGCCAGCACCCGTTCGCCCAAGGCCACGCGCTTGCGGATTTCCGACAGCAGGTCGTCGACCTGGGTCAGCGCGGGGCGCACCTCGACTTGCGGGTCGACCAGGCCGGTGGGGCGCACCACCTGTTCGACCACACGGCCAGCATGCTCGGCCTCATAGGGCCCAGGGGTTGCGGAAACGAAGATGGTCTGCGGGCTGACCGACTCCCACTCATCGAAGCGCATCGGCCGGTTGTCCAGCGCAGACGGCATGCGGAAACCATACTCGACCAGGGTTTCCTTGCGCGAGCGGTCACCCTTGTACATCGCCCCAACCTGGGGAACGCTGACGTGCGATTCATCGATCACCAGCAGCGCATCGTCAGGCAGGTAATCGTAGAGGGTGGGAGGCGGCGCGCCGGCCGGGCGCCCGGACAAGTAGCGCGAGTAGTTTTCGATGCCGTTGCAATAACCCAGTTCGAGAATCATCTCCAGGTCGAAGCGGGTGCGCTGCTCCAGGCGCTGGGCCTCTACCAGCTTGTTGGCCTTGTGCAGGTACTCGAGGCGCTCCTTCAATTCCTCCTTGATGCCCTCCACCGCCTCCAGCAGGGTTTCCCGCGGGGTGACGTAGTGGCTCTTGGGGTAGAAGGTAAAGCGCGGCAACTTGCGAAAGACCTCGCCGGTGAGCGGGTCGAAGGCGGCGATATTCTCTACCTCGTCGTCGAACAGCTCGATGCGGATGGCTTCGAGGTCCGATTCGGCGGGGAAGACATCGATCACGTCGCCGCGCACACGGAAGGTGGCGCGGGCGAAGTCCATCTCGTTGCGGGTGTACTGCAGGTCGGCCAGGCGGCGCAGCAGCGCACGCTGGTCGAGCTTGTCGCCGCGGTCGACGTGCAGGACCATCTTCAGGTAGGTCTCGGGGCTGCCCAGGCCGTAGATGCACGACACGGTGGTGACGATGATCGCATCGCGCCGTTCCAGCAGCGCCTTGGTCGCAGAAAGCCGCATCTGTTCGATGTGGTCGTTGATCGAGGCATCCTTCTCGATGAAGGTGTCCGACGAGGGCACGTAGGCTTCGGGCTGGTAGTAGTCGTAATAGGAAACGAAGTATTCCACCGCGTTGTTCGGGAAGAACGCCTTGAATTCGCCATACAACTGCGCGGCCAGGGTCTTGTTCGGCGCCAGCACCAGGGTCGGGCGCTGCACCTGCTGGATGACGTTGGCAATGCTGAAGGTTTTGCCCGAACCGGTTACCCCGAGCAAGGTCTGGTGCGACAGGCCCGCCTCGATGCCTTCGACCATCTGACGGATGGCCTCGGGCTGGTCGCCGGCCGGCTGAAAACGGGTGACGAGCTGGAACTCGGACATGTCGGACCTCGCGGTAACGCAGTAACTGTAAATTTAGCCAGTAGTCTATACCCAAATGCGCCCGCCCGGGACCGGATTCAAAGCCCAGGTGTGAACGCTCATTGCGATGGACCCGGCAATTCGACCAATGGTTGAAAAATATTTGCGCAAATTGCCGGAAAAGCTGCGCCACACTGTCGCAGTGACCGGCCGGTATCACTATACTGACTCCCCGTTTGTGCACCGCTTCAGTGCATTCGGCTGGAGCGTGTACGCCCTATCACTCTCCATTCAGAGCCAAGGTAACAATGAGCCTGTTTTCCGCTGTCGAGCTGGCACCCCGCGACCCCATTCTGGGCCTCAACGAAGCATTCAACGCCGACCCACGTACCGACAAGGTCAACCTGGGCGTAGGTGTGTACTGCAATGAGGAAGGCCGCATTCCGCTGCTGCGCGCCGTGATCGAAGCCGAAACCCAGCGCGCTGCCCAGCACGCTTCGCGCGGCTACCTGCCGATCGACGGCATCGCCACCTACGACCAGGCCGTGCAAAAACTGATTTTCGGCGCCGAGTCGCCACTGCTGGCCGCTGGCCGCGTGGTTACCGTGCAAGCCGTTGGCGGCACCGGCGCTCTGAAGATCGGCGCCGACTTCCTCAAGCGCCTGTCGCCCAACGCTGTGGTTGCCATCAGCGACCCGAGCTGGGAAAACCACCGCGCCCTGTTCGAAACCGCCGGCTTCCCGGTACAGAACTACCGTTACTACGACGCCCCGAGCAACGACGTAAACCGCGCCGGCATGCTCGAAGACCTGAACAACCTGCCGTCCGGCTCGGTCGTTGTGCTGCACGCTTGCTGCCACAACCCGACTGGCGTCGACCTGGGCCTGGATGACTGGAAAAACGTCCTGGAAGTGGTCAAGGCCAAGGGCCACGTACCGTTCCTCGACATGGCCTACCAGGGCTTTGGTGACGGTATCGCCGAAGACGCCTTCGCCGTGCGCCTGTTCGCAGAATCTGGCCTGGACTTCTTCGTTTCCAGCTCGTTCTCCAAGTCGTTCTCGCTGTATGGCGAACGCGTTGGCGCGCTGTCGATCGTCACCGGCAACAAAGACGAAAGCACCCGCGTGCTGTCGCAGGTCAAGCGCGTAATCCGCACCACCTACTCCAACCCGCCGACCCACGGCGCGACCATCGTCGCCACCGTGCTGAACAGCGACGAGCTGCGCAGCATGTGGGAAGCCGAGCTGGGTGAGATGCGCCAGCGCATCCACGGCATGCGTCAGCAGATGGTCAGCCTGTTGGCGGAATACGGCGCCAAGCGCGATTTCAGCTTCGTAGGCCGCCAGGCCGGCATGTTCTCCTACTCGGGCCTGACGGTCGAGCAAGTGGCACGCCTGAAGAACGAGTTCGGCATCTATGCGCTGGACACTGGCCGCATCGCCGTCGCCGCGCTGAACCAGAGCAACATCCACGTGGTCACCAAGGCCATCGTCGAAGTACTGTAACTGCTTGATTTAGCTGATTGAATTGCCAAGGGCGGGTTGACTTGCCCTTGGCAATCAGTAAGATATACGCAGATTCCGCGATAGCTCAGTCGGTAGAGCAAATGACTGTTAATCATTGGGTCCCTGGTTCGAGTCCAGGTCGCGGAGCCAAATTCTGAAAAAACCTCCAGTTGCGCAAGCACTGGAGGTTTTTTTATGCCTGCCTGATCATTTGTGCAACGGCTCGGTCACCGGCTTGCCGTCATCCACCAGGCTCCAGACCAGCAACTTGGCAGGCTTCGTCTTGCTGGCATTGCGCGACACGCTGTGCACAGTGCCTGGCGCCTCATACCAGTATTCACCGGCCTTGTAGGTCTTTTCCTGGTCATCGTTGAGTTTCGACACCACCGCGCCCTCAAGCACGTACGCCATTACCGCACCCGGATGCTGGTGAGCAGGCGATGCCTCGCCAGGCGCATAACTGACGGTGAGCATGACGGCGTTCTTGCCGGGGGCATTGGTGGGCTGCTGCTCTTGCAGGACCTTGACCTGGTCCGCAACATCCCCATGCGCCCAGGCGCTGGACTGGCCCATCAGCAGGCCAGCACTGACCAGCAGGGCAAGGGAAAGATTCGAAGGTTTCATAGGGGCTTCTCCTGATTGGCATCTGCCAGCAGGTTAGGCCCAAGGGGGCAAGTGACCAATGGCCAATTCAGCGAAAAACCAGGGGGCCGCTTCGCAACGCCGCGCTATCAGCTGCTACGGCCGATGGGGTAGAACTCACCCTGGCTCCAGACCCCGAGCCATTCCTCGCCATCGATCTCGCGCGGCACCGCCAGCTCGACCATCTGGTAGAACACATTGCGATGGATCAACGCCTCGAGATTGCTGCGCATCAGCACGTAGGGCGCAGGCTCCTGGGTGACCGGATCGATTTCTACCCGCAACGGGTTCGCCGGGCCTGCCTCGACCTGGTCGTCGACATTGCTGGTGAAGCTCAGCACCTGATGCTCACCACTGCCCTGCACGTCCAGCGTCACGGCAACAAATGGCGCATCATCAACACGAATACCGACCTTCTCCACCGGCGTAATCAGGAAGTAGTCATCACCATCGCGGCGGATGATCGTGGAAAACAGCCGTACCATCGGCTTGCGCCCGATCGGCGTACCCAGGTAATACCAGGTGCCATCACGGGCAATGCGCATGTCGATGTCGCCGCAGAAATCCGGATTCCACAGATGCACCGGCGGCAGGCCCTTGTGCTTGGGGATCTGCGCCAGAATATCGTTGGCCTTGCCGGAATCTGTCATTACCCTGCCCTCACTCGCTCATGCCCAGAAGGCTACGAGCGTACTCGCGCATGGGCGCTGCGAGCAAATCCTGCGGCGTGTTGTCGTGGAACGTCAACAAACCGCCACGGCTTTTGATCCGCGCAGTGTCGATCAGGTAGCGGGTGCTGGTTTCGATCAGCATCATCTGTACCACGCCGGTGTCCCAACCCAGGCGGTCGACCGCCTGTTCGTCATACCACTCGTCGCCGTTGCCGATGCGGTCATCGGTGCGGGCGAAACGGGTATAGAGCACATAGTCAGCGCCGACCGCGCGCGCTTCGGCGATAGCTTCTTCAAGGCCCAACGGGCCTTGGGCACGACGTACCAGCGGGAAGTACTCGACAAAGCTCTTGAAAGCCTCTTCAGCCACCACATTCTGTTTCGGCACAGGCCCTTTGCCCGGGGGCATGAACGCGCCCTGGCCGATGAAGATGAACGAATCGGGCTGCAGGCGGATCGACAGCGTGCGGCGGGTGTCGCTGTGGTCCAGCAGGCCGGCATCGCTCATGTGGTAACGGACGCCCTCGCCCATATCGCTGACATTCATGCAGCCGCCCAGCGCCAACAGCGCCAGCGGCAAGACCAGGCTACGCATCTTTCCTCCAGTGGCCGGTGACGAAAAACCGGCGAATAGCCGGCGGATGCAGCTTTTGCGCCAGATCAGCCGCCAATCACCTTCATCACCATCACATCGCCGGAAAATGCCAGCGCCTGCTTGTCGGCCAACGCCTTGACCAGCAAGCGCTGCAAGGCAGGCAGCGCTTGGTGGCGCGGTTTTTCCAGCAGGTCGCCGACAAAGTGACGATTGCTCGACGACAGGCAACCATGCAACCAACCGGTCGAGGACAAACGCAGCCGCGAACAGGCCCGGCAGAACGGCACGCTCTCGTTGGCGATCACGCCGAAATGCCCCTTGCCCGGCACCTGATAACGCAGCGCCGTGGCATCCAGCGGCGCGTCCACCTGCTGATAGCCATGCTCGCGGCCGATCAGGTCGAGCAATTGATCGAGCCCGACGAACTGCTGCAAGAACGCGTTGTAGTCACGGGCCAGATGGCCCATGCGCATCAGCTCGATAAAGCGCAGCTCGAAGCCACGGGCCATGCAGTAATCGAGCATCGGCAGCACCTGGTCCAGGTTCTGCCCACGCATGGGCACCATGTTCACCTTGATCTGCATGCCCATGGCACTGGCCTGCTGCATGCCCGCCAGGACGCTGGCAAGGTCGCCTCCCCGGGCGATGCGCCGGAAGGCTGCAGGGTCGAGGGTATCAAGCGACACATTGAGGCGGCGAATGCCTGCCGCGTGCAGTTGCGGCAGCTTGCGTGAGAGCAACTGCCCATTGGTGGTCAGGGTGATGTCCTGCAGATCCAGCTTCGCCACTGCAGCCAAAAACGCATCCAGCCGAGGGCTGACCAACGGCTCGCCACCGGTGATGCGCAAGCGTTCGATGCCGGCGGCTTCGATCAAATAGGCCACGCCACGGGCCAGCGCCTCTGCCGACAGTTCATCCTGCGCCGCCACCAGCCGCTTGCCATTGGGCACGCAATAGGTACAGGCGTAGTTACAGGCAGCCGTCAGGCTGACGCGCAGGTTGCGAAAACGCCTGCCTTGACGATCGACGATCATGAGTAACTCCGGCATGGATGAATCGGGGCCGGCAAAACCTGACTCAAAATTCAGGTTTTTGCAAGCCCCTCCTTCATACCGACGTTATTCGGATGCGGCGGGACGCTTCAGTTTGTGGTTTCCGGGTCGCGTTTGCGCTTGTTGCCCATGCGCACGCCAATGTCCATGAGGAACTGGAAGAAGCCCTCCTGGTCCTCCAGCACATTGCTCCAGAACGGCGAGTGATACAGCGCCACGGCACCGTGCACCAGTGCCCAGGCGGCGCAGTAGTGGAAGTACGGTGGGACGTCTTCGAGCTTGCCTTCGCTGATACGGCCTTTGATCAGCTGGGTCAGCCGATCGAAGTTGGAAGCACGAATGCTGTGCAGCTCCTCGACCATTTCTGGCACCTGATTGCCCTTGACCACCTTTTCTTCCAGGCGGTCGAACAAACGGTAGCGCTGCGGGTCGCGCATGCGGAACTCGAAATAGGCGCGCGACAGCGCCTCCTTGTCGCGATCGACATCGGCCGAATGCAACAGCTCATTCAAATCGCGCTCGTAGTCGAGCATCAGGCGCAGGTAGATCTCCGCCTTGGACTTGAAGTGCTTGTAGATCGTACCTTTGCCGATACCTACGGCGTCGGCGATCATCTCGACGGTGACGCTATCTTCACCCTGTTCGAGAAACAGCTTGAGCGCAGTATCGAGGATTTCCTGTTCGCGACGGCGAAACTCACGGACCTTACGAGGTTCTTTCTGCATGGGAAGGACTGGATGACATTGAAGCGGTTTATTATGCCTAACTTGCAGCAAATTGCACGGATCATCCAACCATGTCTATGTTTCACGATGAGTTCGACCAGGCGCCGGGGCTGCGTTACCTGAACCACGCGGCCATCGCCCCCTGGCCACGCCGGGCCAGCGAAGCAGTGGCGCGCTTTGCCCGGGACAACGTGCAACTGGGCGCCAGCGACTACCCGGCATGGCTGGCTACCGAGCGGCGCCTGCGCGAGCGGCTGGCGCGACTGATCAACGCGCCTTCGCGCGGCGATGTCGCACTGGTCAAGAACACCTCGGAAGCCCTTTCGATGGTCGCATTTGGCCTGGCTTGGCAACCCGGCGACCAAGTGGTGATCAGCGACGAGGAATTCCCGTCCAACCGGGTGGTTTGGGAAGCACTGGCCGATCGCGGCGTCGAAGTCATTCAGGCAAGCCTCGCTGGCACCGACCCCGAAGCCTCGCTGCTGGCGGCCTGCGGCCCGCGCACACGGCTGCTGGCGGTCAGCGCCGTACAGTTTGGTAGCGGCCTTCGCCTTGACCTGGCGCGCCTCGGCCAGGGCTGCCAACAGCGCAATGTGCTGTTCTGCGTCGATGCCATTCAACAGATAGGCGCCCTGCCCTTCGACGTGCAGCACTATCAGTGTGATTTCGCCATGGCCGACGGCCACAAATGGATGCTCGGCCCCGAAGGCCTGGGGCTGCTCTACTGCCGGGCCGCGTTGCGCCCGCAGCTCCGGCTCAACGCCTATGGCTGGCACATGCTGGAACACCTGGGGGACTTTGAGCGCCAACAGTGGCAGCCAGCACGCAGCGCGCGGCGTTTCGAGTGCGGTAGCCCGAACATGCTGGGCGCTTGCGCGCTGGAGGCGAGCCTGTCATTGCTGGAGGAAATCGGCATGGATGAAGTTGCCCGGCTGCTGCAGCAGCGCGTCGAGCAATTGCATCAGGGGCTGGCGAGCATCCCGGGCGTCCACCTGCACAGCCCGAGCCGCCCGGAACGACGCGCGGGGATCGTCACATTCAGTATTCCAGGAAAGGAAAGTGCCCATATCCATCGCTCGTTGATGGCAGAACGAACCATTTGCGCGCTACGGGGCCCAGGGGTGCGTTTTTCACCGCATTTCTACACCGATACGCAGCTGATCGACGAAGCTATCCAGCAAGTAAGGCGCCTTGCCATACATTGAGGAAGGTAGCGAGCCCCGGCGTATTCCAAATCTGTTTAAAAAACGACCAACACACACTGGCACTGCGCCAAACCTGACCAATACTTGAAGTGTTGGCGCGACGCATCCCCCCCAAGTGGCGCGCTGATAAAGGTGCTCACGGACCGCGTACCTTTGTTTTACTCCTAATGGTCTTAACCCGGATTCCTCCCCCAGAACCCGGGTTTTTTTTGCATGCATGAATGTGACGGCGTGCGTCAGGCAACCCGGGCCAGCGGGAACAACCGCTTGAAGTTGGCGGTGGTCTGCTCGGCCAGCTGCGCGTAACTCACGCCACGCAACGACGCCACATACTCCGCCACCTCGCGTACATACTGTGGCAGGTTCGGCTTGCCGCGGTAAGGAATCGGCGCCAGGTACGGCGAGTCAGTCTCCACCAGCAAGCGGTCGACCGGCACCTGCCGCGCAACCTCGCGCAAGGCGTCAGCATTGCGGAAGGTCACAATGCCAGACAGCGAAATGTAGTAACCCAGGTCCAGTGCCGCCTTGGCCATGTCCCAGTCTTCGGTGAAACAGTGCAGCACACCGGCCTGCGGCAGGTTCGCCTCACGCAGCAAGGCCAACGTGTCGGCCCGTGCAGCGCGCGTATGCACGATCACCGGCTTGCCGGTCTGGCGCGACGCCTCAAGGTGCAGCCTGAACGATGCCTGCTGCAGCTCGGCAGCCTCCGGCTCATAGTGGTAGTCGAGCCCGGTCTCGCCGATCGCGACGACATGCGGGTGCGCCAGTTCACGCAGCAGCCACTCCAGCGCCGGCGTTTCGCCCGGCGCCAGGTCGAGTGGGTGTACGCCCACCGAGCAATCGACATCGGCGTACTGCTCGCTCAGGGCCTTGACCGCACCAGCGTTCTCGGCGCTCACGCCGATGCACAGAAAATGCCCGACCCCGCGCTCGCGGGCTGCCTGCAGGGCAGCATCCAGCGAGCCCTGATGGGCACTGAGGTCAAGACGGTCGAGGTGGCAATGGGAATCTACGAGCATGGGATACCGCACACATGAAGAAATGGAAAATCAGCGGGAGCCCGGCAGCTGCACCCAATGGGCGAGCAAGGCTTCCAGCAGCAGGACGCGGTTGAGGTTGGCCTTGCCCAGCACCTTTTGGCGCTGCTCGAGAATCCACGCCTGAACCTCAAGCACCTTGGCCTGCCGACTCTTCTGCGCGAGGTATTGCACCACCTTGCGCATATCGGCCAAACCCAGACCCTCTTCGTCCTGGGTCAGTTGATAACGCAGGATCAGGTGCGACCAGTCACAGAACCAGTCGAACAACAGCAACAAGGGCACGCTGCCCCAGGCCTCGGCCAGCTGACTGGGTGACTGCTGCTGCTTGAGCAGCTTTTTCACCCCGTCGGTAACCAGCGCACGCTGCGCACGCACGCCTTGGGCCTGCAGGGTCACGGCCATCAAAGGCGAACCGGCGGCCAGCGTCAGCAGCTCATCACGCTCGGCCTCGTCGCAGTCCGCCAGCGCCGTAGCCAACCAGGCCTGGCTCTGGGCCAGGCTGGGCTGCGGGCAGACAACCTGCTGGCAGCGGCTCTTGATGGTCGGCAGCAAGCGGCTGGGCTGGTGGCTAACCAGCAGCAGCACGGTGTCGCCGGAGGGCTCCTCCAGGCTTTTGAGCAGGGCATTGGACGCATTGACGTTCATCGCCTCGACCGGCTCGATCAAGATAACTTTACGCCCGCCAAGCTGCGCCGTCTGCACCACGAACGATACCAGTTCGCGCACCTGGTCGACCTTGATCGGCTTGTCGGCCTCTTCCGGCTCCAGCACGAAGTTATCCGGGTGGCTGCCGGCCTTGACCAGCATGCAGGACTTGCACTGCCCGCAGGCATCCAACCCCTGTGGCTGCTGGCACAACAGGCGCGCCATCAGGCGCTCGGCCAATGCGCGCTTGCCAATGCCCTGCGGCCCGTGCAGCAGGTAGGCGTGAGCATGCTGGGCACGCCCCGCCAACTGCTGCCAAAGCGCCTGCTGCCATGGGTAGGCCTCAGCCACGGCAACGCTCCAGAATGCCAGGCAACAGTGCGTCAATTGCGCGCTGCACGGCTTCCAGTGGCTGCGCAGCGTCCAGCAGGTCGTAGCGTTGCGGCTCGCGCTGGGCGCGCTGCAGGTAGGCTTGGCGCACAGCCTCGAAGAAGGCCTGGCCTTCTTGCTCGAAACGGTCCAGGCGCCCACGTGCGGCCGCACGGGCCAAGCCGACTTCCACTGGCAGGTCGAACACAAGGGTCAAGTGGGGGCGCAGGTCGCCCTGGACGAATTGCTCAAGGGCGGCAATACGCTCCACCGACAGACCGCGGCCACCGCCTTGATAGGCGTAGGTGGCGTCCGTGAAGCGATCGCACAGCACCACTGCCCCACGGGCCAGTGCCGGGCGGATCACCTGCGCCAGGTGCTGGGCGCGTGCGGCGAATACCAGCAGCAACTCGGTGTCGGCGGCCATCACCTCATCACTGGGTGCCAGCAACAGCTCGCGGACCTTTTCGGCCAGCGGCGTACCGCCGGGCTCGCGGGTCAGCACCACATCCAGCCCCTGCTCGCGCAGGCGTGCGGCCAGGTAGTCGCGGTTGGTGCTCTTGCCCGCGCCTTCGGGGCCTTCCAGGGTAATAAACAAGCCGCTCACAGGCAGTCCTTAATGTTGTTCGTCAGGCACCGGCGCTTCGTCGGCCGGAGCGGGTTCGCTGGCCGGTGCCGGATCCTGCACGGAGGGTTCGCTCGACTCAGGCGACTCTACGGCTGGCGCATCCTGCGCCTGCGGCGCCGGGCTGGAGCGGTAGTCCGCCCGCCGCTTGAGCTGGAATTCGCGTACCGCCGAGTTGTGATCGTCGAGGTCGTCGGAGAACACATGGCTGCCATCGCCGCGGGCGACAAAGTACAGGCTGGTGCCATCGGACGGGTTGAGCGCGGCATGAATCGCTTCGCGCCCGACCATGGCGATCGGCGTCGGCGGCAGGCCGGTGATGGTGTAGGTATTGTAAGGGGTCGGCTCACGCAGGTCGGCGCGGGTGATCCTGCCGTTGTAGCGCTCGCCCATGCCGTAGATGACCGTAGGGTCGGTCTGCAGCATCATGCCCAGGCGCAGGCGGCGCACGAAGACGCCAGCGATCTGCCCACGCTCCTGGGGGATGCCGGTTTCCTTCTCCACCAGCGAGGCCATGATCAGCGCTTGATAAGGGTCACGATAAGGCAGGTCGGTGGTGCGCTCGGCCCACTCCTTGGCCAGCACGTCGTCCAGGCGCATGTAGGCCTGCTGCAACAACTCGGCATCACTCATGCCCCGCACGAAGCGGTAAGTGTCAGGGAAGAAGCGCCCCTCCGGGAACACCCCGGCATGGCCAAGCTTGTCCATGACTTCCGAGTCAGACAGCCCATCCAGGGTGTGCTTGATCTTTTCATGCTTGGCGATTGCAGAACGCACCTGGCGGAAGGTCCAGCCCTCGACCAGGGTGAGGTTGTACTGCACCACGTCAGCGCGGCGCCAGGCGTCGAACAGGTCTTCCACGGTCATGCCAGGCGTGATGCGGTATTCGCCGGTTTTCAGCGGCGTGCCAGCCATATTGAAGCGCCAGTAAAGGCGCAGCCAGAAGGCGTCGTCGAGCAACCCCTCACTTTGCATGCGGTAGAACATGCGGTTGGGGTTGGTGCCATTGGGCACGTCGAGCAGGCGCTCCTGCGTCACGTGCAGGGGCTGCTCCAGCACCGAGTTGACCTTCCAGGCCGACCAGCCCAATGCCAGGCCGCCGATGATCAAAGCCATTTCCAGCAGCAGCAGGAATTTGCGTCTCACGAATTCAGGTATCCAGTAACGTACGGGCAACGGCCTGCAGTTTACGGGTGAGTGGGCCCGGCGACCAGTTCAGCGCGGCAAAACCACGCACAGGCCAGACACCGTACACGCTGTTGCAGACGAACACTTCGTCCGCCCGCTCCAGCTCATTGAACGGCAAGTCACGGACCTGCACCGGGATGGCCAGTGTCTTCGCTTGCTGCAACAAAGCACTACGCATCACCCCGGCAACGCCGCAGCGGCTGAGATCGGCGGTCAGCAGCACGCCGCCTCGCACCAGGAACAGATTGCTGTACACGCCTTCCACCACCCTGCCCTGCCCGTCACACATCAGGCCTTCGGCATATTCGCTGCCTTGCCATTCGGCACGGGCCAGCACTTGCTCCAGGCGGTTGAGGTGTTTGAGGCCGGCCAGCAGCGGTTGTTCCCCAAGCCGGGTCTGGCAAGGGAACAGACGCACGCCGTGCTCGGCATGTTCGGCAGGATAGCTGGGCAGCGGGCCGCCCTGAAGGATGCGCCGTGACGCGGCACCGGCAACCGGGGCGTAACCACGCTGGCTGTCACCCCGGGTGAGGATCAGTTTGGCGACACCGTCGCCGAGCTGGCTGGCATAACGCAGGATTTCATCGCGCACCAGCGCCAGGTCAACGTCGATTGCCAGCCGCTGACAACCCAGCGCCAAGCGTGCCATGTGGCCGTCCAGCAAGCTGGGCTGGCCACTGCGCACGGCGATGGTCTCGAACAGGCCATCGCCATAGGCCAGGCCGCGGTTCTGCAGGTTGACTGCAGTCGCCGGCTGGCCGTCGATCCAGCTGTGCATCAACCGGCGAACCGGCGGAACACCAGCGAGCCGTTGGTGCCACCAAAGCCGAACGAGTTGGACAGCACCACATCGATCGGCATGCTGCGCGCTTCATGTGGCACGAAGTCGAGGTCACACCCTTCGTCCGGCTCATCCAGGTTGATGGTCGGCGGCGCCATCTGGCTGTTGATTGCCAGCACGCTGAAGATCGCCTCTACCGCACCCGCGGCGCCCAGCAGGTGGCCGGTCATCGACTTGGTCGAACTGACCGCCAGCTTGTAGGCGTGCTCACCGAACACGCGCTTGATCGCCGCGACTTCGGCGATATCGCCAGCCGGGGTCGACGTGCCATGGGCGTTGATGTAGCTGACCTCGTCCGGCTGGATGCCGGCATCGCGCAGGGCGTTGGCCATGCAGCGGGCCGCGCCTTCGCCGCTATCGGGCGGCGAGGTCATGTGGTAAGCGTCACCGCTCATGCCGAAACCAACGAGTTCGGCATAGATGGTCGCGCCACGTGCCTGGGCATGCTCCAGCTCTTCGAGCACCAGCGCACCAGCACCGTCGGACAGCACGAAGCCATCACGGCCTTTGTCCCACGGACGGCTGGCACGAGTTGGCTCATCGTTGCGGGTCGACAGCGCGCGCGAAGCACCGAAGCCGCCCATGCCGAGGCCGCAAGCCGCCATTTCGGCGCCACCGGCGATCATCACGTCAGCCTCACCGTAGGCAATGTTGCGCGCGGCCATGCCGATGCAATGCGTACCGGTTGTGCAGGCAGTGGCGATGGCGTAGTTCGGCCCCTGCAGACCCAAGTGGATCGACAGGAAACCGGAGATCATGTTGATGATCGAGCCAGGCACGAAGAAGGGCGAGATGCGGCGCGGGCCTTGCTCGTGCAAGGTGCGGCTGGTTTCTTCGATGTTGGTCAGGCCACCAATGCCCGAGCCCATGGCCACGCCGATGCGCTCACGGTTGGCGTCAGTCACTTCCAGGCCGGCATTGCGTACCGCCTGGAAACCGGCCGCCAGGCCGTACTGAATGAACAGGTCGAGCTTGCGAGCTTCCTTGGCCGACAGGTATTGCTCGACCTCGAAGCCCTTCACCGAGCCGCCAAAACGGGTGGAGTAGGCAGACAGGTCCGTGTGTTCGATCGGACCAATGCCACTGCGGCCAGCCAGAATGCCCTGCCAGGTGCTCGGTACATCGGTACCCAGTGGCGACAGCATACCCATACCGGTGACCACGACGCGTCTACGCGACACAGTACTCTCCTTTTCTAATAACAGAGTCTCTTGCCATTGCATTCAGGCAATGGAATGAAATGGCAACAGGCTCTCGAAGCCCGCAGATCGACGCAGGGCCTTCGCAAAGAAAAAACCGCACGCCGGTAAAGGCAGTGCGGTTTTTCTCGTCAAGAAGCGACGACTACAGCGTCTTAGGCCTTGTGGCTGTTGACGTAGTCGATTGCAGCTTGAACGGTAGTGATCTTCTCGGCTTCTTCGTCAGGGATTTCGGTCTCGAATTCCTCTTCCAGAGCCATCACCAGCTCAACGGTGTCAAGCGAATCGGCACCCAGGTCATCGACGAAGGACTTCTCGTTGGTCACTTCCTCTTCCTTGACGCCCAGTTGCTCGGCGACGATTTTCTTGACGCGTTCTTCGATGGTGCTCATACCTAGTTTTCACTCCTAATGGACATATGTCAGGCAGCTGGCCGGTGACCAAGTTTATAGAAAGACGTTCGCTTTTCAAGCGGAACACACTTTCAGTTCAGTCACCCGACCCTCTGTCCGGAATCTGGTTGCAGCTTTATAACGGATTTTAGGCTCGCAGTATGACTCTTTTTTTACGAAATCCGTCACATTGAGTTGCAGTGTTACATGTACATCCCGCCGTTGACTGGCACGGTAGCGCCGGTCACATAGGCTGCGCCGTCGGATGCCAGGAACGAAACCACCTTGGCGATCTCGTCCGCCTGGCCCAGGCGGCCCAGCGGAATCTGGGTCTGCAGGGCTTCGCGCTGCGCTTCTGGCAGCTCGCGGGTCATGTCGGTGTCGATGAAGCCCGGGGTTACCGAGTTGACGGTAATACCGCGCGAGCCCACTTCACGCGCCAGGGCGCGGCTGAAGCCTTCCAGGCCGGCCTTGGCGGCCGCGTAGTTGGCTTGGCCAGCATTGCCCATGGCACCGACAACCGAGCCGATGCTGATGATACGACCCCAACGCGCCTTGGTCATGCCACGCAGCACGCCCTTGGACAAACGGTAGAGGCTGTTCAGGTTGGTGTCGATCACGTCGAACCACTCGTCGTCCTTCATGCGCAGCATGAGGTTGTCGCGGGTGATGCCAGCGTTGTTGACCAGAATGGTCGGCGCGCCGAACTGCTCGCCAATGGCGCCCAGCACCGCTTCCACGGACTCGGCGCTGGTCACGTTCAATTCCATGCCAGTACCGGTGATGCCGTGTTCCTTCAGGGTGGCGGCAATGCGCTCGGCACCGGAAGCCGAGGTGGCGGTACCGATCACGGTCGCGCCCTGGCGGCCCAGCTCGAGGGCGATGGCCTGGCCAATACCACGGCTGGCGCCGGTAACCAGTGCAACTTTACCTTGCAGGCTCATGCAAGCTTCTCCAATTCAGGCCAGCGCCGCGCGGGTGGCGGCGACAGCGTCAGGGGTATTGAGGTTGTAGGTGGTCACGCCGTCGGCGCAACGCTTGTTCAGGCCAGCCAGGACTTTGCCCGGGCCGCACTCGACCAGGTTGACCGCACCATTTGCGGCGAGCGTCTGCACGCATTCGACCCAGCGAACCGGCTGATACAGCTGCGCAAGCAAGTCGTGCTTCAGCGCATCGAGGTCAGCGGCGATGGCGGCGGTGACGTTCTGCACCACCGGGATCTGCGGCGCCTTCCATTCGATGGCGTTGACGTCTTCGGCAAAGCGCTCGGCGGCGGGCTTCATCAGGGCACAGTGCGACGGCACGCTAACCGCCAGTGGCAGGGCGCGCTTGGCACCGGCCTCTTTGCACAGCTCCATGGCACGATCGACCGCGGCCTTGTTGCCCGCGATCACAACCTGGCCTGGCGAGTTGAAGTTCACCGCGCTGACCACTTCATCTTCGGCGGCCTTGGCGCAAATTTCGACCACCACCGCGTCATCCAGGCCGAGGATCGCGGCCATGGCACCGTGACCCGCCGGCACAGCTTGCTGCATCAGCTGACCACGACGCTCGACCAGGCGAACGGCATCTTTCAGCGACAGGCTGCCAGCGGCGACCAGGGCGCTGTATTCACCCAGGCTGTGGCCAGAAACGAAGGCCGGCTGCGCGCCGCCCTCTTCCAGCCACAGGCGCCACAGCGCAATGGAGGCGGTGAGGATCGCCGGCTGGGTCTTGTCGGTTTGGTTAAGTTGCTCTTCCGGACCTTCCTGGACCAGTGCCCACAGGTCATAACCCAAAGCTTGCGAAGCTTCCTTGAAGGTCTCGACGATCACCGGCTTCTCGGCGCCGAGTTCTTTGAGCATACCCAGCGACTGGGAACCTTGACCGGGAAAGACAAATGCGAGGGATGCAGACATTGAACAAGCCCTTATGATCTTGTCGTCGGATAGGGTGCGCCGAGCGCGAGGCTAGACGCGGAATCTGAAAACTTGGATGGAAACACAGACCAAGCGGTCACATTTAAGCACTTCATCGGCGAAATGCCTAAGGCAACAGGTCTTCAAGGCGGCCATGCAGGCGCTGCGGCAGGTTTTCCTGGATCTCGATGAGCGCGCGCTGGATGGCACTCTGAAACCCCTGTACGCCGGCCGAACCGTGGCTCTTGATGACGATACCCTGCAACCCCAGGAAGCTTGCACCATTGTGCCGCGCCGGTGCCAGGTCGGCCTGCAGGCGCTTGAGCAACGGCATGGCCATGGCCCCTGCAGCGCGAGCCAGCACACCGCCCTTGAACAGCTTCTCGATGCGCGCGCCGATCATGGTCGCCAGGCCTTCGCTGGATTTGAGCAGGATGTTGCCGACAAAACCGTCGCACACCACCACATCCGCCTCACCGCGGTACAAGCCATCGCCCTCGACGAAGCCGATGTAATTGAGGCCGCGAGCGTTCTGCAACAGCGTGGCGGCCAGCTTGACCTGCTGGTTGCCCTTGATGTCCTCGGTACCGATGTTCAGCAACGCCACCCGCGGCCGGTGAATGCCCAGGGCCTGCGCGGCCACCGAACCCATCACGGCGAACTGGAAGAGGTTTTCGGCGCTGCAATCGACATTGGCCCCCAGGTCGAGCAACTGGCAGTAACCCGCCTGGGTCGGGATAGCCGCCACCATGGCCGGCCGATCGATACCCGGCAGGGTCTTGAGCACGAAACGCGACAGCGCCATCAGCGCCCCGGTATTGCCGGCACTGACGCAGGCCTGAGCCTTGCCATCACGCACCAGTTCGAGGGCGATGCGCATCGACGAGTCCGGCTTGCCACGCAACGCTTGCGATGGCCGCTCGTCCATACCGATCACCTCACTGGCAGCGACAATCTGCAGGCGCGCGCGATCCGCAGCCGCTAGGCCGCTGACAAGATCTTCTAGGAGGGAGGGTTGACCGACGAGGGTCAGGTGCAGCGAGGGTGTAGCCGAAAGGCAGGCAATGCTAGCCTGGACAATGCTGCGGGGACCGAAGTCCCCGCCCATTGCGTCGATCGCGATGATCTGAGCGGACAAGGATTACTCGTCAGCGCCCTTGTCGATCACTTTACGACCACGGTATACGCCTTCTGGCGAAACGTGGTGACGCAGGTGAATTTCACCGGTGGTTTTTTCTACCGACAGCGCGTTTTCCGACAGGGCGTCGTGCGAACGGCGCATGTCACGGGCAGAGCGGGATTTTTTGTTCTGCTGAACAGCCATAATTGATTAACTCCTAAACGTTTGGGTCACGCTTTAACTGCGCCAAAACACTGAACGGGTTGGACCGCGATACCTCGTCCTTGCTCGATTCGGGCTCGTCTGCGCCCGCCGGCTGCTGGCATTCTTCCGGATGGTGAGCAGGCACGATTGGCAAGGCGAGCAGAAGCTCCTCCTCGACCAATGCCTGCAGATCCAAAGGATCTTCGCCCAGTTCCAGCACGTCATAGCCTTTCGGCAACGACTGGGTATTCGCACCCTCCTTCACCACAGCGTATGTACATTCGCTGTAGATCGGCAGGGTGACCAGCTCAAGACAACGCTGGCAAACCATCTTGACCTCGACGTTCAGCTCGGTGTGGATAACCACCACGTGCTGTTCATCTCGTTCAAAATCGAACTTCGCCTGCACCGTACCGACATTGTCGGAAAGCGGGTCGCAGAGTCTTTCCAAATCAGCGAGTTGCAGCGAACCGTTAAGGGTTACGCCACGATCGGCTAATTTGCGCGGGTCAACGTGAGGTGGAATCGGGTCATTCAACATAGGCGCAGCATTCTAGGGATGCCCCCCGTCCCTGTCAAAGGAAATTCGGCGGCATCGTGCGTGATAGGATTGGTTCAACCGAAACGGAGTCTACCATGCTTCCTTTGTTACTGGCTTCCAGCTCTGCCTATCGCCGCGAACTGCTGACACGCCTGCGCCTGCCCTTCACTTGGGCAAGCCCCGATATAGACGAACAGCGACGGGATGACGAGCCCGCCGTGGAACTGGTGCGCCGGCTGGCCAGGCAAAAGGCCGAGGCCTTGGCGGGTAGCCACCCCGCGCACCTGATTATCGGTTCGGACCAGGTTGCAGTACTGGGCGAACAGGTGCTGGGCAAACCACACACATTCGAGCGGGCTTGCGAGCAACTGCTGGAGTGCAGCGGGCAGCAGGTGAGCTTTCTGACCGGATTGGCATTGCTCAATAGCGCGACCGGGCACTGCCAGGTGGACTGCGTGCCGTTTACGGTGACGCTGCGCGAATTAAGCCGGGAGCGGGTGGAGCGCTATGTGACGGCGGAACAGCCACTGGATTGCGCAGGGAGCTTCAAGGCAGAGGGCTTGGGGGTGAGTTTGTTTCAGAGCACCCACGGGTGCGATGCGACCAGCCTGATCGGCCTGCCGCTGATTCGGTTGGTGGATATGCTGACCAAGGAAGGGGTTGTCATCCCTTGATATTTGGGGGCCGCAAAGCGCCCCCAGCAGCTTCAGCGTAGCTGAGGCCCTTGGAACCCCATCCACATCGCCAGGTGCTCAGCCACGCTGGCACCTACGCGCTTGGAGAAACGGTCGAAAGGCGACTCCTGGACGGTGAAGTCCACCAGCTCTTTCTCGCCGACAATCTCACGCGCCACATAGCTGGCACTGCCCAGCCCATCTACCAGCCCCAACGCCTTGGCCTGCTCGCCCGACCAGATCAGGCCGCTGAACAACTCAGGATGCTCCTTGTCCTTCAGCCGCTCGCCCCGCCCCTGCTTGACCATGGCAATGAACTGCTGGTGAGTGGTATCCAGCACACCCTGCCAGAATCGGGTTTCTTCGGGCTTTTCAGGCGAGAACGGATCGAGGAAGGCCTTGTGCTCGCCCGAGGTATAGGAACGCCGTTCCACCCCTAGCTTCTCCATGGTGCCGACAAAGCCATAACCGGCCGCCGTCACACCAATGGAACCCACCAGGCTGGCTTTATCGGCGTAGATCTCATCCGCTGCACTGGCAATGTAATAGGCACCAGAAGCGCCGAGATCCGCGATGACTGCATACAGCTTGATAGCCGGGTATTCAGCACGCAGGCGGCGGATTTCGTCATACACGTAACCCGCCTGCACCGGGCTGCCGCCCGGGCTGTTGATGCGCATGACCACGGCCTTGGTCTTGCTGTCCTTGAACGCGTCGCGCAGGCTCTTGACGATGTTGTCGGCGCTGGCGCCCTCCTGGTCGGCAATCACCCCGCGCACCTCGACCAGCGCGGTATGGCTGGCACTGCGCGATGCCGCCTTGTCCATGTCCATCAGCGGCGTGAACAATGCCAGGAAGCCGAAGAGGTAGATGAAAGTCAGCAGCTTGAAGAAGATCCCCCAGCGCCGCGCCCGGCGCTGCTCCTGCACACTGGCCAGCAAGGTCTTTTCCAGCAGCTGCCAGCTCTTGCGCTCTTCGCGCCCTTCGCGCTCCTCGGGTTCGGCCTCGGGGGCTTTCCATTCGTCTGCCATGCTTACCTACCTTGGAAGTGGAATTGCGGAACCGCCCAGCCACTCACGCAGCTGGGAAAAGTGATCGATGCACACCTGCGGACCAAACTCGGCCAGCGCCTGCAGCGACATGGCACCATAGCCCACCGCCACCGAATGCATGCCGGCATTGCTGGCCATCTGCAGGTCGAATGCCGAATCTCCGACCATCAGCGCCCGCCCCGGTTCGACGCCGCAATGGCCGAGAATTTCCTCAAGCATCAGCGGATGCGGCTTGCCGCGGGTTTCGTCAGCAGCGCGAGTGATGTCAAAGAACGCCTCCCAGCCATTGGCCTTGAGCACCCGATCCAGCCCACGACGCGCCTTGCCTGTGGCCACCGCCAGGCGGTAACCCTCGGCACGGAAGGCATCCAGCGACTCGACCACGCCCTCGAACAGCGGCGAAGGCTGCTGGTCCAGCGCCATGTAGATATCGGCATAGTGCTGACGGAAGCGCTCGACTTGCACAGGCGCCAGGTGCGGGTACAGGGTATGGATCGCCTCACCCAGGGCCAGACCGATGATGCCCTTGACCGCGTCGTCCTGGCTGGGCGCCTCGCCGGCACGCTCGGCGGCGGCATTCATGGCCTCGACAATACGCCCGATGGAATCGGCCAGGGTACCGTCCCAGTCGAAGATCAGTAGCTCATAGCCTTTATTCATGGATCAGGACGCACTCAGACGTTCAATGGTTTTCGCCCAGACTTCATCCACAGGCGCTTCAAGCTTCAGCTCACCACCGTCCGGCAGCGGCACGGTCAGCGCATAGGCATGCAGGAACAGGCGCTTGCCCCCCAACTCGCGAATTTCGCGACTGAAGTCTTCGTCACCGTACTTGCTGTCACCGGCAATCATGTGCCCGGCATGCAGGGTGTGCACGCGGATCTGGTGGGTACGCCCAGTGATCGGACGGGCCTCGACAATGGTGGCGAACTCGCCAAAGCGGCGCAGCACGCGGAACAGGGTCAACGCCTCCTTGCCCTCTTCGTTCACTTCGACCATGCGCTCGCCGGAGCGCAGGTTGCTCTTGAGCAACGGGGCGTTTACCTGCTTCTTCGAGGTCGGCCAGTGGCCGCGCACCAGCGCCATGTAGCGCTTGTCGACGCCATCGCCACGCAGGGCGGCATGCAGGTGGCGCAGCATGCTGCGCTTCTTGGCGATCATCAGCAGGCCGGAGGTGTCGCGGTCCAGGCGGTGTACCAGCTCCAGCTCCTTGGCGTCCGGGCGCAGCTGGCGCAGCGCTTCGATCACGCCAAAGCTCAGGCCGCTGCCGCCATGCACGGCAATGCCGGACGGCTTGTTCATCACGATCAACGCCTTGTCTTCGTAGACAATGGCCGCCTCAAGGCGTTGCAGCAAGCCCTGAGCCACCGGCGCCGGCTCGTCACGCTCCGGCAGGCGGACGGGCGGTACCCGCACGATATCGCCGGCCTGGATCTTGTACTCAGGCTTTACCCGACCTTTGTTCACCCGCACTTCACCCTTGCGCAGGATGCGGTAGACCAAGGTCTTGGGCACGCCCTTGAGGGCCGTGATGAGGAAATTATCGATGCGTTGGCCGGCAAGCTCCGGCGCGACTTCGATCAGCTGTACGCCGGAAGTCGGAGGGGTATTGGTCGTCATTGCGGGATCATAACAATTTTTTATGGAATTGAAGCACTTAATCATTGCTGCTATAGTCGCGAACGCCGCCAAAAGCGGCAGGCCAGCGGCACCAGGCTTTCAGCCGGCCCTGACCAACGCAATTCTCCAGGACGCGAGGCCGTCCTACGGGGTTTTCGCCAGTTTACCGAATTGCCTGGAATCGCCACCAGCGCTGTGTAGAGAAGAGCGAAAAAAAACGACAAGTGCGGTGTTTCACCTGCTTACCCGATTCTTTTCGCAGTACCTCTGCCCGCGAGTCGCTTCCACGCAACGCACGGCGAATGCTTCGGAAATACCTGCCTTGGACATGAATGGCGCCAGTGCAGTACCTGCAGTGGCGAAAAATGCAACCCGTTGCGGATTCAGCGCGCGGCAGCACCCGAATTATCAGGGATACGTGCAGGGTGGAGATGCACAGCCCTCGGACCGTGTAGCACCGCGTCCGGCCACCAGCCACTGACGGCTGGCGAGCGGATAAGGTCCTGAACAGATGCCCCCGGGCGTCCACGGCTGAAGGTTGATTCCTCCTCCTGACTGAGTGCACAAGGCCCGCTTGGTTGATTCGATATCCATTCGAAGCCACCGGGGCCTTGTTGGCACCGCAGCAAACAGGACGCGTCGTCGTGACAACGGCAGGCTGGGCAACCGGCTGGTGCCGAACGTCGCTCGACACGGGGGTGGCCCGGCCACCCTTTGCGCACCTTGGCACCGACCATGAGACGTCGTGTGTGCCGAACGCCGTTTCCGGCAGCCCGGAAACCGACGGTACAACATGAAAAGAATGCTGATTAACGCAACTCAACCCGAAGAGTTGCGTGTAGCCCTGGTGGACGGCCAACGCCTCTACGACCTGGACATCGAGTCCGGCGCACGTGAGCAGAAAAAGGCCAACATCTACAAAGGCAAGATCACCCGCATCGAACCCAGCCTCGAAGCCGCCTTCGTCGACTTCGGTTCCGAACGTCACGGCTTCCTGCCGCTGAAAGAAATCTCCCGCGAATACTTCAAGAAAGCCCCCGAAGGCCGGGTGAACATCAAGGAAGTGCTCAGCGAAGGCCAGGAAGTCATCGTCCAGGTCGAGAAGGAAGAGCGCGGCAACAAAGGCGCCGCCCTCACCACCTTCATCAGCCTGGCTGGCCGCTACCTGGTGCTGATGCCCAACAACCCGCGTGCTGGCGGCATCTCCCGCCGCATCGAAGGCGAAGAGCGCAACGAACTGCGCGAAGCCCTGAACGGCCTGACCGTGCCGGGCGACATGGGCCTGATCGTGCGCACTGCCGGCCTTGGCCGCAGCAGCGAAGAAATGCAGTGGGACCTCGACTACCTGCTGCAGCTGTGGACCGCCATCAAGGAAGCGTCCCTGGACCGCGCCGCGCCATTCCTGATCTACCAGGAAAGCAACGTCATCATCCGCGCCATCCGCGACTACCTGCGCCAGGACATCGGTGAAGTGCTGATCGACAGCATCGACGCCCAGGAAGAGGCCCTGACCTTCATCCGTCAGGTGATGCCGCAGTACGCCAGCAAGGTGAAACTGTACGAAGACAGCGTACCGCTGTTCAACCGCTTCCAGATCGAAAGCCAGATCGAAACCGCCTTCCAGCGCGTGGTCGACCTGCCGTCCGGTGGCTCGATCGTGATCGACCCGACCGAAGCCCTGGTGTCTATCGACATCAACTCGGCGCGCGCCACCAAAGGCAGCGACATCGAAGAAACCGCCCTGCAGACCAACCTGGAAGCGGCCGAGGAAATCGCCCGCCAGCTGCGCCTGCGTGACATCGGCGGCCTGATCGTGATCGACTTCATCGACATGACCCCGGCGAAAAACCAGCGCGCCGTTGAAGAACGCGTGCGCGAATGCCTGGAAGCGGACCGTGCCCGCGTGCAGGTTGGCCGCATCTCGCGCTTCGGCCTGCTGGAAATGTCCCGTCAGCGCCTGCGCCCATCGCTGGGCGAAAGCAGTGGCATCGTCTGCCCACGCTGCTCCGGCACCGGCATCATCCGTGACGTCGAGTCGCTGTCGCTGGCCATCCTGCGCCTGATCGAAGAAGAAGCCCTGAAGGACCGCACCGCCGAAGTCCGTGCACAAGTGCCGATCCCAGTGGCCGCGTTCCTGCTCAACGAGAAGCGCAACTCGATCACCAAGATCGAACTGCGCACACGTGCCCGCATCATCATCCTGCCGAACGATCACCTGGAAACCCCGCACTTCGAAGTCCAGCGCCTGCGCGACGACAACCCGGAAGTGCTGAACAACCAGTCCAGCTACGAGATCGCCACCACCGAAGCCGAAGAGGCACCGCAGCAGACCGCCACCCGCACCCTGGTTCGCCAGGAAGCAGCGGTCAAGACCGCCCCGGCCCGCACCAACGCGCCGGTACCGGTTGCTGAAGAGCCTCAGGCTGTCGCCCCGGCCGCCCCGGCCCCGAGCGCCCCGGAGCCAAGCCTGTTCAAAGGCCTGGTGAAGTCGCTGGTCAGCCTGTTCGCCGGCAAGGACGAACCTGCCGCTGCTGCACCGGTCGTCGCCGAGAAACCGGCCGCCGAGCGCAGCCCGCGCAACGAGGAGCGCCGCAACGGCCGTCAACAGAGCCGCAACCGCAACGGCCGCCGCGACGAAGAGCGCAAGCCGCGTGAAGAACGTGCCGAGCGCGCCCCGCGCGAAGAGCGTGCACCTCGTGAAGAACGCGCGCCACGTGAAGAGCGTGCACCTCGTGAAGAGCGTGCACCTCGTGAAGAGCGTGCACCTCGTGAAGAACGCGCCCCACGCGAAGAACGCGCCCCACGCCAGCCACGCGAAGACCGCCGCAGCAACCGCGGCGAAGAGCGCGTGCGCGAACTGCGTGAGCCGCTGGATGCCACCCCGCCAGCCGAACGCGAAGAGCGCCAGCCACGTGAAGAGCGTGTAGCCCGTGAAGAACGCGCCCCACGTGAAGAGCGTGCACCTCGCGAAGAACGTGCTCCGCGTGAAGAGCGCGCACCTCGCGAAGAACGTGCTCCGCGTGAAGAACGTGCTCCGCGTGAAGAGCGTGCTCCTCGCGAAGAACGCGCCCCACGCGAAGAACGTGCCCCGCGCCCACCACGCGAAGAGCGCCAGCCACGCGTAGCCGAAGAAGCGGCCGAGCAGGCTGCCGAACTGGCCGAAGAGCAACTGCCGAACGAAGAGCTGCTGCAAGACGAACAGGAAGGCACCGATGGCGAGCGTCCGCGCCGCCGCTCCCGTGGCCAGCGTCGTCGCAGCAACCGTCGTGAGCGCCAGCGCAACGCCAATGGCGAGCTGATCGACGGTGGCGAAGAGGAAGAAGGCAGCGAAGGGCAGCCACAACAGCACCAGGCCACCGAGCTGGGTGCCGAACTGGCCGCCGGCCTGGCCGTGACTGCCGCTGTTGCCAGCAGCAACATCAGCGCGGACGCCGAAGCCCAGGCCAACCAGCAGGCCGAACTGGCCACCGCCGAAGTCGCTGCCGCAGCAGAGACCGACAACAGCCAAGCCGCCCAGCCGGTCGAGAAGGCTGAAAAGGTCGAGCAGGTTGAAGCTGTCGCCAAGGCTGAAGAAGTTGCCGTAGCCCCAGTGGTGGAGCAGCCTGTCAGCGAGCCGGTTGTCGTGGCCGAGGTCACCGCCGAGCCTGTGGTCGAAGTCGCCCCGCAACCCGTGGTTGAAGAAGCGCCTGCTGCCGAACCGGTCATCGTCGCCGAAGCCCCTGTTGAAACGCCTGTTGTCGAAGCGGGCGAAATCGAACAGGCTCCGGCCGTGGTTGAAACCGCTCCGGTTGCCGAGCAGCCTGCACCGGCTGTCGAAGCACAGCCAGAAGTAGTCGCAGAGCCTGCACCTGTGGTCGTCGAACCTGCCCCGGTCGAAGCCCCGGTAGAGGCAGAAGCTGCCACCGTCATGCTGGCCAACGGCCGTGCGCCGAACGACCCGCGGGAAGTGCGCCGCCGCAAGCGTGAGGCCGAGGCCGCCGCCAAAGCCGCGCAGGAAGCTGCTGCAGCGACCGAGGAGCCAGCCCTGGAAGCCGCCGATGAGCACAAGCCTCATCACGGTTGATAGCCAAGGCTGAATGAAAAAGCCCCGCCAGTGCGAACTGGCGGGGCTTTTTCTTGTGTTCGTCGCTACTGGCGCATTGCCTATGAGATCGAGCGCCGCCCACGCGGCGCATCGCGGGCGGCGCTCGATTTCTGCCACCCCGCAATTACAAAGCCGAACGCTCAGTAGAGGTTAGGCTCCATCTCCAGCTCAACCCCGAACCGCTCCAGGATATCCGCCTGGATCTGCTGAGCCAGCGCATGCATCTGCGCCCCGCTCGCATGCCCGTAATTGACCAGCACCAGCGACTGCAAGCGATGCACGCCCGCATCGCCGTCGCGATGGCCCTTCCAGCCAGCCTGCTCGATCAACCAGCCCGCGGCCAGCTTCACTTGGCCATCGGCCTGAGGATAAGCGACCACTGCCGGGTATTGCGCACGAATACGCTCAACCAGCCCAGCCGACACCACCGGGTTCTTGAAAAAGCTCCCGGCGTTGCCGAGCTCCACCGGGTCTGGCAGCTTTTCACGGCGAATGCTGCAAATAGCATCACTGATCGCCTGCGCAGTCGGCTCGGCCACGCCCTGCTCCGCCAGGCGCTGACGCACCGGGCCATAGTCCAGATGGGCCTGCAAGGTACGGCTCAAGGCAAAACGCACGCGCAGGATCAACCAGCGCCCGGGGTTGCGCTTGAACAGGCTGTCGCGATAACCGAAGGCACATTCTGCCAAACCGAAGTCATGCAGTTCGCCCGTCTCGCGGTCCAGGGCGGTCAGGCCGGCAAACACGTCCTTGATCTCCACCCCATAGGCGCCCACGTTCTGCATCGGTGCGGCGCCCACGGTGCCTGGGATCAGGCTGAGGTTTTCCAGCCCGCAAAAGCCCTGCGCCAGTGTCCACTGCACAAATACATGCCACGGCTCACCGGCCTCGGCTTCGACCACGACATGTTCACCATCGTCGCTGAGCACACGGCAGCCACGGCTGGCCATGTGCAGCACCAGCGCGTCGATATCGCGGGTGAGCAGCAGGTTGCTACCACCACCGATGACCAACACCGGCAGCCCGCGCTGCTGCGCCTGGCCCAGTGCCTGACGCACCTGCTGGTCATCCTGCACCTGGCTGAAGTAACGCGCCTTCACGTCTATGCCGAAGGTGTTGTACGGTTTGAGCGATACCTGCTCCTGCCACTGCCCTGTCATAGCCGCCCCTTGATTTCCAGCACCAGCGCCTGGCAGGCCGCCTCGACCAGGTCGAGCACCTGCTCGAAGCCGTCAGCGCCGCCGTAGTACGGGTCAGGTACCTCATCCAGCACCGAGCCATAGCGGCGCAGGAACAGGTCGAGTTCGCCCGCTGCGGTGTGCGGGCGCAGGGCGCGCAGATCGCGCAGGTTGCTCTCGTCCATGGCCAGGATCAGGTCATACTCGGCAAAATGCGCCGCCTTGACCTGCTGGGCGCGCTGCGGCGACAGGTCGTAACCGCGCGCCAGCGCCGCCTTGCAGGTGCGGCTGTCTGGCGCCTTGCCGACATGCCAGTCGCCGGTGCCGGCAGAAGCCACTTGCACCCGGTCGGCAAGCCCGGCGGCCTGCAATTGATGGCGCAGCACGCCTTCGGCGGTAGGCGAGCGGCAGATGTTGCCCAGGCAGACGAACAGGACGCGCATCAAGCCTCCAGCAAGCGCCTTACGCGCTCCAGGTCTTCAGGTGTATCAACGCCCACGGCAGGCGCCTCGATGGCATCCTCGACGTGAATACGCACGCCGTGCCACAAGGCACGCAGCTGCTCCAGCGCTTCGGTCTGTTCGAGCCCGCACGGGCCCCAACCGACAAAGTCCTGCAGGAAGCCGACGCGGTAAGCGTACATGCCGATGTGGCGGCGATACGGCACGCCTTCTGGCAGCACGTTGCGGTCCCTGGCAAAAGCATCGCGGGCCCAGGGCAGCGGCGCGCGGCTGAACGTCAGGGCCAGGCCGTTCTTGTCGCTCACCACCTTGACCGCGTTGGGGTTGAACACGGTTTCCGGCTCATGAATCGGCTCGGCCAGGGTGGCGATGCCAGCTTCCGGGTGCGCAGCCAGGTTGGCCGCCACCTGGTCGATGATCATCGGCGGGATCAGCGGCTCGTCGCCCTGCACGTTGACCACGATGGCGTCAGCCGGCAAGCCCAGGTGCGCCGCCACTTCGGCCAGGCGGTCGGTGCCCGATTCATGGTCGGCACGGGTCATCAGCACTTCGGCGCCGAAAGCCTGGCAGGCTTCCAGGATACTGGCGTCGTCGGTGGCGATGACCACACGGCTGGCAGCACTTTTGCGCGCCTGCTCCCACACATGCTGCACCATCGGCTTGCCGGCAATCGCCAGCAACGGCTTGCCTGGCAGGCGTGTGGAGCGCAGCCGGGCGGGGATCACCACGGTGAAGTCCAGGCTCATTTGTCCAGACGCTCGTCGTCAGTCAGGGTACGCGCCTCGCTTTCCAGCATGACCGGGATGCCGTCGCGGATCGGGTAGGCCAGGCCAGCGCCCTTGCTGATCAGCTCGGTCTTGTCGGCGCTGAGCTTGAGCGGGCCCTTGGTGATCGGGCAGGCCAGGATATCGAGCAGTTTGGTGTCCATTGGAGGCTTCCTTCTAGGCCAGGTGGCCGAAAATTGAAAACGGGCTCAGGGCTTGCGCAGCAGACACTGCAGCTGGTTGTCGAACCAGGCGCTGAAAGCCGGCGTGGGCTGCGCCTCGACGGCCAGGTACCACCAGTCATCAGCGGCGAAGGCCCGGCATTTCACCGCATCCTTCTCGGTCATCACCAGCGGCAGCGGCGGGCTGAAGGCCAGGCTTTGGACACTGAACTGTGCATGGTCGGCGAAGGGATGCGGAACCGGCTGCCAGTTTAGCCCCAGCAGGGTATTGAAGAAACGTTGCGGGTTGCCAATACCGGCCACCGCGTGCAGGCGCTGGCCTGCGGGGAAATGGTCGAGGGCACGACGCTCGCCGCTGCGCAGGTTGACCAGGGCGGACGGCTGCAGGCAGAAGCCAAAACCATCGGCGCGGTCGGCACTGGCACCGTTGAACAGCACCGCGTCAGCATCCTGCAGGCGTTCGGCGGGCTCGCGCAAAGGGCCGGCTGGCAGGCAGCGGCCATTGCCCAGGCCGCGGGCGGCATCGATCAGCACCAGTTCGAGGTCGCGGGCCAGGCGGTAGTGCTGCATGCCGTCATCGCACAGGATCAGGTCGAACGGTTCGCTGGCCAACAACGCCTGCACAGCGCGGGAGCGGTCGGGGTCGATCATCAGCGGCACGCCGGTGCGCTGCACGATCAGCAGCGGTTCATCGCCCGCCTGGTCGGCCGGCTGGTCGGCCTGCACCCGCCAGGGCAGCTGCGGCGGCTTGGCACCATAGCCACGGCTGACCACGCCCACCTTCAGCCCCTGCTGGCGGCAGTGCTCGATCAGCCAGAGAATCATCGGCGTCTTGCCGGTGCCGCCCACGGTGATGTTGCCCACCACGATGATTGGCACTGGCGCCCGGTAGCTGGCACTTTCGCCACTGAGAAAACGTGCCCGCTTGCGCGTGACCACGCGGCGGTACAACGCCTCCAGCGGGCGCAGCAGCGCCAGCGCTGGGTGCCCGGCGTACCAGGCGGCGAGCAAACGGTCGGCGAAAGCCATCAAGGCGTGCCCTGGGCCGCCTCGACGGTGGTCATGCGCAACTGGCTGAAACCGAGCTTGCCGGCGGCGTCCATTGCGGTGACCACAGCCTGGTGCGGGGTCTTGCCGTCGGCGCTGATGGCCAGCGGCAGCTTGTTGTCACCGCCCGACTCACGCTCGATGGCCTCGCTCAAGGTGGCCAGGTCGCTCTTGGGCAGCAGGTGGTTGTTCACCGAATACACGCCTTCGGCGCTGATGGTGATTTCCACCAGCTTGTCCTGGTCGGCCGGCGCCTTCTCGGCGCTGGCAGCTTCGGGCAGCTCGACGCGCAGCTGGGTCTCGCGGGTGAAGGTGGTGGTGACCACGAAGAACAGCAGCAGGACGAACACCACGTCGATCAACGACGCCAGGTTGATGTCAACGTTCTCCCGCTGGCGATTGCGCCGGAACTTCACGCCTTGCCTCCGGCCACTTCCACTTCACGGTCGCCCTGGATCACTTCCACCAGCTTGATTGCCTCCTGTTCCATGCCCACCACCAGCTCATCAATGCGGCGCAGCAGGAAGCGGTGGAAGAACACCGCCGGGATACCGACCATCAGGCCGGCCGCAGTGGTGACCAGGGCCTTGGAGATACCACCGGCCAGCACGGACGCATTGGCATTCATCTGCGAGCCCATGAAGGCGCTGAAGATGTCGATCATGCCCAGCACGGTGCCCAGCAGGCCCAGCAGCGGGGCCATGGCGGCGATGGTGCCGAGCGTGCTGATGTAGCGCTCCAGTTCGTGAATGACGCGCGAGGCGGCTTCCTCGATGCACTCTTTCATGATTTCGCGGCCATGGCGCGAGTTGGCCAGGCCCGCGGCAAGGATTTCGCCCAATGGCGAATCGGCGCGCAGGGCCTTGAGCTTGTCACTGGTCAGTTGCTTGTCCTTGATCCACATCCACACCTGGCCCAGCAGGTGCGGCGGGGTGACGCGACTGGCGCGCAGGGTCCACAGGCGCTCGACGACGATAGCCATGGCAGCGATGGAACTCAGAATGATCGGCAGCATCATCCAACCACCGGACTTGACCAATTCCCACACAGTAAACGCCCCTTCGCAAAAAGGCCGCCACTCTACCATAGGCGCGCCGAGGGCTCATCTGCCGGAGGTCAGGGAATTGGCGTATGCACCGGCCTGCCTCCCGCTCACTCAGCTCGAACCCGCCAAAACCGCCGCTGCCCCCTCATACCTTCGACTTCGCCATGCTGCCCCACCACCAACCTCAATGCCCCCTCCACCGCCGTGTCATGCACCGCCAGCCCATGCCGCTGATAACGCTCCATCACCTGAACATGCGGGTGCCCGAAGCTGTTGTTGCGCCCTCGCGAAATCAATACCCCACGCGGCGCAGTAGCCCGGATGAATGCCTCGGTGGACGAACTGCGGCTGCCATGGTGCGGTGACTGCAACCAGTCGATACGCGGCGTTTCATGGTCCGCCAGCCAGGCCCGTTCGGCAGCAGCTTCCATATCCCCCGCCAGCAGCAAGCGCTCGCCCTGCGCCTCTACCAACAGCACACAGGAACGGTCATTGCTGCTCTGCCCGGCCGCCCAGCGCCACAGCGAAAAGCGCACGCCATCCCAGTCCCATTGTTCGCCACTGGCACAGGGCTGCAATGGCACTTCTTCCAGCGCTTCCCCGCCGATCAGCCGCCTGACCGGCAGACCACGCTGTATGGCCGAGGCACCACCCGCATGGTCGGCATGCGCGTGGCTGATCACCATCGTGTCCAGGCTGCCCACCCCCAGCTTGCGCAACGTCGGTAGCACCACCCGCTCCCCCAGGTCGCTTTCGCCTCTGGCCGGCCCGGCGTCGTACAGCAGGCTGTGATGCCGGGTGCGCAACAGCACCGCCAGCCCTTGGCCAACGTCCAGCTGCCAGACCTCGACCTGCCCGTGGGGCACCGGTTCCCTGGGCACCCACAAGGCCAGCAGCATCACCCCGCCCAACCCGCGCAGCGGCACACCACGGGGCAGCAAAACCAACAGAGCGCCCAGGCTCACCAATAGCCAGGCCCATAATGGCAGGGCCGGCGCCACCCATGCCGGACGCTGCTGCGCCACCAGCGCCAGCAGCCGGAACAGCCCATCCAGCAGGCCACCCGCCAGCCATAGCAACGCCTCCCCTACCCCGCCCAGTGGCAGCAGCAACGTACCCAGCAGTGCCAAAGGCAGCACCGCCACGCTCACCCAAGGCACTGCGACAAGATTGGCCAGCGGCGCACTCAGGCTCACCGGCAAGCCCGTGGCCAGCAACACCGGCAGCAGGCCGATGGCGATCACCCATTGCGCGCGCGTCCAGGCCTGCCAAGGCCGCCAGCCCCCTAGCCGGGCACTGAAGCAATAGACAAGCGTGGCCACCGCCGTAAATGACAGCCAGAACCCAGGCAGCAGCGCTGCCAGTGGTTCGACCAGCAGCACCGCGATCAGCGCCAGCAACAGCGGCAGCGTCGCACCGAGGTGGCGAAAGCGCAGGCGCCAGAGCAACACCACCGCCAGCATCAGGCAGGCGCGCTGCACCGGCACCCCAGCACCGGCCAGCCAGCCGTAGGCCAGCGCCGCCGCCATGGCCAGACCACACGCCCAGGGCAGCCACGGCAACCGAGCGGGCCACAGCCCCCAACGCGCCAGTCCGGCGACCAGACCGTACAGCAAGCCGGCCACCAGGCCGATGTGCTGGCCAGAGATCACCAACAGGTGCACCGTGCCGGTGGCTTGCAACGTCTGCCAGTCCTCCCGGGCCAGGCCTGTGCCGTCGCCAAGCACCAGTGCCACCAACGCGGCCTGCCGGCCATTGGCTTCGACCGCCAGCAAACGCTGACGCAGCACATCGCGCCAACCACCGGTTACCGGCGCCAGCAGTTGCCCGGCTTTTACCGTACCGGTGGCACCCACCCGCCGCGCCAGCAGTTGCGCCTCCCGGTCGGGCCCATGTGGGTTGAGCAGCCCGGCGGGGCGCTGCAAGGTCACGGCCAGCCGCCACTGCTCACCGGCCCGCAGCGGCGGCCCGTCGAACCAGCTCAGTTGCAACCGTTGCGGCAGCTCGGCCCGCCGCGAGTGTGCTGCCTCCAGCTCGAAGCGCACGCCTTGCGCCGTTCGGGCTGGCAAGCCGACCACCCGCCCCTCCAGCCACAAGGTGCGGCCATCCAGGCCGTCAGCCAGGCGATCATCCAGGGCGTGCTGAGCAGACCAGCACGCCCAGCACAGGCCCAGCAGAAAGCAGCCCAACGGCCAAGCGCGGGAAAACAGGCTTAGGACAGCGAAGGTCGCCAGCGCTAGCAGCCATCCGACCGATGGCAATACGGGGAGAAAGCCCAGGCACAGCAGCCCGAGCGCGAGCGCAAACATCCCTGTGCGCATGAGGTAGAGCTCCAGAAGGTAAATCACCCCCTGAGGCATAGCTCAATTGCCGGCAAAGCTTGCTCAACAATTGTCACAAACTCTAAACGAGACTGCGCAGGATTAAGGGCATACTGCGCGGATCAACGCTCCGGGAGCCTACATGCCGCGCCGCCTTTTCAAACGCTACATGCCGGACCCGACCAGCATTCGGGAACACAAGTCCTTACGCTTTTTCGGCAAGTTGCTGCACGACCCCAACCTCTGGCACCTGAACCGCCATTCGGTGGCACGGGCCATGGGCGTGGGCCTGTTCGCGGCGTTGATTCCCGTCCCCATGCAGATGCTGCTGGCGGCGGCGCTGGCAATCCCGGTACGTGGCAACTTGCCGATCGCGGTCAGCCTGGTGTGGCTGACCAACCCGCTCACCATGCCGCCGGTGTTCTTCGTCACCTACATGACCGGCGCCTGGCTGATGCAGGTGCCGCCGCGCACATTGCCCGACGAACTGACGTTCGACTGGATCACCGACCAGCTTGCCACCGTGTGGCAGCCGTTCCTGCTGGGGTCGGTGGTGTGCGGGGTGGTGCTGGGCATTGCCGCCTACTTCACCACCCTGCTGTACTGGCGCTGGTGGATTGGCCGGCAGTGGCGCCGGCGCAAGCTCAGATGTTCACAACAGGGCTCATGCCCGCATCCCGCGGCCGCTGACCAGCAGGCGGATGCACAACGTGTAGAGCACTGCGGTGGCCACAAGCATGAAGGTGATCGCCGTGCCAATGCTGATATCCGACACCCCTAGGATGCCGTAGCGGAACGAGTTCACCATGTGCAGCACCGGGTTGGCCAGCGACACGGTCTGCCAGAATGGCGGCAGCAGGTTGATCGAGTAGAACACCCCGCCCAGGTAGGTCAGCGGCGTCAGCACAAAGGTCGGGATAATCGAGATATCGTCGAAATTGCGCGCAAACACGGCGTTGACGAAGCCCAGCAGCGAGAAGATGGTGGCCGTCAGCAGCACCACGACCACGGTCACGCCCAGGTGGTGCACCTGCAGGTCGGTGAAGAACATCGACAGGATGGTTACGATCACCCCCACCGCCAAACCGCGCAGCACGCCGCCCAGCACATAGCCGACAAGAATGGTGTGCGGCGACACCGGTGACACCATCAGCTCTTCGATCGAACGCTGGAACTTGCTGCCGAAGAAGCTCGACACCACGTTGCCGTAGGAGTTGGTGATCACCGACATCATGATCAGCCCCGGCACGATGTACTGCATGTAGGTGAAGCCACCCATGTCGCCAATCTGTCGGCCGATCAGGTTACCGAAGATGACAAAGTACAAAACCATGGTGATCGCAGGCGGCAGCAACGTCTGCGGCCAGATGCGCAAGAAGCGCCGCACTTCGCGGTAGACGATGGTGTTCAGGGCGACCCAGTTGGTGCGCAGCTCCACACTCATACGGCCACCTTCGACAGGTTTTTTTCCACCAGGGACACGAACAGCTCCTCGAGTCGGTTGGTCTTGTTGCGCAAGCTCTGCACCTCGATGTTCTGCAGCGCCAGCTGGCCAAACAGCGCGGTGATGCCGATGTCCTTCTCCACCTGCACTTCCAGGGTATGCGGGGTCAGCAGCCGGCACGGGTAGCCCTGCAGTACCGGCGCCGCGGCCAGGTCCTGCTTGAGGTCGAGCACGAAGGTTTCGACATGCAGCTTGCCCAGCAACTGGCGCATGCTGGTGTTCTCGACGATGGTGCCATGGTCGATGATGCCGATGTTACGGCACAGCTGTTCAGCCTCTTCCAGGTAGTGGGTGGTGAGGATGATGGTGATGCCCTTCTGGTTCAGCTCGGTGAGGAAGCTCCACATCGAGCGGCGCAGCTCGATATCCACCCCGGCGGTGGGTTCGTCCAGGATCAGCAGGCGCGGTTCGTGGATCAATGCACGGGCAATCATCAGACGCCGCTTCATGCCGCCGGACAACGAACGCGACTGCACATCACGTTTGTCCCACAGGCCCAGCTGGGTCAGGTACTGCTCGGCGCGCTCCTTGGCCAGCTTGGGCGGAATACCGTAATAGCCGGCCTGGGTCACGACGATGTCGAAGGTTTTCTCGAACTGGTTGAAGTTGAATTCCTGCGGCACCACACCCAGGCAGCGCTTCAGCGCTGAAGGCTCGCGGTCCAGGTCATGGCCGAACACGCTCACCGTGCCGCTGGTCTTGTTCACCAGGGTGGAGAGAATGCCGATGGTGGTGGATTTGCCGGCGCCGTTGGGGCCGAGCAAGGCGAAGAAGTCGCCTTCGGCAACATCGAGGTCGATGCCTTTGAGGGCCTGGAAGCCATTGCCGTAGGTCTTGGTCAGCTGTCGGATGGACAGGGCGGAACTCATAGCGGGTCATTTACCGAAAAAAGGTGCAGGACACGCCAGGTAAAGTCACTGGCGCAGTGAGTGCAGCCATGGTGCAAGGCCAGGCCGCACAAGTACAGTCACATCTATTGATAATGACTATCGAAGCAGGTTCAAGTGAGCGCGGTCATCACCGCGGCCTGGTAGGCCGGGCGTTGTTTCAGGCGTTCATACCAGGCTTCCAGGTTGTACATGGCCGGGCGCTCGATGGGCATTTCGAACCAGGCATAGATGAAGCTACCCAGTGGGATGTCGCCCATGCCGATCCGGTCACCGGACAGGTAGGGCTGTTTGGCCAGGGTTTCATCGGCAATGGCCAGCAGCTGGGCGCACTGCTTGTGCGCGGCGTTGATCGCCACCCAGTCGCGCTGGTCTTCCGGGGTGCGCAACAGGCCCCAGAACAGCGGACGGAACGGTGCGGCGAAGGACGAGGTGGTCCAGTCCATCCATTTGTCGGCCAAGGCGCGCTGGCGCGGGTCCTCCAGGTACCAGCCCTGCTCTGCGCCGTACTCGGCGCACAGGTAGCGGACGATGGTGTTGGACTCCCACAGGGTCAGGTCGCCGTCTTCGAGCATGGGCACCAGCCCGTTGGGGTTGCGGGCGCGGTAGTGCGGCTCGTTGACCACGCCGAAAGCGCCACCGGCGTCGATGGACTCGAAATCAAGGCCCAGTTCCTGGGCAATCCACAGTGCCTTGCGCACATTGCTCGAATTCTTGCGGCCCCAGATCTTCAGCATGGCAACGTCCTTATAAATGCGGAGGTGGTGCAGTCTACTCCAGACCTTCGCCGCCTGTACCGGCCTCTTCGCGGGCACGCCCGCGAAGAGGCCGGTACAGACGAACAAATCAACTGAAACTCCCGCTGCCACACCCTGTCACTGTTCTGAAGCTGCCGTTCACAGCATTGCGTCTAAGCTGTCTGGGACGGCTCAAGCCCTTGGTTCCAAGGAGGACCGATTATGTTGCTGTTGTGGTTGGTAGTGCTGGTGATCGGCGCGGCGTACCTCACGCACCGGCGCCTGGCGCCCTTGCAGATTCTCGGCATCATGGCGGCCTATGTGCTGCTCATGGGCATTTTCAGCAGCGCGCCCGGCTGGCTTCTGGCTGTGATCTGGATCGTACTGGCCTTGAAGATCGCCCTGGTTGCGCTGCCGGAGTGGCGCCGCAAAGTGTTCACCGGCCCGGTATTCAGCTGGTTCCAGCGCACCCTGCCGCCAATGTCGCAAACCGAGCGCGAGGCCATCGATGCCGGCACGGTATGGTGGGACGGCGAACTGTTCAGCGGGCGCCCCGATTGGCGCACATTGCTGGCTTACCCGGCACCGAAGCTGACCGAAGAAGAACAGGCCTTCATCGACGGCCCCACTGAGGACCTGTGTGCCATGGTCAGCGACTGGCAGATCGGCCAGGACCTGGACCTGCCGCCCGAAGCCTGGGACCACATCAAGCAGCATGGTTTCTTCGCGCTGATCATCCCCAAGGAATATGGCGGCAAAGGCTTCTCTGCCTACGCGCATTCGCAGGTGGCGATGAAACTGGCCACCCGCAGTGGTGACCTGGCCTCCACGGTGATGGTGCCCAACTCCCTCGGCCCTGCCGAACTGCTGCTGCACTACGGCACCGACGAACAACGCAACCACTACCTGCCCCGCCTGGCCCGAGGCGAGGAAATCCCCTGCTTCGCCCTGACCGGCCCGCTCGCTGGCTCTGATGCCGGCGCCATGCCCGACACTGGCATCATCTGCAAAGGCCAGTGGAATGGCGAAGAAGTGCTGGGCCTGCGCCTGAACTGGGAAAAGCGCTACATCACCCTGGGCCCGGTCGCTACCCTGCTTGGCCTGGCATTCAAGGCCTACGACCCGGACCACCTGCTGGGCGATGAGGAAGAACTGGGCATCAGCCTTGCGCTGATACCCACCGATACCCCCGGGGTGGAAATCGGTAAACGCCACCTGCCACTGGGCGCCGCGTTCATGAATGGCCCCAACAGCGGCAAGGACGTGTTCGTCCCGCTGGATTTCCTCATTGGCGGCCAAGCCATGCTCGGCAAAGGCTGGATGATGCTGATGAACTGCCTGTCGGTGGGCCGCTCCATCTCACTGCCTGCCGTGGGTACAGGGGCTGCCAAGTACACCAGCCTGGTCACCGGCCAGTACGCCAATATCCGTGAGCAGTTCAACGTGCCACTGGCGGCCTTCGAGGGCATCCAGGAATCACTGGCACGCATTGGCGGCAACGCCTGGCTGATGGACAGTGCCCGCCTGCTGACCGCCAAGGCGGTGGACCTGGGCGAAAAGCCCTCGGTGCTGTCGGCGATCCTCAAGTACCACCTGACCGAGCGTGGCCGCGAATGCATCCAGCACGCCATGGACGTGCACGGTGGCAAGGGCATCATCATGGGCCCGAACAACTACCTGGGCCGCAACTGGCAAGGTGCGCCGATCTTCATCACGGTCGAGGGCGCCAACATCCTTTCGCGCAACCTGATGATCTTCGGCCAAGGCGCCATTCGCTGCCATCCGTTCGTGCTCAAGGAAATGGCATTGGCCGGGCGTGAAGACCACGATCAGGCACTCAAGGAATTCGATGACCTGCTAATGAAACACATCCTGTTCGCCGCCGGCAATGCGGCAAGCACCCTGGTCTACGGCCTGGGGCTGGGTCGCTTTGAGCGGGTGCCGGGCGATGCCCTGAGCCAGGGCTACTTCCGTGCCCTTAACCGCCAGGCGGCGGCGTTTGCCATGATGGCCGACCTTTCGATGATGCTGCTGGGTGGGGCGCTCAAGCGCCGCGAGCGCCTCAGCGCTCGACTTGGCGATGTGCTGAGCTACCTGTACCTCGCCAGCGCCGCCCTGAAGCGCTATCACGATCAGGGCTCGCCTGAATACCTGCAGCCGCTGCTGCGCTGGGCCATGGAGGAAAGCCTTGCGCAAACGGAGCGTGCGCTGGACCGCCTGCTCGACAATTTCCCCAACCGCTTCGCCGGCTGCGCGCTGCGGGTACTGGTATTCCCCTTCGGCCGCCGCCATAAGGGCCCCAGTGATGAACTGGATGCCGAGGTGGCCGAGCTGATCGGCCGGCGCAAGGGCGATCCGGCGCTGGAGGAACTGCTGGCCGGCTGCTACCGCCCGCAGGCACAACACGACCCGGTCGCGGATCTGCAACGGGCCAGTGACCTGCTCGAAGACACGGCACAGTTGAGCAAGGCCCTGTACCAAACCGTCAAGGAAGGCAAAGTCCAGCCAGCCCCCGGCCAGTCCGGTATCGACGCCGCCGTCGAGGCAGGCGTGCTGCAACCCGGCGAGGGCCAGCGGCTGCACGAGGCCGAACAGGCTCGGCGCAAGGTGATCGATGTCGATGCCTTCGACAAGGCGCAGTTGCTCGCCGAACCGGGCAAGGTGCGCTGACCCTTCGCGAGAAACGGGGGGGCGGCGTATACTCCGCCCCCGTTTCAGCCATACCGAGGACCCATTCCATGGCCAACCCCTACCTGGAATATCACCTGCAACTGCTCCAGCACCTGCGCACCATTCTGCTGGCGCTGGGTGAAGCAGAGCAGGTGCCAGAAGAAAGCCACGCCCTGTTCCTCGAACGCTTCGACGAACTGCTGACGCTATTGCCGCAGGATCCGCTTGAGAGCCAGTACCTGGGCCAGGACCTGATGTGTCAGGTTATCCAGCGTTACCCGCAGATCGCTCATCTGGTGCCGCGTGACTTGCTGTGGTTCTTCGCTGGCGATTGCCTGCACTTCATGCCAGACGAGGAGCTGGCGCTTTATCAGCAGCTTGAAGAGCGTCGTCACGAGGCCGAGTTGAACGCAGAGCCATTCGACTGGAACCTGGAAAAGCAACTGCTGAGCCAGAGTGGCCCAAGCAGTACCCATTAACCTGATTTCACGTGCCCTGGTAACGCCAGGGCACCTGTGGACGCTTACACCTCAAGATCTTGTAACAAAGCGAAAGATCGCAAAGTTTTCCGGCTTATTCCTACAGCCCGATAAATCTCATGACAAATAGAATCAGCGCCGGGGCGAAAACGGGAAACTGGAAAGACCCAGCCCACCCCCGCACTGAAACTTGACCCATTTACCCAATCAGGTTATGTCATGAAGAAGTCCTTAGTACTATCCCTCGGCCTGCTTACTGGCCTGGCAAGCAATGCTGCATTCGCTTCCGGCTCGATATTCTTTGAAGGCCGCATCACGCCCGAAACGTGCCCTATCGAGATCGTCAATCCCGGTGACGGCAATGTCAGTGACCGCGTCGCCATGGGCGAAATTCCCATGGGGCGATTCCCCGCTGCCAATGTTGAAGTCCGTGGCGCATCTTTTAACATCCGCGTACCCGACAAAACAGTCTGTGGCATCAGCGAAGACAATGCCTTCGTAAAGTTTGACGGTGCCGCTGATGCCAGCGGCGACTATTTCAGCATTGGTACCAGTGTCGGCACGGCAGAAAACATCTCGATTGTGATCAGGGACAGTTCCAAGGCCTCGATCAAACCCGGTGGAACCTCGGTTGATTATCCACTCAACGCGACAGGCCCAACCGACCTCCGGTTCGACGCCTACTACCGTTCCACTGCCAGCACCGTGACGCACGGCCTTGCATCCGCCCAGGTTCGTTACACAGTCGACTATCAATAATTACGCATAAATTCTGTGCAGTCCTTGCACGGTTAAACCATCCAGGCGTAGTTGTGCGTCTGGATGCAGCGAGTTACCCGATGACCAATCCGTCAATATTCACGATACCCGCCCGCGTCGTTGCTTGCGCCTGCCTGACCTTATGGATGCTTACCCTCTCGGTAAGCAGTCATGCCGCCTTGACATTAAACAACACACGCCTCGTTTTCAACGGTGACAAACGCAGTACATCCGTCGTTGTTCGAAACCCATCGAAAAGCATTTATGCCGTGCAGGCCTGGATAAATACGGACGCCGACGACAATACGACCAGCGTACCCTTTGCAACGTCCCCACCGCTGTTCAAAATCAACCCGAACAGTGAACAACTTCTAAAGATAATTGGACTGCCCAATACACTGCCGCACGACCGCGAGTCGCTGTTCTTCTTCAACGTGCAGGAGATTCCGCAAGTCAGCAGCGACACGGGCAATCAACTCAACATCGCCTTGCGCACACGCATCAAACTGTTCTATCGGCCGCCCACACTCAAGGGTACGCCGACCGATCACCTGAGCTCGCTGACATTTTCCTTGAGCGTACGTAACGGGGTGGAGCAGTTGGTGGTCAAGAACCCATCGCCTTTCCACATCACCTTCAACCGCCTGGAGGTGAATGGCCCAGGCCAGCAACACACCTTGAAAAACACCGCCATGCTGGAACCCTTTGGCGAAAAAGCCTACCCGCTGACCGGCATCACTCGCGCCTCCAGCCTGCAGGCCCGTTTTTCCATCGTCAATGACTACGGTGGCTTCACCGAACCGCTGAGCGCGCCTATTCAACTGGCCAACTAGGGCCTGCCTCGCACGCAAACAGGAATCGTCATCATGGTCCTCCCCCCACTACGCTGGCGCACTATGCGCCGCCAGCGCAGCGCACTGCTGTGCCTGCTGGGTAGCTCCACCTTGCTCTCAGCGCCCTATTCCCAGGCAGACTCCGGGTTCCAGAGCGGCTTCCTGCGCCAGGTGCCTGGCCAACCGCAAGCAGCGAGTGCCTGGTCGCTGAGCATGTTGACCAGCGATCAGGGGCTCGCGCCTGGCCGCTACCGGGTAGAGGTACAGGTCAATCTTGAACCTGCCGGCCAGCATGAGCTGGACTTCCAGCCAGGCCCGGACGGCGAGCTGCAGCCTTGCCTGCCAGCCAAGCTGCTTGGCGAATGGGGAATGCGCCTGGACGCACTGGCCAATCCAGAGGATCAGGCGAGTGCCTGCCTGGACTTGCTGGCCGTCGTTCCTGGTGCACAAATCGTCTTCACCCCTGCGGAGCTGCACCTGGCCATCTCGATTCCGCAGATCGCCATGCGCCGGAACACCGCTAACCAGGTCGACCCTTCCCGCTGGGACAGTGGTATCAATGCCGCTTTCATCAACTATCAGGCCTCCACCCTGAACGGCCGCAATCGCTCCTCTGGCCGTTACACCAGCAACGACCTGTACCTGAACAGCGGTATCAACCTGGGCGAATGGCGCCTGCGCAGTACCCAGTCCTGGCGCCAGGACAGCCAGGGCAAAACTGAATGGACCCGGGCACAGACCTACGCACAGCGCGATATACCGGGTACCCTCGCCAATCTGACGATCGGCGAAACCTTCACGGACAGGGACGTGTTCCGTTCGGTGCCGATATCAGGCGTACGCGTGGCCTCGGACATGGGCATGCTGGCCGACAACCAGCGCGGTTATGCCCCGATCATTCGCGGCGTGGCCCAGAGCCGGGCGAAAGTCGAGATCTGGCAGCATGGTTATCCGATCTACTCGACGTACGTCAGCGCCGGCCCCTACGCCATCGACGACCTGAGTACCGCAGGCAGCGGCGAGCTGGAAGTCGTCGTGACCGAGGCCGATGGCCAGGTCCGCCGCTTCATCCAGCCGTACTCGACCATGAGCAATCTGCTGCGCCCAGGCGTATGGCGTTACAGTGCCACGGTCGGGCGCTACAACCCCTCCAGCGCCCTCGAGACCCCTCTGCTCTGGCAAGGCACGCTGGCCGTAGGCTCCTACTGGGACACCACTGTTTACGGCGGCTTGATGGCCAGCGAATTCTACCGCGCGGCCAACCTGGGGTTTAGCAAGGACCTGGGCCACTTGGGTGCAGTGGCCTTCGATGTAACGCAGGCGTCCAGCGCAATCGACAATGCCGATGAGCGCGAGGTGCAGGGTTCCAGTTATGCCCTGAAGTATGCCAAGGCCTTCACCACCCAAACCAACCTGCGCTTTGCCGGATATCGCTATTCGACCCAAGGCTACCGTGACTTCGATGAAGTGGTGCGCCAGCGCAGCCAAGACACTACGTTCAGCGGCAGTCGCCGCAGCCGCCTGGAGGCCTCGGTCCACCAGAGCCTGGGCAGGACCAGCTCGCTGACCCTGACGCTGTCACAACAGGACTACTGGCGCAGCAATGCCACCCAACGGCAATACCAGTTCAACTTCAATACCCATCATCGGGGTGTAGGCTACAACCTGTTCGCCTCACAATCGTTGACCGACCGTTACGGCAGTGATCGTCAGTTCGGCCTGAGCGTGACGATACCCTTGCATTTCGGTCACCGCGCCAATGCGACCTTCGACCTGCAGCACAACGCCAACGGCTACAGCCAGCGCGCCACGCTCAGCGGCAGTGACAGCGCGCTGAGCTACAGCACCAGCCTGAGCCGTGACGAACACGCCCGCAAGACAGCAGCACTGTCACTCGGCCATCAGGCGCCCTATGCCAGCGTGAGTGCTGGCTATACCGAAGCCGACAACTACCGCAGCCTGTCCTTGAATGCCAGTGGTGCGGTGCTGCTGCATGCTGACGGGCTGGAGTTCGGCCGATACCTGGGAGATACCGCGGCCTTGATCGAAGTCCCTGGCGTGGCCAATGTGGGCCTGCAAAACGCAACGGGTACGCGCACCAATTCACGCGGTTATGCACTTTTGCCCTACTTGCAACCGTACCGGACCAATTCGGTCGTCCTGGAAACCGACCGTCTCGATCCTGATGTGGAAATCGACAACGGCATCGCCCAGGTAGTGCCTCGCCAGGGTGCAGTGGTCAAGCACCGCTTCGAGGCACGCCGCGTTTCACGCCTTGTACTGACCCTGCACGATACCCAGGGTCAACCGCTGCCCTTTGGGGCCCGGGTGCTGGCCCAGAACGGTACCCGACTCGGCATGGTCGGGCAGGCGGGCCTGGTAATGCTCACCAACCCCAGCCAGGAGCAACCGCTACAGGTGAGTTGGGGCGACCAGCCCAACGCCGGCTGCCAGGTGCATCTCGATGAACTGGACGCTCCCGTCGTCGACGGCTATCGCCAGCAAACCCTGACCTGTATCTAGCAACCTTCACGCGGTGCCGCCTTACCCACGGCCGTACCGCGTCTTTCAGGACCCCCATGAAAAACATCAACAAGACCCTTTTCAAGGCGCTGCTCGCCACCCTGGCATGGCCGGCTGCAAACGCCATGGCCATGCCGGTAGACCGGACCGGCTGCGAGTTCCAACAGCTGACCAGCGCAAACCTCAAGGTCCATATCCGCGACCTGTACACCCTTTATGTGCCACGCGATGCGCGGATCGGCACAACGATCGGCACCCCTGAGCTGCTCGACGGCACTATCGACCAGAACAACCTTACCCTCCGGTGCCGGACCTACGGCGAGCGGATAAATTTCAACTTCCAGGCCGCCCGCGGGGTACATCCTCCCCTGCCTGCGGTTGATGGACGCTTCCTCGACGCCCCCGTCCTCAGGACCAACATTCCAGGCATCGGAGCGATCGTAGAGTTGCTGTACCCCTTTCTCGGTGGCACCGACCAGTTCATCCCCGACAGCAGGCCACCCAGGGTGCCGTTCACGGCCTATTACGAGCAGACCCAGTTGGGCCCGGCCACGCTATCCACGTTCAGGCACAGGATCACGCTGGTCAAGACCGGCGATCTGCCGCCCGGCGAGCATGAGTTGGATGGCGTACTGGTGACCGGCCATCTGGACTGGGGAGGCTTTGGCAAAGTTCTGGAATACACCCTCAGGGCAAAGGTCATCCAGACCCAGTGCGATGCTTCAGCAGACGTCAGTGCCAACCCGGTGGACCTTGGCGAATGGAGCGTCAACGACTTCACCGGCCCAGGCTTCACCACGCCCCCTGCAGCATTCCAGGTCCGCTTGAACAACTGCAAGGTGGACCCTGACCCGGGTAACGAGGCCCTCGCTACCATCGAACTCGATGGCATCAATGGTTCTCGACCGATTGGCCCTGCGGATGAAAACGTGTTCAGCCTGACCGACGACTCCGCAGCCCGTGGCATAGGTATTCAGATGCTGTACAACGGGGTATCGATGCCCCTGAACAAAGAGATCGACCTGGTACCCCTGACGAGCAGAAAGGTGCCTTTGAATTTTCAGGCTCGCTTCTTCCAGACAGAACCCAACAGCAGCCTGCGCCCGGGCTTGGCCAAGGGTGCCTTGAACTTCACCATTCGCTACCGCTAAATGCGACAAGGCCGGTTCCCATACCGGCCTCGTCGGCCCCGGTGCCCTTAGCCAGGTGTCGTGCCGGACAGAATGTTCTCTGGGTCATAGTTGTAGCGACAGCGTTCACCGTCCGGGGTCTCGACCCTGAGCAAACGGTTGAGCCCGTCATACGTCAGTACCCGCCCCTGCTCATCACTGATCAGGTTGCCATTGTCGTCGTAATGCAACTCTATAGCCAGCTGCGGATCGTATTTGACGATCTTGAACAACTCCTCCAGGTCGTGATCGACGTCATAGGTCTCCAGTAGCGCATCAGGCGGAATGATCCGGCTCATTTGTGCCGGATCGCTATTCTTGAATTCGTACAAGGTCCGCTGCCACGACTCGTCCGGGCTGAAAGTGATCACCGAGAGGATGTTGTCCAGGCCATCGAAGCCGAATATCTGCTTGGCAATGGTTTGACCGGAGGGGTCCACGGGCGCTTCAGGGCCATCACAGGTGTATATCTGCAGCCGCCCGCGCCGGTCGTACAGGTAAGTCTCATGCCGCAACAGCGTGGCCTGGCTTTCGTCGCTGCCCTTCGGGCGCTCTTTCAGAGTGCGGAACTTCAAACAATCGAACTCATCATAGTCCTGTGCCAACGTTTGCACGGTGTCACCAAAATCGAAGGTCCGCAGGATCTCCCTGTCGAATTCATCGTACTCGAGCAGAATTGCCAAAGCATTCCCGGTGCTGGCATCGGTGGTGGTAATGGACTCCATGCGTCCTTGGGGGTCATACCCGAACGTCGACTCCAGCAGCAGTTGCCCGGCAGGCGCACGCTGCAGCCGGTAGCGAGTCCTTTTGGGCTCAGGCGCGTGCAGCGTGGTTTTTTCCAGGCGCCCGACATCGTCGAAATCATAGAGCTGTGTCTGCCCCAGCACATCCACATAGGCACGCAAGCGACTGCGAAAACTGTAGTCGTAGGCCATGCTGAACACTTCACCATCCACCGTACGCGACTCGTGCTTGACCTCACCGTTGCTCAGGAAATGGCTACGGTCCAATGTGTAACCGGAATTCTCGTCATCCCCAGGCTCTTCGCAATGGGTAAGCCTGGCATTTTTCTCGTCATACGTGTATTTCGCTTCCTTGCCGGATAGGACCCGAAGGACGGGCTCTTCACCCAACTCTGGCCGGTAATGGTACTCGATCCGGGTACCATCCGGCGCCTCCACCCAGTGCGGTTGCCGCTCACCTGGGTCATATTCGAATTTCTGCTCTCGCCCTCCGGTGATGGCCACGGTTCGCCGCTCAAGGCCATCGAACACCTGTTCGCCCAACAACACGGCGGCGTTTTCGGTGTTACCCACCTTGATGCTGACCGGCAGGTCATTGCGACTGTGCCCGGCATAGGTGCGATAGACCGTGTTGACTCGATCTGCCAGCCGTTCCTCGCGGACACGGTCGAAAGCGTCGTAACGATACTCAACCACACGCTGGCCTGTACCGCTTCCTTGAGCTTCCCTGCTCAGCCGGCCAAGCCCATCGTAGTCATTGACCTGCAAGCTGATACTGGTGCTTCCATCCAGGGCAAATCGCTCGATCCGCACCGGCTTCTCGAACAGGTTGTACCACGTCTCGTTGATGCCGCTGACCCGTGAGTGCTCCACCTCTCGCCAGGCGCGATGCACCGGACCGTCCTTGCTCGCCACCTGGTCGATCTCCTCGACTTGAGTCGTGCCATCCGGATTCAGGACAGCGTACCTCTGGCCCCAGTCGTCGTAACTGATGTGGCTGGTCAATTCCAGCAACCCATCACCCAGCCAGTCGATTTCGGTTTCCTCGACCAGCTGGTCCAGTTCGTCGTAACGTGCGCGGTAGATAGGCCGCAAAGCACCAGCATACGTCGCGCTGTCCTTGTCTGCGCGCTCTTCGAAGATGGGTCGGCTGAGCCCGTCGAGCAGCGTGTGCGTCTCGACTTGCTTCACGTCATAGGCCCATTGCTGGGCCTGCTCGTTGTCGTATGCGCAGAGGAAGTACTTGTAATTGCGTTCCGCTTCGAAAATCTTGCCTGGCGCCACGACCTCGCGCGTTACCCGACGCAAAGCGTCGTAGTAGTATCGGATTTCGACACCGTTGTCGTCGAGGTTGAGCAGCGGCTCGCCCGTTTCCAGGGAATGTCGCAAGGTGATGGTCTTGGACTCACCGTCAACACCCACCAGCTTTTCCACCGTCTGCAGTGCACGCTCATCGTCCGGCAGGGAGTAGCCATAATGGGTCAGGGTGTCGAACGGGCTGCCCCCATCGACACCGGGGTAACTGACGGTTTGCTGCCTGACTCGCCCATAGCTGAAGCGCTCGGCCGATTCCTCCCGGTAAAGCTTGCTGATTTTTTCCAGGAACGTATCAGGCGCGCTACCTGATTCGCTCAGGGTCTCGCTTTCCAGCAAGCGCCAGGGCTGCTTCAGGTAGCTACCCAGCGGGGTCAGCGCCCGGTACTGGTACGCCTGGGTCAAGGTGGCCGCCGCCCCGTGTCCTGTCGCTGCGGGTTGCACGGTCCGGGTCTTCAGGTTGCGCACGAAACCGTGCTCATCACCCTCCTCCTCAGCCGAGTACCAGACATTGGTTTCCAGTACCTGATTCGGCAAAAGGCGAGTCAACACGTTGCCGTGGCTATCATAGCGGGTGACTCGCTGCTCTTCTCGCTGCCGGGAGGAGTTGCTGATCAGCGACCAACGCTGGGTTTCGTCATGGGGCAGCTGGAAATAAGGCTCCTGGCTCTCGAATTTGCCAGCCTTGTCAGCGTAACGGGTGAAGGCTTGCAACAGCTTGTCACCCTGAGCGGTGGCTTGCTCGGTGAGCAAATGGAAGCGGTTGAATGTACGCGTGATCGTACGCACAGGCTGCCTGAGCACTTCCTGTATCTGTAGCGACTGGTAGGTATAGTCCTCCGGCACCTCATAGAGATTGTCCAGGCCCTCGTCAGACCACGGGATGCTGCTGCCACCGCCGATGAAGTTGTGCGTGCCGGGGTATTCATACCGCACCACTTTCGCCGCCTGACCAAAGCGTGGATCGATTTCATGGCGGGTAACCCTGGGCAGATTTTTGTCACGTGCTGCGCTGCTTGGGAACTCATGCCCGGCGTCCTCGTAGAACACGCGCTCCACCCCACCATAGGGTGTTGTGCACTCAAGTACGCACAAGTACCCCAATACGTAGTCATAAGTGAAGCTCCAGCGGGCCTGATTGGCCGTGGGCAGGATGATCTCACTGACCCGGTTGTCGCTTTCGCGCAACGTCATCGCATACCGGGCCAGCGGGCCACCATCATCACCACCGGAAGGGTAGCAAAGCAGTTCGACACGGCTGTTGTCGCTGCGTAGCAGCCTCAGCAGCACGTCACTTTCATCCTGGACCTCGTCCAAACGCATGTGACCCTCGCCGAAGGGCAGGTAACTCAGGTGCAACATGTGCCCCAGCGGTGAATGCAGCTCCACGGGCAAGGCGACCTCGCCATCTTCCGAGCCCATCACTTCCAGTACCTCGACCAACCCTGAACGGTGCTCCACGCGATAACGTGCGGCACCACCGGGCCCAGGGGGATCCTCATACAGATCGAACTGCCGCAGCTTCTGTTCTTTCATTTCCAGCCGCCCGGTAACCGATGACTTACCGGTGATCCTGTACGTTTCACCACTGCTCAGCGTCACGATGTGCTTGCGTACTTGTGTCAGTTGCAGGTTCCAGCCCTTGCCGAATCCAGAGTCCTCGCCATTCAAAGGGCTATAGAACAACGTCAGTTCGAAACCCGGGCCTTGCAAATCATTACCTTGCAATTCGGGCAGCCTGATCGACACGGTGTATTGCCCGGTGCGAGGATCAACGCCGTTTTCAATATAGGAAGAAAAGTTAAAAGCGTTGGAATGCACTGAAGTGGATGTGCTCATTAGTTAGCTCCATCAAAGAATCTAGACTATTGATGATTACGGATATTCGGGCCCCGGCAACCAAATGCGCACACAAGATAACTTGCCATGGATATTGCCATGATTATAAATATGTTGATCTAGCTCCAATCCCGCCGTCACCACGTCACCTTCAGCATGCGCCTTGAGCTCTTCGATACTCATCCAACCCGTGGTAGTCGGTTGCTTTATTGTTAAAACGCGAAACCTCCAGTCATCCAAATCGCGGCAGTTTGCTTCGGAGTTAAACATCACCGTTGCCGTTGAGGGTACATTATTGAATTTGAAGTAGGAAGCCGAATCATTTTTACAGGTGGTGTCCGACATTACGATGTTTTTGAATCCACCACCCTCTTTCCCCGAGACCGTACATTGCTTGCCACTGGGTAGCCCTGACGGGTCCATATTCTCGGCGAACTGAATCGTACCTGGACGAACTGGCTCAGTCGCTGCCTGGCCCACACTGTGGAAGCCGAAAAACATACCGATTACAAGGGGTGCCATGCAATAACGTTTCATACGTGTTCTCCTTCTTGGTAATTACTAAGCCGGACAATCGAAGTTTGTCTGCCCGTCGGTCGCCAAGGGACCGTGTGGACAAGAATATTACGATCACCGATGGTGTCAGCGGGCAGGTAATCGATCTGGACAATATGCAAATTCGCGTGAGCGTCGCGCAACTGAACAAATAACGGTTTACTCAGCTTCTCAAAGACAGCCTTATTATTGGTCGCCTCACCATAGGACAGGTCCCGCCGACGGAAATTGACAATTGCCAAAAGACCGGCCTGGTACACCGAGCTGACTTCACGTTCGACGCCATCGATCAAAGGCTTCGAATCGGGGTCAAAGGAAACAAACTTCGGCAGCGGCTCGTTGTAGCCCTGAAAAACATACCCTGTGTAACTGCGATAGTTCTCTCCAGGAAAAGAACTTTCCCAGCGTACCATCGAGGTATTCACATCCCTGTCGTTATCACTTTCCCTGGCCTTGACGAATTCGGCCGTATAGAAGGTCCCGTGGTTGTAGCTCAACATCCAGTAATCGTCGGTCTCCGGGTGCAGGTCGAAATCTTCGTGCTCCGGTTCTGTCGAGCCCGAGTTACCACCGCCACCCGCCGCCCGTATGCGGGTAAATGTGTAGTCTGTGGATTTGTAGGCGTCCGGCGTGTGTACCTTGACCTCGATTTCGGCATTCTGATGACGGGTGTCGTTCGAGTAGTGCCATATCCCGCTCCTTGCCTGGAAACCGGCGTAAAAAACTTCCGACGAAGAGGTTCCGCGGCGGTGCAAGAACAGCTGCAGGCGGATGGTTCGGTCCTCCACGCCTTGTGGCGCTGCGGGCTGCGGCCCCTGCCCTTCAGTCGCCATCAGACTTTCATTGGCGAGGATAAAATCATTCCGCTCCAGGTGTGTGCGCCAGACATTGCCAGAGCCCGAGCCTATCCCGTCCTCGCACAGAAAAGGAATCTTCTGCCCCGACCTGTCGAACAGCGAGATGGAGGCTATCTCGTCCAGATTCAGTTTGTAGTCCTTGCCATCCGCCTGCATGGTTTCGATGGTGACCTCGAGTTCCAGTTGCTGGTAACCATTGGAACCCACGGTGCCGGTCACACCGTCAGGGCTCTTGCCGACCGTGAGGGCAAAGCGCTGCAGATCCACCCAGCCGCTGATGGCTTTGACCGCGGTCTCTTTCACCACGCTGTAGCCCGCCGCGAACACGACACCGTTGCGCACCACTTCACAGGTCACTACGTTGGGTTGCGAAACAGCAAGCTCAGAAGCCCGGAAATGGCCCGATGGCGAGACGCTGCCCGGCCCTGCCAGCATCCGCCAACGCCGCGCTTCGTTGGGCATGATACGGTTCACCTCGCTCAGCTGGGTGGCCTCACCGTGGCCGAGCCTGGGTACGAAAGGTGGGTCAACCGAAACCAGTGGCTGGTTGTTCACCAGGACAAGCGCGTTGTAGCCCTTTGCCGTTGAACTGGCTTGCAATCGTTGCACGCCCAGAATCCGCCGGCTGGCTTGCTGATCAGGCACAAAGCGCGAGCGCCCATTGCCCAGGCTGGCTATCTGGCCCAGCGGCTGCCCGAGCATTTCAAAGCTGACGTTGCCTTTACCTGCATTCCACAGATCGATCCCGTTCGCACTCTCTTGCGGGCGATATGCGCCGAAGGCAGGCATCGCCAGCACTGGCTCGGAAATCACCAGTGCGCGGGCGGCGGCATGGTAAGTGTCCTCACCCTGCTTGTATTCAGCTTTGATGATGAATGTCTGCACTTCCTGTCCGATCACTTCCGGTGAAGGGGCCGTGAAAAGGCCATCTCCATCGATCGAACCATGCCCTGCGTCATCATGGCTTTGCGGGTTGATCACCGACCAGGCGCTGGCAGTGATCACCTGATCCTTGCCGTCGTACAGCCGAAACTGCTGCGTCTTGCCGGCCGTCACCACGGTGTCCATGGTCGGTTTCACCGTCAGTTGCGTGCGCAACGGGTCGATATTGCCGAACATGACGCGGTCCAACGGCGTACTGTCCACTTTCTTGACAAAGGCATTGAGCTCAGGGAACAGCAGTCGGGCGAGTAGCTCCAGGCCGTCGTCGGAGGCATGGCCAAGCATGTCCTTGTTCAGCACCAGCGTTGCCGAGTAATCGCCGTCGGGCAACAGATACGGGTAGCTTGTGCCTGGCGGCTGACCATCGATCAGGCTATCGCGCAGGCGGATGAACACCAGCACTGCGCCATCGCCGTAGTTGACGCCATCGCGTACTCGCGCACCAGGTGCCGCCTGGGTGCGCAGGATGAAGCCTGTAGGTGTCAGCGGGCCATAACCAGAAAAGTCCACGGTGCCCAGCTGGAACCTGGCGCAACGGCCAGGCATCTCGCCCATCCAGGCTTGCAGTGCGTCGATCAGCTGCTGAGCGAGGTCGGGTTTATCCTCGAACAGGTTGCTGGTGAACCGCCCCCCCTTGGCAAGGTTGAGCGCAACGAGGCCGTACGGGTGAACCTCACCGCGCACGGTCTCCAGGTCGACCTCCATCTGCAGCCAGTACCCCGACGCCTCGGTGATCTCGACGCTGCTGACCAACTTGCCACTGTTGTTCACCGTACCTTTGATGATGTTCATGGTCAGGGTTGCTTTGGCATCGCTCGTCGACGCATTGCTGAACGACAGCAAGGGCGTACCGAACTCCAGCGCCTTAACGCTCACGGCCTCCTTCACCCCCACGCCTGCGAACGTGTGACTGAAAGGCGGGAGGTAGCGGTTTTCCTTGAAGCGCGTCAGGTATTGCTGCTCCAGCAAGCGGTTGAGCCGGTCACGGCTATAGACAGCAACCGCCCCCCAGCCTAGCGTTACTGAGCCCTTTTTCATGAGCTCGAGCAGTTCTTCCAGTGAATTGGACATGGTCTCAGCCTCCAATGGATGGTGATGTGGCCACACGCTGGCCTGTCGGGCTGGCAGCGCGCCGTGCGGCGTCGAAGTGCAAGGAAAGGGGCAGCGGCAGAATGAGGTGGCCTTCGAGGATGAAGACAGAACCTGGAATCGCCCATTTGGCGGTAATCAGCGCGAAACGCGCATCGGCGTCGGCAGATGCAGGGGAATAGCGGCCAGTGGCCTCATCGATCTCCCCAGTCCCTGCAATTGGCAATGCCCACTGGGTGTCTGGCCGGCCTACCCCATCGAAAATACCTGTCAACTGCAGGTCGCCATCGGGCAACTGCTCGACGTCGATCACCAGTTCAGGCCGCCGCTGGCGTACCAGCACATAAATTGAACGCGACTCGCTGGTCTCCCGGTTCTGTACCCTGACCTGATCGAGCACGTAGGCCACGTTGGCATCCACCTTACTGCCTGCGGTATAGGTGCAACGCCTGCCATCGCCCTCAGCGACGACCGAGCCCCGTCCTTCTTCGCCATCATCGACCACAGACCAGTCAAGGTCTCCGGTCAGCGCCCCCGCCGTGAGGGTCAGTTTGTCGTCGAAGTAGCAGACCCGGATCAGTGGATTGACCGTCAATGTCGCGGGCGCCACAGAGGCCATGCTGATGGCCTGCTTGTTGGTACCCGGGTCGGTGGCGATGATCCGGACCCGCACGGGTTCCCCCGCCATGGCGTGCGCAGGCGGTGCCCGGTATTCACCGCTGGCGGGGTCGATGCGCCCCAGATCACCGACGGTGCCTGGCAAAGCCTCCAGGGACCATGTCAGCCCTTCACGCGGCGGTTCAACGCTGAACGTATGCCGCTGCCCGGGTGCCAGCGTCACGGGGCGATCGACGATGCGCATGCCGGCCGTGCCATAGCCGCTGTCGAACACGGCCATTCCATCGGGTAACTGGAAGTCGAACGGTACAAGGCGCTTGCCATCTGCCAGCGACAGACCGGCCATCACCTGTTCCGGGATCATCGCGGTCAACTCCCTGGCCAGCCCTTCAAGTACCGCCTGCTTGACCAGGAAGGCGACAAACGCATAAATCTCCTCTCGCAGGGCCGATGGCGTGTCGCTGGGCAGGCCACTGACTTCCGTCACTTCGGCCGCCTGCCACGGCCACAAAACCTGCCCTAGCAACATACAACCAGCGCTTTCCTCAGGTGATGCAGGTGCATTCAGGGTGAACACCGTTTGCAGGTCGAACTGGAACGTTGCGGTTCGGCTGTACAGGGGACCTGTTGGCTTGGGCTTGTAGGTGAAGGTCAGCGTGCAATGGGACTTCCATTGCTGGCGGACCTCATCGTGTTCGAAGGTGACACTCAGAAGGGGCTGAAAATCCGCCAGGGCAGCCCGCGCCTGATCGCTGGCCGGGGCCCCTGCGTCCACGGCAATTTTGAAACCCTCGCAGGCAAACTGATAATTGTCGCTCTCGTAAGTGCTGGGGTACACCTCCAACAGGCCGGCCGTGGCATTCAGCCGCTGCAAGTTATTGTCTTCATCGAACTGGGCCTCGAACGCGCCCCCCTCGAGCATCTGCGCCAGGCCTGTGGCGTAAGCCGCACGGTGCAGGAAGCGCGCCGTCAGCAACAATGTGCTGTCGACCGGTTGCGCAAGATCATCGGGTAGCAGGAACGGGTAATCGGACTGCTCAGCGGGCAGGTTGCCCACAGAGCCATTATTGATACCCGCAAATATCACCAGTGCGGACTTGCCGTCGGCTTTGCTGACGTGGGTGCGTACTTCACTGTGCCGAACCGCCAGGTAGGGGTTGCCAGACAGCGCCTTGAAGTCCGCCAAGGGATAGACCTGCCGGGCGCTGCCCAACCCGCTGAGCACCTCCTTGAAGAATCGCCCGGCGGCCTGCCGCTGTGGCAAACCACCGCCCAGGTCCAGCTCGGTGTCCGTGCCTTCACGCAGGTCGGCGCTCACGCCCTGGGCATCGGCGCTCAGCGGCACCGTCTGAGTGACCGGCAACGGGTCGAGGAGGTCATGAACCGACAGGCTGAGCAACCCGTCGGTCTTGTCCATGACCAGGTGGCTGCCACCTTCCAATGCCAGGCTTTGCCGGACCTTGGGCGACGTGTAGTTCGCTTGCATATCCACCAGTGCGGGCGGCCCCATGCGGTAGCCCGTCAGGATGTGGGTGACATCGGAATCGGGCATGGCGATCTCACCTTCGATATCGCCCAAGGCACTGTCTGGTTGGCTGCAATGTGCCAACGCGAGCAGGTCGTTGATGGCCTCGGGACGCGTGGCGAACGTCAGGTCCCAGTTCAGGTGTTTGTGGTTATGCTTCATCCAGGCCGTGATGACCGAGAGGTAATTGGTAGGCATGATGTGGCCCCGCTCAACTGGAGTGCTGAAAGGTATGGGTTTAGGTGAACGCCGGTTGACTACCTGCGCGTTGCCCTTTGCGCTGCCTGCTCAAGGGCCTGATAGGCTTGGCTGTGCTGCCCCAGCGGCAGCGGCAGCACGATGAAGCCCTGGAGCGTGATGGGTAATTCGGGGGAGGGCCTCCAGACCGCGTCAACCACGCAGAAATGTGCGGGGCTCGCGGCGTCGGCCTGGTAGTAAGGCTTGCCGTCTTCATCGATATCGATCTGCCCCGGGCCATGCACCACCGTCAACTGGTCGACACCTGACACCCCGCTGAAATGGATCGACAGCCACACCCTGGCGTGTTGTTCATCGCGCTTTTCCACCACCACATCAGAGGGACGTTTCAGGGTCATCTGGGTAACGATGCACAGCGTCCGGTGCTCATCGGTCAAGCTGTTACGGACCTCGACTTCTTCGACGATGAATGACTTGTCGGGCAGGTTCTCGCCGGGGATATAGCGATTGGCCGTGCCCGATTCCTGCGCCAGCCTGCCATGGGGTGAAGCGCCGAGGATGCGCCATTGCAGCGGTCCTTCAACGACACTGTCCGCCTTGAGGCTGACGCCCTCATCGCCCACCTGGCAGACCGACAGCAATGGGCTGACCTGCAGCGCGTTCTTGACCACGGTGAGCAGGGCCGAACTGGCAACGCTTGAGCCTGGAACAGTGGCAGTGACACGCACCCGGGTAAATTCACCTTCGATGCCCGTGGCCCCGGGCGCCAGATACAGGCCATGGGTGTGTTGGTCGAAATGGCCGGGGTCATCCGAGGAGCCCTCTACCGACTCGGCCGACCAGGTTACGTTGGCTTGCGCCGGGACGGTGGCAAGCTGCAACGGGCTGCCGTGGGTCACGATTTTTTCCAGGGGGGTGACGGCGAACGTGGTCCGCTGTGGAGCGACGCTGCCAAAACAGGCAATGTCGCGGGGCATGTGCCGCTCGCCTGCGACTATCGCGTCACCAAAGTTCAGTTTGATGGTCTTATCGATTAATTCCTCCATGTACAGGTCTGAACGAAGGTCCTTGGCGAGTGCGGCTCTTGCCGCGGCAAGGGGGCCGCGATCGCTCATCAGCGAGACAAATGAAACATTCGGCGCTGCAACTCCCCACAGTACATGGAAAAGGCTCAACGCCCTGATCTGATCTTCGTAGGGGTCACCTTCAAATTTAAACGAACCGTCCTCTTTGGGGTATATAGAGTGCTTATACTCTTCAAGTTTCAACGTAGCGCCTTGCAGGTCTTGCATCTGCCAACTGGCTGTTATTTCCACATTGATTTCAGCATGCCAGAGCCCCACGCACGCGTACCCCCACGTCCAGGAATGCGGCGTGGCGACGATTTCTTCATATCGGGTAAAATCCGCAGTGGCTGTATGAACGGTGACCAGCTCCATGGACACACGCTCCCCTGACACACGAAACTTCAGCACATCCTTGAGCGGCAGCTCATCGGTAATTAAATCGATGTACGCCCGGCAATCAACACTACCGCGCCAGTTTGCCTCATGGTAAGGCTCAACACGACTTTCTGTCTCTGAGGGTATTACACCTGCAATGGCAGTCGCTGTCAGATCACCGTTTTCTGCACGTTCGAGTTTAAATTCAACATTTTTGAAAAACTCCAAAGGCAGTTTGCTTAACACGGTAGCCAACGCCACCCAGGTTTTATCAAGCAGTACCGTCGCCGAGTAATCACCGTTGTCATCGGGAATCAAGTAACGGTATTCCGGGCCAGGCATATTCTGCGGCCCGTTACTGGGCCCCATGGCGACCAGCCCCACGAGTGCACCATCCATGTCAGCGGCGTCATCGCTTTCCATCGGGGCCAGGGCGACCGAGGGGTTACGCTGGGTACGCAGGATGAACGACTCGGGCCGCATCAGGTCATTTTCGCCATGTTCGATGCTGCCGAATGACCAGACACGTTGATGGTCCGGCAACCCGCGAAACAGCTCCTTGAAGAAGTCCCCCCCTAGCTCGCGAACGCGCCTGGAATCCGAGAAGGTCACCACAAAGTCATCACTTTTGTGCAAGTCCAGCGTCAATGCGCCGTTGTCAGCGACATAGCCAGGCACGTCGGACAGTTCCAGTCGCAGGCGCAGCTCTGGCCCGACCAGAGGTTCTATCCGATCGATCCGCTGTGGGTACCAATGGGCCCCCACCTGCTTCAGCCCTACCTGGTTGCCGCCGAGTATTTTCATACGCAGGCTGGCACGCGAACCGGTGATATCGGCATTATCGAATGACAATCGCGGGTGATCCAGAACAAAGTTCTGCATATAAACCTTGTAACCATTGTCCGGCGCCGTCTCACCGCTGATAGGGTCCAGGTAAGAGCTGGTCTTGAAGCGCCGTATATATTCCTGGGTCAACAAAGTGTCCGCCTTGTCCTTCTGGATAGCGAAAATCGTATTCCACCCCAACATCCGGTAGTCAGACTGCAACCACTCCAGCAAATCCTGTTTCGAATTGCTCGACATAAATCACCTCACATTTACACACACGCAGGCGCGTCTGTTTAAGGGAACAGCTTAATATCAACGATTGGAAATGCCCGCCAGGTTTCGCCGTCATCGAAACTTGCAGATACGCTCAACCTGAAATCTTTGCGAAATTCCAGTTTTTCGAGAAACTCTTTGGGCAGGTAGGCTTCAATAACGCCATCAGAATATTCGTCGTATGTCACCGCCTCGGTGGGGGGACGCAGAATATGCGTGACATCCTGGTCAGATGGCGAACGGCCTAGCGCCTCGATACCCAGCAATTGCCCTTCTGCCATGAACGGCCAAAAAGGCAGCGTGCACAAAGCACCACCCACTGGAACTTCGTGCAGTTTCAATTCCCCGCTCTCGGCACCTTTGACCTGAAGTATCGAGTATTTGCGCTGATCGAAATCGCTTACCCGCAGCTCGAACTTTTCTGATGTGCGTGGCAGTTCGCCGGTGCGGGTGACGGTGTAGTACACCCACAGACGTCTACCCAGATTGGCGGCCATGGCCGACCGCGGCACGGTGAACAGGCGTGTGTCACCAGTGGACGGCCGGGGAATGATGGCCGCCCCCGTGCTGCCGTGCCCTTCCCAATGCAGGTTGACGGTCAGCGCCGGCTCCTCGCCATCACCCAGCTCGGCCTTATCCGGGATTCGCACGGTGGCGCCAGACTCCAGCTTGCTCGGATGGACCACGCCCTGGTACGGCGCGTCACCGTCCTCCTGCGTGGCGTCCGGGATATTCGGTAAAGGCAGGTAAAGCTTGCGCTGCAAGACCAGATGCAGCACTTGGGAGCGCATCTGCACACCCTGACGCGAAAACTCATAGCTGAACGCGAACCGCTTGCCGCGGTTGACCTCGCTCTGCAGCCACTCCCGCTCCAGGTGGAAGGTCAAGCGTTTGCTGTCCACCGAAGTCGCATCCACACGCAGGCTGCGCAGCGTCACCTCCGGCCCTACGGTATAGAGCACCAGTGAATCGCCCAATTCCAGCTCCGGATAGGGATCCACCTCCACCAGAAGGCCGGTGCGATAGGTTTCGTCATCAGGATCCAGCGCGCCATCCGTCGCCCCGGGGATACGTGGCGCCGCCAGCAAAGGTGCCGGCGGTGGGTCGCTGGCGGCGGGCGAAACGATGTCGAAGCGCTGCACTGGCGACCGGCTGCTGGTGCCATCGGCGAATTCGATGCGATAGTGCAAAAAGGCGAACCCGCCGAGATACATGAAGACCACGCCGAGCTCCAGGTGCCACAGCAGTGGTCGGCCAGGATCAGACTCCTGCACTTCCAGTACTTGCTCGAACAGCTCACCTGGCAAGGACTCGTTGAACCAGGGCTCCCAACTCAGGAAAACCTTGTCACCTTCGGCCATGGCGGCATAGGGCGCTGTTGCCAGCAATATGCCTTCGGGATTGAGCAGGTTGACGTCGATCACCCCCTCATGGGCATCTTGCAAGTGGGCAACCGGCAAAGCCCATATGCCTTCAGCGGGCCGGTCAACGAAGAAGAAACGACGCTTGGACTCAGGCCCCACAGGATCGCCGGCGTTGTCCAGACGCGTGAACGAATAGAACACTTGGCCACCGCGCAAGGCAGTGACGAGTGCGTTATCGATCAGGATCACCCCGCGGCCGGCATCCAGGCTCAATACTTCGCGTTCAACAAAGAGGTCCTCGGCACTGTTGTCGGCCTTGCACCCCCGCCAGTTGATAGATACCAGGTCGTGCTCGGCAATGCCGGGATAGCTAATCCAAGTCGTCAGATCAGCGGTGCCAAGCGCGTCCAGGTCGACAGAGTTCATACGTTCGTTAAGGTGTGAAACGTCTGGCATGTCCATGTATGAATATCTCCGCCTTGCACATGTCCGGTTCGAGACTTGGCATAGATATAACACCGCCCCTGAACCTGAACACCTGGCAAAACTGATAGGTGTCAACACACGAAACTTCCACTACTGTCGACACGTATTCGGCACGCGCAACCCCTGTCTTACAGCGCCCGCCCCCCTGACAAGCAGAGTGAGAACGTTCATTATGAGTACGGAATCTTCACTGCATTCCAACGCCCTTAACTTCATGAGCTTCATGGAGAGCGGTGTCGATAGCCGCACCGGACAATACACACTGTCCATCAAACTTCCCGAGTTGGGCGCCAATTATTTCTCCGGCCCCGAGCTTGAACTCAGCCTAAACTTCAACCCGCTCAATACGATTGATTCGGGTTGGGGGCGGGGATGGAATCTGTCACTGACGCAGTTCGCACCACATACACAGGTCATCACCACGTACAGCGGTGAATCATTCAAAGTGACCGGTAGTTCGGGTTCACGCTTGCTAATGCAGGAGCAACGGCTGGCGCACTTTCACTTCTACCGCGAACCTGCCGGGCCAGGCGGCAACGCGCGCTATCGCGTGGTGCACCGTTCAGGCCTGGTGGAAATCCTCGAAGAAATGGGCAGCGCGAACGGGCGTATCGCCCTGCCGGTGGAGATATACGCGGCCACGGGGCACAGGATCGACCTCGAATACAAACCGTTCAACCCGTCTTACATGATGCTCTGCTCGATCAGCGACGAGCGTAAGGAGATCCTGCTGGAAATCGAACGCGACGATGGCCGCATCGAATTGCGCGAGCGCCCTTATAAGGGCGACAACGGCCAGCCCGTTGCCCTTTATACGATGAACCTGATCAATACTGACTGGGTCACATCGATCGTTCTGCCAACCCGTGAGCTGGCCAGTTGGCGCCTGGAATACCGCCTGGTGAACGGGCTGTTGTGCGTGAGCAAGGTCGAGCCACCTACCGGTGCCCGTGAATATCTCTATTACGAGGACCGTGGCCATCTGTTCCCCGGTAACGCTCGGCCAACAGCCCTGCCGCGGGTGACCCGGCACGTCATCGAACCGCGCGGTGGCCAACCTGCGTTCCAGCGAACCTATACCTACCCGGGCTCAAACAACTTTCTGGGTTACGGCGCCGGGATCGGTTGGTCTGACAACGGGCTGGACAACTTGTACGATTCGAAACGGTATGACTTTGAGTATCAAACGGTCGAAACCTTGCGCGACAAGGACGGAACGGCACTGCGCGACATCACCCGCACCTTCAACCGCTTCCATCTGCTGACCTCGACCAGAACCGTGCAGAACAACTGCGTACATGAAGTCACCAAGCATTACGACATCAAGGACGCCCCCTTCGATCTACAGGTGTCGACCCTGCAAATGCCGATCAGGGAACAGACACGCTGGTCGCTGGCGGACAACATCACGCGCAGCCGCCTTGAAACCGTCGAAACCACCTACGATTCATCGGGCAACATCATCTGGCGCAAACTTGCCAACGGCGTGACCGAGACCCAAGAGTGGTATGGCACGCAAGCGGAAGATGGCTACCCCGGTGATGCCAATGGTTTCGTTCGTCACCTGAAGAGCAAAACCACCACCCCGGCGAGCAGCGGCCGGGGGCAAGCCCCTGTTCTCACTCAGCACTACCGCTACAAGGCGCTGGCGCCACTGGCAGGCAACGCCATCACCCTCAACCCGATGATTGTCGAGCACAGTGAAACCCTGACGCATGCGCACGATCCGGCGCACCCCCTGGAAGAGAAAATTTACTATTACCTCGACGCGCCCAAGTCCAGCCTGCGGCATGGCCGTCGTTATCAGGAGGTGGTCAAACGCAACAAGCTGGAAACCACCACCCAGTACCAGTTCAATTCACTGCTAGACCCTCTGGGCGGCCATCAGGTACTGGAAACCCGCAAGACCCTCTTTGGTTACGACGGCGCGCAACGATCCACCGTTCAACGGCGCTCGCTGCTGCATGGCGAGAAGCTCTACGAACTCAACGAGAACGGGGTTCACACACAATGGGCGTACGACGCCCTGCGCCGAGTCACCGAGGAAAGGGTATCGCCAGAGACACTGTTCGAGGCCAAAAAACGCTACGATTACGAACTCTGTGCCAGCGATGTCGATATTGCCCGCGCCCGAGTCACCAACGCTCGCGGCATCACCACCGAAACCGAGCTGGACGGCCTCGGACGGCCGACCCGGGAGAGCCGTGACAACGTGCTCGAGGCGAGGCCGGGCGCTTTCTACGAAATCCTGGCCATCCAGTACGATGCCTACGGCAATCGGGTGAAGGAAAGCGTTACCGACTGGCTGGAAGCCCAGCAGTACCTGCACCTGGTAACAAAAACGCGGTACGACGACTGGGGTGAGCAATGCTGCACCATCGGCCCGGACGACGTGGAGCAGCACAACGTACTGGACCCGATCGGCGACGCCAATCACCAGGGCGCCATTCGCTACAGCTGGCGCGTAGCCGGGAAAGAGAGATCACGGCCCCAGGTGCAGAACCGCAACGGCAGGAACATCCGATTCACCCACCAGGCACGGGCCATCAGCGGCAAGACCGAGACCTGGCTCAACCTGTTCAACAAGCCGGTGCTGCGCAAGCGCCTGGATGCGTTGGGGGAGCTGATTGGCGAACGTCGCTACAGCTATGACGGCCTCGGACGCACGCTCACCGAAACGGATGAGCGAAACCACACCACTGCATTCAGCTACGACGCCTGGGGCCGGATGCTCACGACCGAGCAACCGAATAAAACCCTGCTCACCCGCACCTACGCCGAACACTCTGCCGAAGACCTGCCGACCCGCCTGGTGGTGACCCCGGCGAATGTGCAGTTGCCCGCCCGCCAGATCGGCGCGCAGTACTTCGACGGCCTGGACCGCCTGATAGGTACCACCACCGGTGACCGGACGGAGTACTTCCTGTTCCGCGACGGTGAATCGATACCGCGCCAACGCATCAACCCCGCTGGCGAGACCATCGAGCTGGACTACAACCTGCAGCTGACCAATGAGCCGATCAGCAACACCGCACCCGAGGACCACGCCAGCTTCGCCTACGACCCTGTCAGCGCCCGATTGCTGAGCGACGACAACCGGCAATGCGCGCGGCGCTTCGAATACAACAAAGCCAACCAGCTGACCGCCGAACACTGGGAGGACAAGCGCGACGGCAAGACCTGGAGCCGCATTCATAGCAGCACCTTGCAGGATCGTCTGAAGAACACCCACGAACCCTACGGTGAAGACACCACCCACGAATACAACACCCAGGGCCGCCTGATCTCAACCCTTCAGGGGCAGCTGCAGGCCGAGTTCATATACGATGACCTGGGCCGTATCAAATTCATCACAAGCCATGACCGAGCCAGCGCACAGGCCCTGGAAACCGAGATTGAGTACGACGACCAGGACCGTGAGGTCAAACGCACCTGGCGTCAGCCCGGGCAGCCAGAACGCACACAACAAACCGTCTGGGACAAGGATGACCTCCTGCTCAGCCGCACCCTGCAGGTCGGCGGAGTATCGCAACTGGTCGAAAAGTTCGGTTACGACAGCCATGCACGCCTGAACATGTACAACTGCACAGGGCCGGACCAACCTCGCGATGCGCTGGGCCGCAGCATCGCCATGCAGGTCTTCAACTTCGATGCCTACAATAACATCGAGTTGACCGTCACTTCCTTCACAGGTGGGCCGGCCGCTGAACGCGCCAAGTTCATTCATGCCGAACGAGACCCCTGCCAGCTGCAGGGTATCGAGTACACACCGCCGCGCACCGAGCCCAATCCTGAGTTCAACTACGATGCCAATGGCAACCTGACCCGAGACGAGCGAGCCCGGCCGATTCGCTACGACAGCCAGAACCGGTTGCTGGGCCTTAACGACAGCGGCGCCCCGGACACCTATGGCTACGACGCAGGCGGCTTGCTGGTCAGCAGGCCCGAGGCCGGCGAGCGCACGCTGCTGCTGCATGACGGCCAGCGTTTGCGCATGGCCGTGCGTGACAGCCTGCAAACCCTGTACCTGCATCATGACGAGCAAGCGCTGGGCCAGCAGCAGAAAGGCAGTGGTGCGCAATCGCCCCTGCTGCTGCACACCAGTGCCAGCCACAGCGTGATCGCCGAGAGCCAGGCCGGCAGCACGCGCGCCGTCCGTTATACCGCCTATGGCGAACGGCACGCCGACGATCCACTGCTCGGCACCCTGGGCTACAACGGCGAAGCGCTCGATCCCGACAGCGGCTGGTACCTGCTCGGTAGTGGCTACCGCGCCTACAACCCGGTGCTGATGCGCTTTCACAGCCCCGACGCACTCAGCCCCTTCGGCGCGGGGGGGCTGAACTACTACGGCTATTGCCAAGGCAACCCGATAACCTTCCGCGACCCGACCGGGCACTACAGCATCGGCTATAGCGGGCAGAGCCGATCGCTGGCAGATCTGAATAGCTACAGCATCTCGCGGGGCATGGCCTTAGGTGCGATCGGCTGGATCGGGATGGGCCTGGGCATACTCTTCGCCGCAGTTGCCTCCGTGGCCGCCGTCGTGGTGACAGGTGGCGTAGCTGCGCCGGCAATCGCGGCTGCCTGGTCAGCCGCCGGTGGCGGCATCAGTGGCGCGGGTGCGGCACTTTCGGCAGGTGTCGGGGCAATTGCCAGCGTATCGCTCGCCGCCGGCATCAAGTTGGCGGCCACGGTGGCTACAGCCGCGTTGTCAGTCGCCGGTACGACGCTACAAACGGAAGCGATACTTTCGGGACATGAAACGCGGAATAATATTGGGACAATCCTGAATTACTCGGCAGCTATTTTAGGGCTTGCGGTGGGCGCGATGCAGTTGGCTTCACAAGTGCCAAAGCTGGCAAATTTATTTACACGCAGTGGAAGTTATACACTCGACCATGCATTTGAAACTTTTCAAAATAGCGGAAGAACCCTCCACCAAGTAAAATCAATCAATAACTTCTCCAGACCAGAAACCCTCATCACTCCAACTGAAAAAAGCTGGCACTTCACAAAATCAGTCAATCAAATAAGGCTGCGACGCAAAATATATTTACCATCCACCACTGATATCAGACACTGAATAACAACCCGAAGCCACGAACACGAAACCCGTCGCTGCAGTTCAACACCTCATGTAGTCATATTTGTTGGAGACAACAATGAAACCACTAACGTTCAGCACGCAGCAACATGACCGCACCACCAAAGCCCGGCGCAAGTATCTGAACTTGCAAGATGCCCCTGACAAGACAGCGCCGTTACCGGTGACCGCCCCCAATGTCCAAGGCATCATCGACAGTGACGATGGCACGCTGCACAAAGACCGCTTGAAAACCGACCTGACCGTCGAGATCCCCGCATGGTCTGACCTGCCACCGGGCAGTGATCCAAATGACTACTCGACGTTACAACTGCAGTTCACCTTGACTGGCGCCGAAAACACCTTCAGGGCCATTGGCCCTGTCAAGAAGTTCCTCCCGCCCCTCGTGCCAGGAGACTTTCCGTTAGCACTGGCTTTTCCCCAAGCGTCCATTCCACGCAATGGCAAACTGTGGATTCGCTACGAACTGGTCGACCACAAGAGCGACCCATATGTTTCGCACCCCATCGAGCTGATCTGTGACAGTGTTCCGCCCTGGGGGGATGAGCCCGCTCCCCGGCTGACCGCGCCCACGGACATCATCAACGAAGCCTACCTGACCAACCACCAGGCCGGCATTGAACTGGGTATACCCGAGTACCCGGACCGTACATCCAAAGATAAATACCAGGCGTTCTATCTGAAGGAATGGCCTGAAGAAAATGCGGACTACGATAACCCTGTCGTTGATGGCACCGTCACAGACGACCGCAAGATAACCATTCCGGCAGATGTGGTACGCAGCCTGGGTGATGGCAGGTTCTACATCGTCTACTACCTGTTCGATAAAGCCCAGAACCGCAGTCGCATCCGGCTGCCGGCGACGGTCGATGTGGTGCTCACACCAGAGCCCAAAGACCTGCTGCCACCAGAGGTGCCGCTAGCGGTAGATGACGGCGTACTGAGCCTGAAAGATGCACAGGCGGGTGTGCAGGTAGAAATACAGGCTTACACCAATTCCCGCAAAGAGGACAAGATCGCGATCAAGTGGGGCACGACGCCCCTGATCGCCGAACAGGTGGGCTCACGCTCATTCCCTATATCGATATCCGTACCCAGCGATATCTTGCGAAACGAATACGGCAAGGCTTCCGGGGAGGTAGCGACCCCTGTCAGCTACCAGGTGCTACGTGGCCACGCCGCCTATGGACCGGCGGCCGATAACTTCGCTGTCGACTTTTCCGTTGCTGGCCCGGAACGCCCTGACCCCGACCCCGACTGGCCGGACCCGGTCAACGACAAGATGCTCGCCCCCACAATCACCAGTTTCAGCGGCGATACGAACCTCATTCCCCCGGCCGACCGCGGCAAAGACGCCACGCTGACCTTCAGGGTATTCGAGGGCGCCGCAGCCCCCCAGGTAGTGGACTTCTACTGGGACGGCACGCACGTGACAAGCTGGGTTGTCAATGAGGCACCCGGTGCCGACAAGTCCGTCACGATTCCGTGGAGCTATATCGAGGCTGCTGGTAACCAGCTGGCGCTGCCTGTGCATTACACCGTGAAGGGCGACGAAAACGCGCTCAATGAACAGGAGTCGCTTCCACAGTTCGTAGAGGTATCGGCCATCGACATGACGGCCGACGATCTCGAGTTCCTGGGTTTAACGGACCGGCTCTGGCTGAGTTGCCGATCCCTCTGGGACCCTGATGACCCCTCCGCCGCCCCGGCGATCAGGGTGCAGGTACCGCCCTGCAGCCGCTTCAATGTGCCACCAAACACCACCATGACACTGAACTGGGTGGTGTATGACCAAATTGTGGATGGCAACCTGATCGATGGCGTTGAGAAAACCTGGACTGTGACCTTGAACGCCGAGCAGATCGCGAACGGCTTCGTCACGCGAGTCGAGCCGTACGATCAGCACATCAAGCCCATCTATGACGCCGCGCCGTCCGGCGGGCGGGCCGAGGTGAGCTACGTCCTCAACACGCAGCCACCCATTACCTCCAATACCACGGCCAACAAGATCAGCGTCGCCGATCAGGGTACCGGGGGCTCGTGTGACGTAAGCCAACCTTGAGCAAGCCTCGGCAGCGGCTTTGGCAATCGTCCGCTGCCGATCCACTTATAGGAATTTTCCGTTGAGGAGTAGGAATTTCCTTACATTTTTTGCGATTTAACGCGCTTAGCCTCGCGGTATGCGGATTGTTCTCCAACGAAAAGCAGAACGGTCTTACAAAAATTTGTTCACTTCGAGGTTTTCCCTGAATGCCGAGCCGCCTTTTTCACACCCTTCGCCACTGTTCAACACCCGCTCATCTCGTGCTGGCAGGCCCGTTGTTTTTCGCCAGTGCCTGCTGGGCAGAAACCCTCATAGATGCCGATACTCAGCTGGATGCCGGCAGCACACTCGACAGCTACCGGGTGATCGGCCCGGCCATTCTGACAGCCACCGGGGCGACGACGTTGCAGATCGCCGGCCAGGCGGGCGCCACCGTGAACCTGTCGGATAGCCAGGTCACCGCTGAATCGAATGGCAATGGCCTGGCGCTCAATGGTGCCAGTGCCACCGTACACCGCTCGACCATCCGCAGTGACGCCCGTGGCCTGGCGCTGAGTGCTGCAGGGGCGGGCAACGGCTCGCGCGCCTCGATCAACGACAGCGTGATCGAAGGCGGCGTACAAGGCGCGACCATCAATGCCAGTTCTGCCGAACTGCAGCGCAGCGAACTACGCGGCACGGGCGCCAGCAGCGAGGGCGCACGACTGGTTGCCGGCACCCTGATTGCCAGGGACGGCAGCACCATCAGCGGCGGCAATTATGGCGCGCGCATTCTTGAGGACGACGGCCGCGGCTCTACGCTGGTGGTCGACAACAGCCTGATCGAGGGACGCAACGGGCCAGCGATTGCCGTCGGCCGAGGGGCCGGCTTTGCAGCATCGGCGCAGATCGACGTTATCAACGGTGCCAGCCTCAGTGGTGGCAACGGCGTGCTGCTGCAGGTGGCGGAGGATGCTGCCGCCAACCTGCGGGTCAACAACAGCCACCTGGTCGGCGATATCGTCGCCGCCAGCGGCGGCACCGCCAACGTGCTGCTGGAAAACTTCGCCACCCTCAAAGGCCGGCTGGACAACGTTGCAAGCCTGGAAATCAACAGCGGTGGCGAATGGGCCCTGGTCGACAACAGCCAGGTGACCGACCTGTCACTGGATAACGGTGCCGTGCGCTTCGGCGGGCCGGGCGAATTCTTTACCCTTTCCGTGGAAAACCTCACCGGCAACGGCACCTTCATCATGGAGGCCGATTTCAGCACCTCGCAGTCGGACTTCCTCGACGTGACGGGCACCGCCAGCGGCAACCACCAGTTGCTGATCAGCGCCAGCGGCAACGATCCGCTGACAGACAACAGCCTGCATGTGGTGCATACCGCTGCTGGCGATTCACAATTCTCGCTGCTAGGTGGCTCTGTGGACCTGGGCGCCTATTCCTACGACCTGGTGCAACGCAGCGACAACGACTGGTACCTGGACGCGACCACCCGTACGGTCAGCCCCGGGACACAAACAGTGATGGCCTTGGCCAACGTCGTGCCGACCATCTGGTACGGCGAGCTCGGCGTGCTGCGTAGCCGCATGGGCGACGTGCGCCGCAACCCTGGCAAAGCCGGTGGCTGGGTACGCAGCTACGGTAACCAATTCAATGTCTCGGCGACGTCTGGCGCGGCGTACCAGCAACAGCAACAAGGCCTGTCGATCGGCGCAGATGCGCCCCTGGCAGCTGGCGACGGCAACTGGCTGGTCGGGATCACGGCCGGCTACAGCAATTCCGACCTGAACCTCGCCCGCGGCTCTTCGGCCAGCGTCGACAGCTACCATGCCGGCGCCTACGCCACTTGGCTCGATCCCGAAAGCGGCTATTACATCGACACCGTGGCGCGCATCAACCGTTTCCACAACCGGGCCGACGTGCGCCTGAGTGACGGCAGCAAGGCCAAGGGTGACTACAGCAACCTGGGTGCTGGCGTTTCGCTGGAGGTGGGACGTCATCTGAACCTGGCCGACGACTGGTTCCTCGAACCGTTCGCTCAACTGTCCGGGCTCGTGGTCCAGGGCAAGGACTACAGCCTGGACAACGGCATGCGCGCCAACAGCACCAGTACCCACTCGCTGCTGGGCAAAGTGGGCACTTCGGTCGGGCGCACCTTCAGTGCGGGCACAGGCCGTAGCGTGCAACCCTACCTGCGGGTGGCAGCAGTTCATGAGTTCGTCAACGACAACCAGGTGAAAGTCAACGACAACCGCTTCAGCAGCAACCTGGCCGGTTCGCGTGCTGAAATCGGTGCAGGGGTGGCGGTCGCCTGGGGCGAAAAATGGCAGGCCCACGCCGACTTCGATTACAGCCATGGCAGCAAGCTTGAACAGCCATGGGGCGTGAGCGTCGGCGCCCGTTACAACTGGTGAAAAAACGTGGGAAGGCCAATGCGCCTTCCCTTTTGCATTCATGCGTGACACATGGAGATGGACGATGACGCAGAACAAGCGCTCCGGTAACCGCAGAACTCCCACCCCTGAACTGGACTCGGCCCCTCTTGTCCCCCCAACCGTACCAAGCGTGGTGCCCGATGTTGAAGGGGGGAAACCCAACACGGTCGAGTTCCGGGCAACCTATTCCCCCCTGCGGGTAGAGTTTCACCCGTGGGCAAATTCGCACCCGGAAATAGATGAGGAATACCTTTTCCTCTACTGGAATGAAGTACTGGTCGACAAGAAGACCTTCAGCAAGCCTATCGAACCTGAAGAGCTGTTCATTTTGGTACCGGTCGACAGGCTTATTGAAGGCACGCACCGCCTGCACTACGCAGTCACGCTGCACAACGATACCCATGTGCCTTCACGGCCACTGGATATCTACATCGACAAGACCCCGCCGCTGCTCCCCGCGGATGATCGATTGATGCTTCCCGACTACGTTATTCGCGAAGGTGTCACCGAGGACTACCTCGCGGCCAACGGCGACAAGCTCGTCTGCACAGTCCCCTCGTTCATTGGTGCGGAGCCAGGCGATGTCGTGAAGTGGTTTTACAGCGAAAACGGCGCCGGGCAGGAAATGGTCGACATGATGACACTGACTCAGGAGCACATCGAAACACTGGGCCCGCTAGGCACCAGCAAACCGCTCGAGCTGACCTTCCCGGGCGCTTTCATTCGCCAGTCCGGCAACGGCACGCGTTACGTGCGTTATGAAGTGCAGGACCGCGCTGGCACACAGCCCCAGCGTGCGCTAGCGGTCGCGTTGGAGTCCGACCTTTCCCTGGCACCACGCGAATTGCCACCGCCACACATCAAGGAGGCGAAGGGCAGCGAATTCTCCAGCACGCTGGAACCTGGCAATGCATCCGACGGCGTCACATTCGTCATACCCGACGGGGCAGAAATCCGGCCGAATGAGACTGTCACCGTATTCTGGGGCCAACCCGGGACGCTCGGCGGTTACTCCACCAACACGCCCATATCGCCAGGCGCACTTGAATACCTGATCCCCAGCCAATATGTGCCGCCGCACATGAACGACCGGGTGGAACTGTATTACCAAATCGACAAGCCTGACGTGCCCCCCTCGCTTTCGCACTATGTCACGGTGCGGAAAATCGAAGGACTGCCAATCGTACAGTGCAGCGATATTCACAACCGCGCACTGAACCTGCGCACACTGGGCGAAAGCACGACCTTTACCCTGGAAAGCTGGCCGTTCCGGCATACGTCGCAATTCGTCAACGCCTGGATCGACGGGGTGGAAAGCGGCAACGTCACTCGGGAAATCAGGCTGCCGATTGCCACCGCGCTGCCTGTACCCAGCGAAACGGGCGTAATGGTGCTGGGTACCGTCACGAAAACCGAGCTGTTGAGGCTGGCAATCAACTATCAGTTCCGGGTGTCGGTTGAAGTGTCGTTCGACGATAAGCTGAGCTGGTTGAAATTTCCCGATGCGGCAGCCCAACTGGAAGACAAGCCGTAGCCCGATGCAAAAAAAACGCCACCCGAAAGAGTGGCGTTTTTTGCAGTTGAAGCCAAATGTCGGGATGACCATGGATCCCGATGGCTTTGACCGAAACGAAAAAAGACGCCGAAGCGTCTATTTTCGAGGATCTACAGACTTCCGTGGAAGGCTGTAAATCTTGATTTTGGAGCGGGAAACGAGACTCGAACTCGCGACCCCGACCTTGGCAAGGTCGTGCTCTACCAACTGAGCTATTCCCGCATTGTGAAACTTTACCGCTTTCGGCGTGAAGCGCCTTGACGACCTTCACCACCACTGCACCGCATAGACGCCACAGTATTTAAACTGGAGCGGGAAACGAGACTCGAACTCGCGACCCCGACCTTGGCAAGGTCGTGCTCTACCAACTGAGCTATTCCCGCATTTGGCGTCCCCTAGGGGACTCGAACCCCTGTTACCGCCGTGAAAGGGCGGTGTCCTAGGCCACTAGACGAAGGGGACACACAACACTTTTCAGTGCACCAGAACATGAACCTCACGATTCAGCCTGGATTTTCTTTTCCTGCCCCGCCGTTAAGCAGTGCCGGAGAAACTGGAGCGGGAAACGAGACTCGAACTCGCGACCCCGACCTTGGCAAGGTCGTGCTCTACCAACTGAGCTATTCCCGCATTGGCGTCCCCTAGGGGACTCGAACCCCTGTTACCGCCGTGAAAGGGCGGTGTCCTAGGCCACTAGACGAAGGGGACACGCTGCTGGCATTACTGCCTGCTTTCACTCCCTGCTGCGTTTCGCTGTGTGCTTTACGCTGCAAGTGGCGCGCATTCTATGGATGGTTCGGGAAGGCGTCAACCCCTTTGTAGAAATTTATTTAAATCAATGACTTCCGGGTACACCCAGCGCTGTTTCGGCAAGCCTCCGGGGGGTTGCCGTTGATTTTCTGGCGTCAAGTCAGCATTAATGTGCCAGCATCCAGTTATGGCACAGTTTGCCGATAGAAAAAGAGAATGGCTGTCGGGGCCTCTCGCGAGCAAGCTCGCTCCTACACTCAATAATGCAAACCTATTCATGAGGCATTAACGGTGACACCACTTCTGATCACACTGCTCATCGTGGCAGGCATCGCGTTGCTGATCGTGATCGGCTACCTAAACAATGTGGTCGAGAACGGCAAGATCGAACGCGTCCGGACGAGGGTCGAACTGGCCGACCGCCTGCGCCGCTGTGGCGAAATCACCGAGACCTTCCCCGGCCAGTTCATGACCCCGGCCCTTAAACTGCTGCTGACCCGCCTGGAACTGAACCTTAATCAGCGCCAGCTGGCGGTGGACAAGCACAATGCCGAACTCAAGGCGCGCATTGCCGAGCTGGAGGGGCTGATAGCCCTGGGCGACAAGATCCCGGTGAACAACCCGCCCAACCCGATCCACACCGAGGTCAAGGCCAAGGACGTACGGTTCTTGCTGGAAGCCATGCACAACCAGGTAACCCGTGCGGCCCAGGAAGGCTTCCTGCCCACGCCCGAGGCCAAGCACTGGGTCAAGGAAATCCGCCACATACTGGTGTTGCTGCATATCGAGTTCTTCAACAACCTCGGCCAGCAGGCCCTGCAGAAGAACCAGCCGGGCCAGGCGCGCCTGGCATTCGAGCGCGGCGTGCAATACCTGCGCAAGCAGCCCGAGCCCAAGGTGTATGAAGAGCAGCTGACGTACCTGGAGAAGTTGCTGGCCCGGGCCAATGCCCAGGTGCTGGACCGCATGGCACCGGCGGAGGACGAGCACAACGAATTGACCGACGGGCTCAAGACCGATGAGGAAGAGACCTGGAAGAAGAAGGTGATCTACGACTAAGCCCTGCGCCGCGCCCTTGTAGGAGCGGCCTTGTGCCGCGATGGGCCGCAAAGCGGCCCCACATTTATGCACCAACGCCGATATCGCCGGGGCCGCTTTGCGGCCCATCGCGGCACAAGGCCGCTCCTACAGGGATAGCGCAAGCCTTCGAACAGTAGTCAGCAGTCGGTCAGCTCAAGGAAGACCGCCGCCAAGCGCTCCAGCCCCACCTGGTCCGCCTCGCTGAACCGCCCAACCTTGGGGCTATCCAGGTCCAGCACACCAATCAGCCTGCCCTCCTTCACCAACGGGATCACCAGCTCGCTGTTGGAGGCACTGTCACAGGCAATGTGGCCCGGGAATGCATGTACATCTTCTACCCGCTGGGTTTGCCGCGTTGCCGCCGCGGCCCCGCACACACCTTTACTGAACGGAATGCGAACACACGCCACCTGGCCCTGGAACGGGCCCAGCACCAGCTCTTCGTTGCGGTTGAGGTAGAACCCCGCCCAGTTCAGGTCGTCCACCTGGTTGTACAGAAACGCCGAAAACTGCGCGGCGTTGGCGATGAAATCACGCTCGTCGGCAAACAGCGCCTGCACTTGCGCCGCCAGCAGGTTGTAGCCGTCCAGGCCGGCGCCACTGGCATTGAGGTCGATCATTTACTTTTGCTCCAGCAATTGCAGCCCGACCCAGTAGCGGGCGAACTGATAGGCACAACGGCCATTACGGTTACCGCGGCCGGTGGCCCAGCGCACGGCGAGGATGTCGAGTTCTTCGGAGCGCTGCCAGGCAAGGCCGGCAGGTTTTGCCAACTGGCCGATCCAGTGCTCAACCACATTCAGGAAGTGATCCTGGGTAAACGGGTAGAACGACAGCCACAGGCCAAAACGGTCAGACAGGGCAATCTTGTCCTCCACCGCTTCGCTGGGGTGCAGTTCGCCGTCCACACGCTTCCAGTTCTCGTTGTCGCTTTCCTTCTCGGGCACCAGGTGGCGGCGGTTGGAGGTGGCGTACAGCAGCACGTTGTCCGGGGCCTGCTCCAGCGAGCCGTCAAGCACACTCTTGAGCACCCGGTAATCGCCCTCCCCGGCTTCGAACGACAGGTCGTCGCAGAACAGGATGAAGCGTTGCGGCAGCTTCTGCAGCTGCTCGACCACCCGCGGCAGGTCGGCCAGGTGGTCACGTTCGATTTCGATCAGGCGCAGGCCGGCGCTGGCATGTTCGGCGAGCAAGGCGCGCACCAGCGACGACTTGCCGGTACCGCGCGAGCCCCACAGCAGCGCGTGGTTGGCTGGCAGGCCGTTGATGAACTGGTGGGTGTTGCGGCCCAGCTGGTCGCGCTGTTTGTCGACGCCTATCAGGTCGCTCAGGCGGATGTCCAGGCTGACTTCCAGCGGCAGCAGGTAGCCGCTGCGGCCATCGCGCTGCCAGCGGGCGGCCAAGGTGGTGCCCCAGTCGATGTTCGGGCGTTGTGCGGGCAACAAGGGCTCAAGGCGCGCCAGTACCGATTCGGCGCGGTCCAGAAAAGCAATCAAGCGAGCGTCCATGACGACTCCTAACAATTTCAGTTTTGGGGCGCAGAGCGGTCCCCGCTTGGCGATCAACTGAAATGAACAGACAGACCCGCCAGCAGCCGGGGCTATTCGGCTATGCTTGCGCAGCGCAAGGAACGTGAAAACCGGCTCGGGACTCATGGATATCAAGTTCACCAATCGCCTGTCATACAAGCAAGCCCGGCTGACAGTCCTGGTCGGCTTCATCCTGGGAACATTGCTCAGTCTCATCCAGATCGGCATCGATTATGCCAGCGAAGACGCGTCCATCAACCGTGAAGTGAACGCGTTGCTGCAAATCAGCCACAACCCGGCCTCGCGCATCGCCTACAACATCGACTCGGAGCTGGCGCTGGAGCTGACCCGCGGCCTGTTGCAGTCGCCGGCCGTCATCCGTGCACGGCTGATCGACAACAACGAAACAGTGCTGGCCGATGTCGAGCGGCCCAGGCTGCAGGACCGCTACCGGCCGCTGAGCGACTTCCTGTTTGGTGAGCAGCGTCAGTTCAAGGCACGCCTGTACCTGACGCACATGCCGGAGGAATACCTGGGCACGCTGTACCTGGACGTCGACACCTTTGCCTTCGGCAGCCGCTTTCTCGACCGCGCCGGCATCACCCTGCTGAACGGTTTTGCCCGCAGCCTGGTGCTGACTGGCATCCTGCTGGCGCTGTTCTACATGATGCTGACCAAACCGCTGGTCACGGTGATCGGCGCGCTCAGCGGCAGCGACCCGCGCAAACCCCGGCAAACCCGCCTGGACTGCCCACACGGCCACGAAAACGACGAAATCGGCGTGCTGGTGAAAGTCGCCAACCAGCAGTTCGTCAGCATGGCCACCGAAATCGAGCAGCGGCGTACCGCCGAAAACCGCCTTACCCAGTACCTTAACGAACTGGAAGACATCGTCTCGGCACGCACCAACGAACTGAAGGCCAGCAACAGCAGCCTGAGCCTGTCCAACCAGGAGCTGGAACAAGCGCGCCGCCGCGCACTGGACATGGCCCAGGCGCGTGCTGCCTTTTTGGCCAACATGAGTCACGAAATCCGCACCCCGCTCAACGGCATGCTCGGCATGATCGCACTGGCCCTGGACAGCCCGCTGCCCAGCGAGCAGCGCCAGCAACTGGCGATTGCCCACGACTCGGGCAAGGTGCTGGTGGAGCTGCTGAACGATATCCTCGACCTGTCCAAGTTCGATGCGGGCCAGCTGGAGCTGGAACGTATCCCGTTCGACATGGGCTCGATGGTGGAAGACACCGCCAACCTGCTCTCGCAAAACACCGCGCAAAGTGTGGAGCTGACCTGCCTGATTGCCCGCGACTTCCCCAGCAGTGTGCTTGGTGACCCCACGCGGGTACGGCAGATCGTCAGCAACCTGCTGTCCAACGCGTTGAAGTTCACCCGCTTTGGCCGTGTCGATGTGCGCCTGGTGAGCATCGTCGGCGGGGTGAGACTGGAGGTGCGCGACACCGGCATCGGCATACCCGAAGAGGCCCAGGCGCGGATCTTCCAGCCATTCACCCAGGCCGGCGCCGGCATCACCCGCCAGTACGGCGGCACGGGCCTGGGCCTGGCCCTGACGCGCAACCTGTGCAAGGCCATGCAAGGCCATTTGCACATTCGCTCCGAAGCGGGGTTTGGCAGCTGTTTCAGCGCCGAACTGCCGCTGGCCGAGCACACCGAAGCCATCGCCCCGGTACCGCTGCACGGGCGCGTAGCCGCCCTGAGCGCTGCAGGCAGCGGGCTTAACGAACTGTTGCAGGGCCTGCTGCCCACCTGGGGCCTGGCCTACCAGCGGCATGACAGCAGCGCGACGCTGGACGCCACGGCGATGGACCTGCTGATTACCGACGATGTCGACCGCCTGTTCGACCTGCGCCTAACGCTGAAAACCCCCATCCTGCTGGTGACCGCTTACGGTAACTTCCTGCCCAGCGAGCAATCGGCCGCCCTCGCCCCGCTCCATCAACTGGCCCGGCCGCTGGCGCGCAACGCCCTGTACCAGACCCTGCGCCGCACCCTGCAAGGCTTCGACCCCGAACACCCGCTGGCCAGCCCGGCCATCACCCTGGAGGCAGGCCGTGCGCGGATTCTGCTGGTGGAAGACAACCCGGTGAACCAGCTGGTGGCCAAGGGCATGCTGGCCAAGCTCGGCTGCCAGGTGCAACTGGCCACCCAGGGCGCCGAGGCCCTGGAGCTGCTGGAACTGGACGACTTCGACCTGGTGCTGATGGACTGCAACATGCCGGTGATGGACGGTTACGAGGCCAGCCGGCGCATCCGCCAGAGCGGCCGCTGGCCCGACCTGCCGATTGTCGCGCTCACCGCCAATGCCATGCCCGAGGAGCGCGAACGCTGCCGGGCTGCGGGCATGAACGACTACCTGGCCAAGCCGTTCCGCCGCGAAGAGCTACTGGCGCTGGTCGAGCACTGGGTGCCGCTCAACGGCTGAGCAGGCGCTCGATGTCTGCTTCCAGGGCCTGTGGCTTGGTAGTGGGGGCATAACGCGTCACCTGGCCGCTGGCCGGGTCGACCAGAAACTTGGTGAAATTCCACTTGATCTTCTGGCTGCCCAGAATGCCCGGTGCGCGCTGCTTGAGCTCGACGAACAGCGGGTGGGCGCCCGGGCCGTTGACCTCGACCTTGCGAAACAGCGGGAAGCTCACGCCGAAGTTGCGCTCGCAGAACTGCGCAATGTCTCGCGCATCGCCCGGTTCCTGCTTGCCGAACTGGTTGCACGGGAAGCCCAGCACCACCAGGCCACGTTCGTGGTAGGCCTGCCACAGTTGTTCCAGGCCCTTGTACTGCGGGGTAAAGCCGCACTGGCTGGCGGTATTGACCACCAGCAACGCCTTGCCCGGGAAGTCGCCGAGCTTCTTGTGCTCGCCGCCCAGGGTCACGCAGGGGATGTCCAGCATCGATCCAGCCATGTTCGGGCTCCGGTCAGTCACGCGGGCGCAAGTCGATGCACACCGAGTTGATACAGTAGCGCAGGCCAGTTGGTGGCGGGCCATCGGGGAACACGTGGCCCAGGTGCGCGTCGCAGCGGGCGCAGGTGACTTCGGTGCGGATCATGCCGTGGGAGGTGTCACGGATCTCGATCATCGCGCTGTCTTCGATTGGCGCGTAGAAGCTCGGCCAGCCGCAGCCGGAATCGAACTTGGTCTGCGCATCGAACAGTTTCGCGCTGCAACAGATGCAGTGGTAGATACCGTCGCGGCGCTCGCTGTTGTACTTGCCGCTGAACGGCCGCTCAGTGCCTTTGAGGCGGCATACCTGGTACTGCTCGGGGTCGAGCATCGACCGCCATTGTTCCAGGGTTTTCTCGATCTTTTGCATGTGGAAACCTCGGCAGGCTGAATTTCACCCCGCACCGTCTTTTCCGGGGCGCGGGTGGCACGTATATTAGTTGGCTTCGTGTGCCAGGCGTTCAGTCTGGCACCCGCTTCCTGCCGTTTCAAACCTTTCGGCGGGGCGTAGCGCGTTTTCTCATATCGGGATCCCATCATGCAGTTCAGCAAATCGAACAAGCTCGCCAATGTCTGCTACGACATTCGCGGCCCAGTGCTCAAGCACGCCAAGCGCCTGGAAGAGGAAGGCCACCGCATCCTCAAGCTGAACATCGGCAACCCGGCGCCGTTTGGCTTCGAGGCGCCTGATGAAATCCTCCAGGATGTGATCCGCAACCTGCCTACCGCCCAGGGCTACAGCGACTCCAAAGGCCTGTTCAGCGCACGCAAGGCGGTGATGCAGTACTGCCAGCAAAAGGAAATCGAAGGCGTCACCATCGAGGACATCTACCTCGGTAACGGTGTGTCCGAGCTGATCGTCATGTCGATGCAGGCGCTGCTGAACAACGGCGACGAAGTGCTGATCCCGGCCCCCGACTACCCGCTGTGGACTGCCGCAGTGAGCCTGGCTGGCGGCAAGCCGGTGCACTACCTGTGCGATGAACAGGCCGACTGGTTCCCCGACCTTGAAGACATCAAGGCCAAGATCACCCCGAACACCAAGGCCCTGGTGATCATCAACCCGAACAACCCGACCGGCGCGGTGTACTCCAGGGAGCTGCTGCTGGGCATGCTGGAGCTGGCCCGCCAGCACAACCTGGTGGTGTTCTCCGACGAGATCTACGACAAGATCCTGTACGACGAAGCCGTGCACATCAGCACCGCCTCGCTGGCCCCCGACCTGCTGTGCCTGACCTTCAACGGCCTGTCCAAGTCGTACCGGGTGGCGGGCTTCCGCTCCGGCTGGCTGATCATCTCCGGGCCCAAGCACCACGCGCTAAGCTACATCGAAGGCATCGACATGCTGGCCAACATGCGCCTGTGCGCCAACGTGCCGGCCCAGCATGCCATCCAGACCGCACTGGGCGGCTACCAGAGCATCAACGACCTGGTGCTGCCGCCAGGCCGCCTGCTTGAGCAACGCAACCGTACCTACGAGCTGCTCAACGACATCCCGGGCGTAAGCTGTGTGAAGCCGATGGGTGCGCTGTATGCGTTCCCCCGGATCGACCCGAAGGTGTGCCCGATTCTCAACGACGAAAAGTTCGCCCTTGACCTGCTGCTGTCGGAAAAGCTGCTGATCGTACAAGGTACGGCGTTCAACTGGCCGTGGCCGGACCACTTCCGCGTGGTGACCTTGCCGCGGGTGGATGACCTGGAAGCGGCGATTGGCCGGATCGGCAATTTCCTGCGGACTTATTCGCAGTAAATGATGGCCTCTTCGCAGCACAAGGCTGCTCCTACAGGTGTACGCGTTCTCCTGTAGGAGCAGCCTTGCGCTGCGAATGGGCTGCACAGCAGCCCCTTGCAATCCCACAGGGTGTTTCTTACATCCTGCAATGCTCTATCCCACTGCCCCCGCGCCATCCTCTGCCATACTCCGCCGTACACAGTTTGAAATAGTCGCACGATTGAATCCACGCGACAGGCCCCTTATATACCCCGCAGTAAGCGACAATTCATCCGTCAGGAGAACGTAACAACCATGATGCGCATTCTGTTGTTTGTGGCCACCAACCTTGCGGTGGTGCTGGTTGCAAGCATTACCTTGAGCCTGTTCGGTTTCAACGGGTTCATGGCCGCCAACGGGGTCGACCTGAACCTCAGCAGCCTGCTGGTGTTCTGCGCCGTGTTCGGCTTTGCCGGCTCCCTCGTCTCGCTGTTCATCTCCAAGTGGATGGCGAAGATGACCACCGGCACCCAGATCATCAGCCAGCCGCGCACCCGCCACGAGCAGTGGCTGCTGCAAACGGTCGAAGAGCTGTCCCGTGAAGCGGGCATCAAAATGCCCGAGGTGGGTATCTTCCCGGCGTACGAGGCCAACGCCTTCGCCACCGGCTGGAACCGCAACGACGCGCTGGTAGCCGTGTCCCAGGGCCTGCTGGAGCGCTTCTCGCCCGATGAAGTGCGGGCAGTGCTGGCCCACGAGATCGGCCACGTAGCCAACGGCGACATGGTCACCCTGGCGCTGGTGCAAGGCGTGGTGAACACCTTCGTGATGTTCTTCGCACGCATCATCGGCAACTTCGTCGACAAGGTCATCTTCAAGAACGAAGAGGGCCAGGGCATTGCCTACTACGTGGCGACCATCGTTGCCGAGCTGATCCTGGGCATCCTGGCCAGCATGATCGTGATGTGGTTCTCGCGCCGCCGCGAGTACCGCGCCGACGAAGCCGGTGCACAGCTGGCCGGCACCTCGGCCATGATCGGCGCGCTGCAGCGCCTGCGTGTGGAGCAAGGCCTGCCGGTGCACATGCCCGACACCATGAAGGCCTTTGGCATCAACGGTGGCCTCAAGCACGGCCTGGCCGGGCTGCTGATGAGCCACCCGCCACTGGAAGACCGTATCGAGGCCCTGCGCCGTCGCGGTTGATCCATCGGGTAATACAGAAAGGGCGACTTCGGTCGCCCTTTTTCGTATTACCGGCCAAGCCGGTAAACCCGCTCCAACAGGCTGGAAACCCCGGCCTGCACAAACTTGGGGCTCTCCTGAATCACCTCTACCGTCTGCAGCTCATGCAGCTGCCACCCTGCAAACCCCTGCCGCAGCTCTGGGTCCCCGACTGAAAACGGCGGCCCGGGCAGCAGTGACTGGTCATAATCCAGGGTCACAACCAAACCCCGGCAATTCGCCGGCAGCAAAGCCGTCAGCACCTGCATGTACATCGCGCGCATTTGCGCCGGCAGCGCAATCAGCGCCGCCCGGTCATACAGCCCCACGCAGTCGCCGATATCCTGCGCACGCAACGCAAAGAAATCACCACACCACAGCTCCACGTCACCACTGCGCCAAACTTCGAAGTCCCCGCGCTGCTGCACCTCGGCTTCAAGCCCGTGCTCGCGGAAGAAATCCTCTACCGCCCGCCGCGACAGCTCCACACCCAACACGCGGTACCCCTGCCCGGCCAGCCAGGCCAAGTCCAGGCTCTTGCCGCACAGCGGCACCAGCACGCGGCTGCCAGGCGCCAGGCCCAGTGCCGGCCAGTGCGCCTGCAGGTACGAATTGACCTGCCCCTGGTGAAAGCCGATCTGGTTGTCGGCCCACCGCTTGTGCCAGAACGCTGGCTCCATGGTTGCTCCTTGTTTATCGAGTAAACCGATAGAAATCGCGTAAAACTTGCGATGGTTATCGATCAGTTTCTGATCGAAGATGAGTGCATCTTAACCTTCAGGACCTTGCCATGCTGCCCAGCCTGTTCATCTCCCATGGTTCCCCCATGCTAGCCCTGCAACCCGGTGCCAGCGGGCCGGCCTTGGCCGGGCTGGCCAACAGCCTGCCACGCCCCAAGGCCATCGTGGTGGTGTCGGCGCACTGGGAGAGCCGTGAGCTGCTGGTGACCAGCAGCGCACAGCCAGAAACCTGGCACGACTTCTACGGTTTTCCCCCGGCCTTGTACGCGGTGCAGTACCCAGCGGCGGGTGAGCCCGCCCTGGCAGGCCAGATCAGCGAGTTGCTGAAGGCAGCGGGGCTGCCAGCCCGGCTGGACGCTCAGCGACCGTTCGACCACGGCGCCTGGGTACCGCTGTCGCTGATGTACCCGGACGCAAGCATTCCCGTTGTGCAGGTTTCCCTGCCCAGCCACATGGGGCCGGCGCTGCAGGTGAAGGTGGGCCAGGCGCTGGCGAGCTTGCGTGCCGAGGGCATCTTGCTGGTAGGTTCGGGCAGCATCACCCATAACCTTGGGGAACTGGACTGGCATGCAGGGCCGGATGTGATCGAGCCGTGGGCGCTGGCGTTCAGGGATTGGGTGGTGGAGCGGCTGCAGGAAGATGACCAGGCGGCATTGCTGGATTACCGGAAGCAGGCGCCACATGCCGTGCGTAACCACCCCAGTGATGAGCATTTGCTGCCGCTGTTCTTTGCCCTGGGGGCTGGGGGCAGGTTTGGGGTGGTTCATCAGGGGTTTACCCTGGGGGCGCTGGGGATGGATATATATCAGTTCGACTGAAGGGCCTTTTCGCGGGCTTGCCCGCTCCCACAGGTCCTGCACAGGCAAAAAAAATCCCCGACCTAGGCCGGGGATTTTTTTAGTGCGCCAGGATCAATCCTCGCGGTAGCGGCGCAGCTTCAGCTGCTTGCCGGCCACGCGGGTGTCCTTGAGCTTGGACAGCAGCTTCTCGAGGCCATCTTCCGGCAGCTCGACCAGGCTGAAGCTGTCGCGTACCTGGATGCGGCCGATGGCGTCACGCGCCAGGCCACCCTCGTTGAGGATCGCGCCCAGCAGGTTCTTGGCAGCGATACCGTCACGAGCGCCCAGGGCGGTACGGCAGCGTACACGGCCTTCGGCCAGTGGCAGCGGCGCACGGCGCTCGCGGTCACCACGGTCAGGACGCTCGCCACGGTCAGGGCGCTCACTGCGCTCACCACGCGGGGCACCAACGCCCGGCACCAGCGGCTGCTCACGCTCTACCGCAGCCAGGTCCAGCGCCTGGCCATTGGTGGCTTTGCGCAGCAGGGCCGAAGCCAGGGCACGCGCGCTGCAACCCAGGTCGGTGGTGAGGCGGTCGAACAGCTCGCCGTGGGTGGCTTCTGCTTCGGCTACCAGCGGCGCCAGGCTCGAGGTCAGCTTCTTGATGCGAGCATCCAGCACGGCCTGGGCATTCGGCAGGCGGGCTTCGGCAACTTTCTGCCCGGTCACACGCTCGATCACCTGCAGCATGCGGCGCTCACGCGGGGTGACCAGCAGCAGCGCACGGCCTTCGCGACCGGCACGGCCAGTACGGCCGATACGGTGCACGTAGGATTCCGGGTCGTACGGCATGTCAACGTTGAACACGTGAGTGATGCGCGGTACGTCCAGACCACGGGCAGCGACGTCGGTGGCGACGACGATGTCCAGGCGGCCATCCTTGAGCGAGTCGATCACGCGCTCACGCTGGTTCTGGGCAATGTCACCGTTCAGCGCAGCAGCCTTGTAGCCTTTGGCTTCCAGCGCGGCGGCCAGGTCCAGGGTGGCTTGCTTGGTACGCACGAAGGCGATCAGCGCGTCGAACTCTTCCACTTCCAGCAGACGCAGCACAGCCGGGATCTTCTGGTCGGCGTGGACCATCAGGTGGGCCTGGTCGATCGCGGTAACGGTCTGGGTCTTGGTCTGGATCTTGACATGCTTGGGCTCGCGCAGGTGACGTTCGGCGATCGAGCGGATCGACGACGGCAGGGTAGCGGAGAACAGTACGGTCTGACGGGTAGCCGGGATTGCGTCGAAGATCACTTCGAGGTCATCCATGAAGCCCAGCTTCAGCATCTCGTCGGCTTCGTCCAGTACCAGGTACTGCACGGTGGACAGGACTTTTTCGTCACGACGCAGGTGGTCGCACAGACGGCCTGGGGTGGCCACGACGATTTGCGCGCCGTTGCGGATTGCACGCAGCTGTGGGCCCATCGGGGCACCACCGTATACGGCAACCACGTTCACGCCCGGCATCTGCTTGGCGTAGGTTTCGAAAGCGGTAGCAACTTGCAGCGCCAACTCACGGGTTGGCGCCAGGATCAGGGCTTGCGGTTCGCGCTTGCTCACATCGATCTTGTTGAGGATCGGCAGGGCAAAGGCAGCGGTCTTGCCGGTGCCAGTCTGCGCCTGGCCGATCATGTCGTGACCGGCGAGGATGATCGGGATCGATTGTTGCTGAATGGCGGACGGCTCTTCGTAGCCGGTAGCCACAACAGCAGCAACAATGTTCGGATTAAGATCGAGAGCGGCGAAGCCGCCGGTTTCCTGGGTCATGGGTCTGCCTCTAGGTGCATCCGCAAAGACCCATGCTCCAAAGCTGCACATGCCTTGAAAGACCGTCAGGTCACCCAGGCAGCTTTGGCGGCGGGGATTTGCGAAAACGATTGAAAAAGAAAACGTGGGAAGGTCCGCCTAGCGGACGTGCAGCCGAAGCTGGACTCGGAGGATTTGCACCACCTGATTTTGCGGCCCGCTAAAAGACCGGCGCGTACTATACCCGAAATAGTGGAAGCCGTGAGGAATTTTTTCAGGGTGCAAGGCCATTACCGGGCCATCAATCAATCCACGCTGAATCGATAATTCCCTGTAGGAGCGACCTTGTGTCGCGAAAGGGCCGCAGAGCGGCCCCGGCAACGTATGCGGCGAAGCTGAAATTCTTGGGGGCGCTTCGCACCCCATTCGCGGCACAAGGCCGCTCCTACAGGGACCGCGCCAGCCTCTCAGGTAGCTGGCCGAATCTCTTTGATCAACCCTTCCAGGCTATAACCCAGCTGCGGCGCCAGCGCTTCGGCCCGGGCCCGCAACCCCTCCAGGTCCAGCGCCTGCTCCAGGTCAGCCGGCACCAGCAAGATCACATTGCCCTCCTTCACCGGCAGCTCCCAGTAATGCCGGTGGTACAGCCCGCGCAACAACGCTGCGCCCAGCGGCCTGCCGTCGTCGGTGGCCCACTGGTTGATCACCAGCCAGCCACCCGGGTTCAACTGCTGCTGGCAGTTCTCCAGAAACTTCCACGCCAGGTGCCCCACGCCCGGCCCGTGGTCGGTGTACAGGTCGACAAACAACAAGTCAGCCTTTTCTGCCGTGGGCAACAACTCAATGGCGTCACCGATGCGCACGTACAACCGAGGGTCGTCATCCAGGCCCAGGTGTTCCATGGCCAGGCGCGGTACGTCCGGGCGCAGTTCGATGGCCTCGATGTCTTCAAGGGGCAGAAACTTCATGCACGCCTGGGTCAGCGTGCCGGCACCCAGGCCGAGAAACAACGCGCTCTCCGGCTGTTCATGGCACAGCGCCCCCACCAACATGGCGCGGGTGTAGTCGTACTCCAGCCAGCTGGGGTCGGCCGTGAACACGCAGCTCTGCTCGATGGCATCGCCGAATTCCAGAAAGCGGTAGTCGTCCACTTCATACACGCTGATGACGCCAAAAGCGTCCTCTACCCGTGCCAGTAGCCGCTCTTCCCGTTCCGCCGTCATGCTGACCACCTACCCGCGCAAAAACGCGCATTGTCCGTCAACGCCCTTGATGCAACAAGCGCAGCGCCAACTGTTACCATGGCCTATAGCCTATAACCTACAAGACCGAGCCCGAGATGAACCAACCGTGGAGCCCTGACAGCTGGCGCGCACTGCCGATCCAGCAGCAACCGACCTACCCCGATGCCGCGCACCTGCTGAAGGTCGAACAGACCCTGGCCAGCTACCCGCCGCTGGTGTTCGCGGGCGAGGCGCGCGAACTGCGCAGGCAGTTTGCCGAGGTTACCGAAGGCCGCGCCTTCCTGTTGCAAGGGGGCGACTGCGCCGAGAGCTTCGCCGAGTTCTCTGCGGCAAAAATCCGCGACACCTTCAAGGTGCTGCTGCAGATGGCCATCGTCATGACCTTTGCTGCCGGCTGCCCGGTGGTCAAGGTCGGCCGCATGGCCGGGCAGTTTGCCAAACCACGCTCCTCGGGCGATGAAACCATTGGCGACATCACCCTGCCCGCCTACCGCGGCGACATCGTCAACGGCATCGGCTTCGACCCGAAAAGCCGCATCCCCGACCCGGAGCGCCTGCTGCAGGCCTACCACCAGTCCACTGCCAGCCTCAACCTGCTGCGCGCCTTCGCCCAGGGCGGGTTTGCCGACCTGCACCAGGTGCACAAGTGGAACCTGGACTTCATCGCCAACTCGGCGCTGGCCGACAAGTACCACCAACTGGCCAACCGCATCGACGAAACCCTGGCATTCATGCGTGCCTGCGGCCTGGACAGCGCGCCGCAACTGCGCGAAACCAGCTTTTTCACTGCCCACGAAGCGCTGCTGCTCAACTATGAAGAAGCCTTCGTGCGCCAGGACAGCCTGACCGGCGACTACTACGACTGCTCGGCGCACATGCTGTGGATCGGCGACCGCACCCGCCAGCTCGACGGCGCCCACGTGGAGTTTTTGCGTGGGGTGCACAACCCGATCGGGGTCAAGGTTGGCCCCAGCATGAACCCCGAAGAGCTGATCCGCCTGATCGACACGCTGAACCCGGCCAACGACGCCGGGCGCCTGAACCTGATCGTGCGCATGGGCGCGAGCAAGGTTGGCGACCACCTGCCGGGGCTGATCCGCACCGTCGAGCGCGAGGGGCGCAAGGTGCTGTGGAGCTCCGACCCGATGCACGGCAACACCATCAAGGCCAGCAGCGGCTACAAGACCCGCGACTTTGCGCAAATCCTCGATGAGGTGAAGCAGTTCTTCCAGGTGCACCAGGCCGAGGGCAGCCATGCCGGCGGCATTCATATCGAGATGACCGGGCAGAACGTCACCGAATGCATCGGCGGCGCCCGGCCGATCACCGAAGATGCGTTGTCTGACCGGTATCACACCCATTGTGACCCGCGGATGAATGCCGATCAGTCGCTGGAGCTGGCGTTTTTGATTGCCGAGACGTTGAAGCAGGTACGGCGGTGAGGCTGGGGCGCATGCCTTGAGAGGCCAGGCGCCCCGGCCCACACTCACTTCCTCAGCGGATCATCCCAGAAATGCCGCTCGGCCTCTTGCTGGATATCCGCCCGACTCAACCCCAGGTCGTGCAAGGTTGCATCGCTGAGGCTGGCAAGCTCCTGGCGCTGGCGGTACAGCTGCAGCCAGCGCGCCGGGCGTTGCAGGGCCGCATGCCACAGGTGGTTCAGGGAAAAGGCAGGTTGCTGGATGCTGCTGACATGACCTTTCATCGTGAAGCCCTCCGTGTTGGATGGCCTCAGTCTCGCGCCGGGCTTAAGATCAATCCAACGAATGTTTCTGATGCCATGCATCTCGGAGATTGATGCAATGTCCCAGTACCAGAGCCTCGATGCGGACGTTTTGCGCACCTTCGTCGCCATTGCCGAGCAAGGCGGTTTCACCCGCGCCGGCGAAGTGGTCAACCGCACCCAGTCGGCGGTGAGCATGCAGATGAAGCGCCTGGAGGAGGACATCCTGCAGCGCCAGCTGTTCGAGCGCGACGGCCGCCAGGTACGCCTGACCGCCGAGGGCCAGGTGCTGCTGGGCTATGCACGGCGCATCCTCAAGTTGCATGGCGAGGTGTTCAACACCCTGCGTATGCCGCACATGGTCGGGCTGGTGCGCATTGGCACGCCCGACGACTATGCCATGCGTTTTCTGCCGACCATCTTGTCGAGCTTTGCACAGGCCTACCCGTTGGTGCAGGTAGAGGTGCATTGCGATTCGTCCAAGCAACTGATGCTGCGCCAGGACCTGGACCTGACCATCGTCACCCGCGAGCCAGGTAACGAGGTTGGCCAACTGCTGCGCCAGGAGCGCCTGGTATGGGCCGCCGCCGAAGGTTTTTGCCCACAGGAACAGCGACCGATGCCGGTGGCGCTGTTCAACACCGACTGCTTCTGCCGGGCCTGGACCTGCAATGCCCTGGAAGCACAAGGTATCGACTACCGCATTGCCTATACCAGCCCCAGCCTGGCGGCGATCTTTGCCATTGTCACGGCAGGGTTGGCCGTGACGGCGCAGCTGCAAAGCCTGATTACCGGGAACATCCGCATACTGGGTGAACAGGACGGCCTGCCGCAGCTGCCGGTGGCCAATGTGATGCTGGTACGCAGTACGCAGAACCCTTCGCCAATTACCGACTGCATGGCCGGTTACATCATCGAAGGGTTCAAGTAATTACCGTGTGGGAGCGGCCTTGTGTCGCGATGGGCCGCAAAGCGGCCCCAAATCTCACAACTTGAATCCCAGCATCACCGCACACACCACCAAAAACACACAGAACATCGCCCGCAACACCTTTTCCGGCAACGCATGGGCCAGCTTCACCCCCCAGCTGATGCTGAGCAAGCCCCCCACCGCCAGCGGAATCCCCACGCCCCAGTCAACACTGTGGTGCACCCCATAGGTCACCAACGTCACCAAGGTACTCGGCGCAGCCAGCGCCAGCGAAAGCCCCTGCGCCACCACCTGGGTGGTACCGAACACACTGGTCAGGATCGGCGTGGCCACCACCGCCCCGCCCACACCGAACAAGCCGCCCATGGTGCCGGCAAAGCTGCCCAGCACGCCCAGCCATGGCCAGGCATGACGCAGCTCGGCACTGGGCGGCGACACTTTCATGAACATCCGCGCCACATTCCACACCGCCAAGGCCACCAGAAAGCCGACAAAGCCCAGGCGCATGGAGTGCGCATCCAGCCCCACGGCCCAGATCGACCCCAGCCAGGCGAACAGGAAACTGCACGCTGACAACGGCAAGGCATGGCGCAATTCGATGCGGTTGCGCTGGTGATAGCGCCATAACGCCAGCAGCACATTCGGCACCACCATCACCAACGCCGTACCCTGCGCCAACTGCTGGTCCAGGCCAAACAGCACACCCAGCGCGGGAATCGCGATCAGCCCGCCACCAATGCCGAACAAGCCCCCCATGGTGCCCAGGGCAGCGCCCAGCACGATATACAACAACCACTCGATCATCAGGGCCTCGTTCGCCTGTACAGATAATGCGAGCATGCTAACGGCTGGGTGCTGGCGGGGAAACGCACAGCAGCGCACAATGGCTGTGCGTTTTTCGCAAAACAAGGCAGCCATGAGCCCCGATACCCTCACCGACCAGTTGAGCCTGTTCCTCGATGTGCTGGAGACCGGCAGTTTTTCCGCCGCCGCCCGGCGCCATCCGCTGACCCCGTCCGCGGTGGCCCGACGCATCGATAACCTGGAAAATGCCGTCGGCAGCCGCCTGTTCACCCGTAGCACCCACGCGGTGCGCGCCACACCCGCCGGCAATGCCTTTGCCGAGCGGGCCAGGCGAATCATCGAGGAGCTGCGCCTGGCCCGGGCCGAGGCGGTATCGCTGAGCAACGCCCCTGAAGGCCTGATCCGCATCGACGCCCCCGCCGCGTTCGGCCGTCGCCACCTGGCCCCGGCCATCGCCGACTTCCTGGTGGCCTACCCAGGCCTGGACGTGCAACTGCGCCTGATCGACAGCTTCGTCGACCTGCATGGCAGCCACTTGGGCGAGGTCGACCTGGTGCTGCGCGCCGGCCCCTTGGCCGACACCCGGCTGGTCGCCACGCCACTGGCCTACATGGTGCGCATCGCCTGTGCCAGCCCGGCCTACCTGGCCAGCCGCGGTGTGCCCACATGCCCCAGCGAACTGCCCGGGCACGACGGCCTGGACTGGGACGGCCTGGCACCGCCGTTCGCCTGGCGCTTCAACGTGGCCGGGCAAAACCGCCTGTACCGCCCCGCGCGCATGCGCATGGCCGCCAACAATGCCGAAACCCTGCTGTTCGGCGCCCTCGCCGGCTTAGGTGTTGCCCACCTGCCCACCTGGCTGATCAGCGAATACCTGCTGCGGGGCGAGCTGGTGCCGCTGTTTTGCGACGGCGGCCTGCCCGAAGCCGAGACCAGCGGCATTTATGCGCTACGCCTGGAACATGAAACGAACTCTCGCAGCCGTTTGCTGCTCGAATTCCTCAAGAGCCGCTTCAGCCCGATTCCACCCTGGGACCTGGCCTTGCGCAGTGAACTGCGCGAGTAATGCGCGCACT
>Ga0213827_1000121_pt1 | contig 99352 bp, 83 predicted proteins | sample MC6MC0898MG_FD_180669 | JGI IMG/M metagenome (GOLD analysis project Ga0213827, IMG submission 180669) | Enriched soil aggregate microbial communities from Iowa State University, Ames, United States - MC6-MC0898-MG | ecosystem: Environmental > Terrestrial > Soil > Unclassified | place: USA: Iowa...
TGTCACCCACCTCGTCGGCCAGCTGCTTCGACCAGCCCTTGATCACCTCGTTGCGCGGGTCGGACTCTTTGTAGATGGCATGGCCAAAGCCCATGATCTTGTCCTTGCGCTCGAGCATGCGCAGCAGCTCGGCGGTGGCGTCCTGCGGGCTCTGGAAGCGTTCGATCAGTTCCATCGCCGCTTCGTTGGCGCCGCCGTGCAGCGGGCCGCGCAGCGAGCCGATGGCGGCAGTGACGCAGGAGTACAGGTCGGACAGGGTCGAGGCACAGACACGGGCCGTGAAGGTCGACGCGTTGAACTCGTGCTCGGCGTAGAGGATCAAGGACACGTTCATCACCTTGACGTGCAGCTCGCTTGGCTTCTTGCCGTGCAACAGGTGCAGGAAATGGCCGCCGAGGGTGTCTTCGTCAGTGGTGCAATCGATGCGCACGCCGTGGTGGGTGAAGCGGTACCAGTAGCACATCACCGCCGGGAACAGCGCCAACAGGCGGTCGGTCTTGTCGTGCTGTGCCTCGAAGGTCAGCTCCGGCTCCAGCGTACCCAGCACCGAGCACCCGGTGCGCATCACGTCCATCGGGTGGGCGTCGCGCGGGATGCGCTCGAGCACTTCCTTCAACGCCTGGGGCAGGTCGCGCAGGCCTCTCAGCTTGTGCTTGTAGTCCGCCAGCTCGGCCTGGGTCGGCAGCTCGCCGTATAGCAGCAGGTAAGCCACTTCTTCAAATTCGGCGCCCGCCGCCAGGTCGCGCACGTCATAGCCCCGGTAGGTCAGGCCGGCACCGGCCTGGCCGACGGTCGACAGTGCGGTCTGGCCGGCCACCTGGCCACGCAGGCCTGCGCCACTGAGTACTTTTGCTTCGGCCATGGTGTTTCTCCTTTCTTGAATTTGTTATGGATTGCTTCAGGCTGAATCGGGTTGCGCGCTGTTAACCTTTTTTCTGCGCAAACAGCGCATCGAGGCTCTGCTCGAACGCGTGGTAACCAATGGCATCGTAGAGCTCCATGCGGGTCTGCATGGTGTCGATCACGTTCTTCTGCGTGCCGTCGCGGCGCAGCGCGGTGTAGACATTCTCGGCCGCCTTGTTCATGGCACGGAAGGCCGACAGCGGGTAGAGCACCAGCGATACATCGACCGCCGCAAGCTCTTCGGTGGTGTACAGCGGCGTGGCACCGAATTCGGTGATGTTGGCCAGGATCGGCGCCTTCACCCGGTCGGCGAAAGTCTTGTACATCGACAGTTCAGTGATGGCTTCCGGGAAGATCATGTCCGCACCCGCCTCGATGCAGGCAGCAGCACGGTCCAGCGCGGCGTTCAGGCCTTCCACGGCCAGTGCATCGGTACGCGCCATGATCACGAAGCTGTCATCGGTACGGGCATCCACAGCAGCCTTGATCCGGTCGACCATCTCCTGCTGGGTGACAATCTCCTTGTTCGGCCGGTGGCCGCAGCGCTTGGCGCCGACCTGGTCCTCGATATGAATGGCGGCAGCGCCGAACTTGCACATCGAGCGCACGGTACGCGCCACGTTGAACGCCGAGGCGCCAAAGCCGGTGTCGACATCCACCAGCAACGGCAGGTCGCAGACATCGGTGATGCGGCGCACGTCGGTCAGCACGTCGTCGAGGCCGGTGATACCCAGGTCCGGCAGGCCCAACGAGCCTGCGGCAACACCGCCGCCGGACAGGTAAATGGCCTTGAAGCCGGCGCGCTTGGCCAGCAGCGCATGGTTGGCGTTGATCGCGCCGACCACCTGCAGGGGATGTTCGGCGGCAACGGCGTCGCGGAAACGCTGACCGGGGGTGCTCTTCACAGTCATTTCTCACCTCGTGGGCTGTTGTTGTTGGCGTCCAGGTAGTGACGCTCGATATTGCGCTTGGACGCGCCGATGTGGCGGCGCATCAGGAGTTCGGCCAGCTCGCCGTCACGGTCGGCGATGGCATCGAGAATGCGGTGGTGTTCGGCAAAGGCCTGGCGCGGGCGGTTGGGCGTGGCGGAGAACTGGATGCGGTACATGCGCACCAGTTGGTACAGCTCGCCGCAAAGCATCTTGACCAGGGTCTGGTTACCGCTGCCCTGGATGATCCGGTAATGGAAGTCGTAGTCGCCTTCCTGCTGGTAGTAGCCCACACCGGCCTGGAACGCGGCATCGCGCTCGTGGGTGTCGAGCACCCGGCGCAGCTCGTCGATATCGCCCTGGCTCATACGCTCGGCAGCCAGGCGGCAGGCCATGCCTTCCAGCGATTCGCGGATTTCGTACAGCTCGATCAGCTCGGCAGGGTTGAGCGACACCACGCGGGCGCCGACATGCGGCACCCGCACCAGCAGGCGCTGGCCTTCCAGGCGGTGGATGGCTTCGCGCAGCGGGCCGCGGCTGATGCCATAGGTGCGCGCCAGCTCCGGCTCGGAGATCTTGCTGCCCGGGGCGATCTCACCCTTGACGATTGCGGCCTGTATGCGCCGGAAGACATGCTCGGACAAGGTTTCCGTTTCGTCTGCCATAGCGGGGCTGGGTGTGCTGAGGTCCAGCATATTGTCGACACCTTACTAATCACCTGAGCAGAAATTAGCGAATCAACCACTTCCAGTCAAAGACAAAATGAACATTGTCGACAATCGTCTAAGAACGAACTTACCCGGTACGCACGGTGTCTGATCGCGATGCGCTGGCGTCAAGACATCGGCGTGATAGAATGCCGCGCCTCCAACGGAGTATGGATAGCGTGTCTGTCATCTATTCATGTTGTTGACAGATGAACCGAGGAAGCTTGCGCAGTACCTGCCAGTCGCCTTGCCCCGAACCTTGCACAGCACCGCGCCAGGACTATGAGACTTACACCCGTTTTATTGCTGTTATGCCTTACCCTGCTGCCGGCCCTTGGCCAGGCGGCGGGCAAGACCGTGTACGGTCTCAATGAGTACGCCCGCCTCGGCGACCTGGACCTTGAAGTGGCTGCCAAGCTCGATACCGGTGCCAAGACCGCGTCCCTGAGTGCCCGCGACATCAAGCGTTTCAAGCGCAACGGCGAAAGCTGGGTGCGCTTCTACCTGGCCATCGACGCCGCCCATTCGCACCCCATCGAACGGCCGCTGGCCAGGGTCAGCAAGATCAAGCGTCGCGCCGGCGACTATGATTCGGAGTCGGGCAAGGCATATACCGCCCGCCCGGTCATCGAACTCGAAATCTGCATGGGCCAGGCCCTGCGCACCATCGAAGTCAACCTCACCGACCGCAGCGCGTTCCAGTTCCCGCTGCTGATCGGTTCCGAGGCGCTCAAGCACTTCGACGCGCTGGTCGACCCAAGCCTTAAATACGCGGCCGGCAAACCTGCCTGTGCCACCGACGCTCCTAAAGCAGAGTAATCCCGATGCGCTCTCTTACCCTCCATCTGAAAGTCCTGATCACCGTACTGGTGTTGCTGGGCGTGGCGGTCACGGCTTATCAGATCTTCTTCCTCGGCATCCCGGTGACCGAGGACGAAACCGACGACCTGTGGAACATCGACGCCAAGGTCGAGTTCGTCGCCAGCACCAAGGATCCGGTGAAGATCCAGATGTTCGTGCCACCGCTCAACCGCGACTACGTCAGCCTCAACGAGAGCTTCATCTCCAACAACTACGGGGTGAGCGTCAACCGGGCCGATGGCAACCGCAAGGTCACCTGGTCGGCCCGTCGCGCCAGCGGCAACCAGACCCTCTACTACCGCCTGGTGCTGACCAAGCGCTACAGCAACGAAAAGTCCACCATCAAAGGCCCGACCTTCCGTGACAGCCTGGCGGTCGAAGGCCCTGAGAAGATCGCCGCCGAAGCCCTGATGGCACCTATCCGCCAGCATTCGGCCGACGTCGAAACCTTCGTCAGCGAAACCATCAAGCGGGTCAACAACCTCAACGACGACAACGTCAAGCTGCTGCTGGCAGGCGACACCTCGTCGATGAAAAAAGCCCAGGTCATCGACCTGCTGCTGTCGATCGCCCACGTGCCGATGGAGAAGGTCCACACCATCCGCCTGGTGGCCGACACGCCGCAAACCCCAGAACTATGGCTGCGCAGCTTCAACGGCAACGACTGGCTGTACTTCAACCCGGACACCGGCGAACAGGGCCTGCCCAGCGACCGCCTGCTGTGGTGGACCGGTGATGACAACCTGATCACCGTCGATGGCGGCAAGAAAGCCAACGTCACCTTCAGCATGAACAACAGCGAGATGAACGCCATCCGCCTGGCCAAGCTGACCGACGAGAACACCGACGCCGACTTCCTCGAGTACTCGCTGTACGGCCTGCCGCTGCAGACTCAGCAAACCTTCATGATCATGGTGATGATCCCGATCGGGGTGCTGGTGATCCTGGTACTGCGCAACCTGATCGGCCTGCAGACCTTGGGTACCTTTACCCCGGTACTGATCGCCCTGGCCTTCCGCGAGACCCAGCTGGGCTTCGGCATTGTGCTGTTCACGGTGATCACGGCGCTGGGCCTGTCGCTACGTTCGTACCTTGAACACCTCAAGCTGCAGATGCTGCCACGCCTTTCGGTGGTGCTGACCTTCGTGGTGGTGCTGATTGCCGCCATCAGCCTGTTCAGCCACAAGCTGGGCCTGGAGCGTGGCCTGTCGGTGGCGCTGTTCCCGATGGTGATCCTGACCATGACCATCGAACGCCTGTCGATCACCTGGGAAGAGCGCGGCGGTGGCCATGCCATGAAAGTGGCCATTGGCACCCTGTTCGCCGCTTCGCTGGCACACCTGCTGATGATGGTGCCGGAGCTGGTGTACTTCGTCTTCACCTTCCCGGCGGTGCTGCTGATTCTGGTGGGCTTCATGCTGGCGATGGGTCGCTACCGCGGCTACCGCCTGACCGAGCTGGTGCGCTTCAAGGCATTCCTGAAGAAGGCTGACGCCTGATGTTTGGCCTGATCAAGACGTGGAAAGCCCTGGAGGCCCGGGGCATCATGGGTATCAACCGCCGTAACGCGGACTATGTGCTGAAGTACAACAAGCGCAATTTGTACCCGATCGTCGACGACAAGATCATCACCAAGGAGCGTGCACTCGCCGCCGGCATTCACGTGCCGGAGATGTACGGCATCATCGAAACCGAAAAGCAGATCGACAAGCTCCACGAGATCATCGGTGGGCGTAACGACTTCGTCATCAAGCCGGCCCAGGGCGCCGGCGGTGACGGCATCCTGGTGATCGCCGACCGCTTCGAGGACCGCTACCGCACGGTCTCGGGCAAGATCATCAGCCACGAGGAGATCGAACACCAGGTTTCGAGCATCCTCACCGGCCTGTACTCGCTGGGCGGGCACCGCGACCGCGCGCTGATCGAGTACCGGGTTACCCCCGACCAGATCTTCAAGAGCATCAGCTATGAAGGCGTGCCGGACATCCGCATCATCGTGCTGATGGGCTACCCGGTCATGGCCATGCTGCGCCTGCCAACCCGTCAGTCCGGCGGCAAGGCTAACCTGCACCAGGGCGCCATCGGCGTGGGCGTGGACCTGGCCACCGGCGTAACCCTGCGCGGCACCTGGCTGAACAACATCATCAGCAAGCACCCAGACACCACCAATGCGGTGGACGGCGTGCAACTGCCGAACTGGGACGGCTTCATGAAGCTGGCGGCCGGCTGCTATGAGTTGTGCGGCCTGGGCTACATCGGCGTGGACATGGTGCTGGACCAGGACAAGGGGCCGTTGATTCTCGAACTCAACGCCCGCCCCGGCCTGAATATCCAGATTGCCAACGACACCGGTTTGACCCAGCGCACGCATGCCATCGAAGCCCACATCGAGGCGCTGGCCAAGGACGGCGTGACCGAAGATGCCGAGCAGCGGGTGCGGGTTGCGCAGAGCCTGTTCGGCCACGTGCATCCGCGCTGAGCCAGTAACGACGGGGCCCGCTTCGCGAGCCATTCGCGGGCAAGCCCGCTCCCACAGGTACTGCACTGCCCTCAAGGGTTGTGCAGTACCTGTGGGAGCGGGTTTACCCGCGAAGGGCTGCAAAGCGGCCCAGGCGCAACCCAATGGTTTAATGTCGCGCCCGGTGCTAGGCGCATTTCCTACACAGGTCTACAATCGCCCTCCTCGCTTTTACATCGCCGTCCACACTGATGCCGACCTGCACGCTTTACCCCCTGCCCTACCAGCCCGACCCCGCTGCCTATTTCGCCCGCCTGCGCCAGGCGCCCGGCGCGATCCTGCTCGACAGCGCCCGACCCGGCGCTGAGCGTGGCCGCTTCGACCTGCTCAGCGCCTGGCCGCTGCAGCACCTGCAAGCCCAGCCTGACGAAGAGGGCCGCGCCTTCCTGCAGCGTTTGCGCGCCGGCCTGAAACAACTTGGCCATGCGCAATTGCCCGAAGGCATCGAGCTGCCGTTCGCCGGCGGCCTGATCGGCTACCTGAGCTACGACTTTGGCCGACGCCTGGAGCACCTGCCGAGCCTGGCGGTCGACGACCTTGGCCTGCCTGATGCCCAGCTCGGGCTGTATGCCTGGGCGCTGGTGACCGACCACCAACTGCGCAGCAGCCAACTGGTATTGCACCCAAGCCTGGCAACCGATGAACGCGAGCGCCTGATCGCCCTGTTCGAGGCCGCCGATAACGCTGCGAGTGGCGAATTCAGCCTGCTCGCAGCCATGAAGGGCGACCTGCAACCCGAGCAGTACCAGGCAGCGTTCGACCAAGTGCAGCGCTACATCCAGGCCGGCGATTGTTACCAGATTAACCTCACGCAACGCTTTCGCGCCCCCTGCCAGGGCGACCCGTGGCACGCCTACCAGGCCCTGCGCAAAGCATGCCCGACACCGTTCTCCGGCTACCAGCAACTTGCCGACGGCAGCGCACTGCTGAGCTTTTCTCCAGAACGCTTCATCCGCGTCAGCCAAGGCCAGGTAGAGACCCGGCCGATCAAAGGCACCCGTCCACGCTCGTCCGACCCGGCCATTGACGCGCGCAACGCCGAAGAGCTGCGCCACAGCCCCAAGGACCGCTCGGAAAACCTGATGATCGTCGACCTGCTGCGCAACGACCTGGGCCGCACCTGCCAGATCGGCTCGGTGAAAGTGCCCGAGCTGTTCAGCCTGGAAAGCTACCCCAACGTGCATCACCTGGTCAGCAGCATTACCGGGCAGCTGGCCGACGACAAAGACCCACTGGACCTGATCGGCGACAGCTTCCCTGGCGGCTCGATCACCGGCGCACCGAAAATCCGTGCCATGCAGATCATCGATGAACTGGAGCCCAGCCGGCGCGCGCTGTATTGCGGGTCGCTGCTGTACGTGGATGTGCGCGGCGAGATGGACAGCTCCATCGCCATTCGCAGCTTGCTGGTAAAGGACGGCCAGGTTAGTTGCTGGGGTGGCGGCGCGGTGGTGGCAGATTCCGACTGGCAGTCGGAATACGAAGAATCGATCGCCAAGGTGCGGGTGCTGATGGAGACCTTGCAGCAGCTCTGATTCGGCACAGACCTCTTCGCGGGGCAGCGCACGCCTGAGAGCAACACCACCCCTGTGGGAGCGGGTTTACCCGCGAAGAGGCCGGCACGAACAGCCCCTATGCAGGGCGTCTACCCTGCCATTTTTTGTTACCATCACCTCACTACGAGCGCACAGCGCCACAGCCAAGATGGAAACCGCCTGATGAGCCAACCCTTCGACGTCGCCGCCCTGGCCGCGACCTACGCCAACAAGTCCCCGCAGGACATCCTCAAGCTCGCCTTCGAACATTTCGGCGACGACCTGTGGGTTTCCTTCAGTGGCGCCGAGGACGTGGTGCTGGTCGACATGGCCTGGAAGCTGAACAAGCAGGTCAAGGTGTTCAGCCTCGACACCGGCCGCCTGCACCCCGAGACCTACCGCTTCATCGACCAGGTGCGCGAGCAGTACAACCTGCCGATCGAAATCCTCAGCCCTGACCGCGCCAAGCTCGACCCGTTCGTCAAGGAAAAGGGCCTGTTCAGCTTCTACAAGGACGGCCACGGCGAGTGCTGCGGCATCCGCAAGATCGAGCCACTGCGCCGCAAACTCGCCACTGTCAGCGCCTGGGCCACCGGCCAGCGCCGCGACCAGAGCCCGGGCACCCGCAGCCAGGTGGCCGCACTGGAAATCGACAGCGCGTTCTCCACGCCCGAGCACACCCTGTACAAGTTCAACCCGCTGGCGCAGATGACCAGCGCGGAAGTCTGGGGCTACATCCGCATGCTCGAGCTGCCGTACAACAGCCTGCACGAGCGCGGCTTCATCAGCATCGGCTGCGAGCCGTGCACCCGCCCTGTACTGCCGAACCAGCACGAGCGCGAAGGCCGCTGGTGGTGGGAGGAGTCAACCCAGAAGGAATGCGGGCTGCATGCCGGCAACCTGATCAGCAAGGCCTGATTCGCAGGTAAAGAAAAACCGGCCCAAGGGCCGGTTTTTTCATGCCTGCTGCACTCAGTGCACCGGCAGCTCGACGCCTTCGAACAGCTCTTCGAGCTCCTGCTTGTTATGGCACTGGATAGCCTTGGCCATTACTTCACGGGTCAGGTGAGGGGCGAACTTCTCGATGAAGTCGCACATGAAGCCGCGCAGGAAGGTGCCACGGCGGAAGCCGATCTTGGTAATGCTGGCTTCAAACAGCTCGCTGGCATCCAGGGCCACCAGGTCGCTGTCGAGCTTGGTGTCGACCGCCATCTTGGCCACGATGCCCACACCCAGCCCCAGGCGCACGTAGGTTTTGATCACGTCGGCGTCGGCCGCGGTGAACACCACCTTCGGCGTCAGGCCGCGGTGGTTGAACGCTTCGTCGAGCTTGGAACGGCCGGTGAAACCGAACACGTAGGTAACGATCGGGTATTCGGCAACCGCTTCCAGGGTCAGCTTCGGCAGCTTGGTCAGCGGGTGACCCTGTGGTACCACCACGCAACGGTTCCACTTGTAGCACGGCATCATGATCAGGTCGCCGAACAGCTCCAGCGCCTCGGTGGCGATGGCGAAATCGACGGTGCCGTCGGCGGCCATTTCGGCAATCTGCATGGGCGAGCCCTGGTGCATGTGCAGGGCCACTTCCGGGTACTGCTTGATGAAGCTGCTGATCACCGGCGGCAGCGCATAGCGCGCCTGGGTGTGAGTGGTGGCAATAGACAGCGTACCCTTCTTCTCGTTGGAGAATTCCTGGGCAATCTGCTTGATGCTCTCGACCTTGCGCAGGATCTCGCCAGCGGTATTGATGATGCGCTCACCCGCCGGAGTGACGCGGGTCAGGTGCTTGCCGCTGCGGGCGAACACTTCAACACCCAGTTCATCTTCCAGCAGGCGGATCTGCTTGCTGATCCCCGGCTGAGAGGTATACAGACTCTGCGCCGTCGCGGAGACGTTGAGGTCGTGGTGCGCCACTTCCCAGATGTAGCGCAGTTGTTGAAGCTTCATAGGTTTCCCTCGAATCAGCAGTAAGTCAGCGGCAGCAGGCAGCGACGAGATATAACTATATTAGTGGTTAACGAAATAAAACTAGAACTATTTTGTTACACGCCGCCCCGAAATAGCCTACTGCCAGCTTCAAGTTTTCCTACGCCCGAGATGCTGCGAGAGCGGCACCATGTACACCGGCACCGGTGACAACTGCAGCAAGCGCACTGCCGTGCGACCAATCGGCACGTCCACCCCGGCACCCGCGCTGTGGCTGCCGAAGATCAGCAGGTCGACGCTCAAACGTTGCGCCTGCTCCAGGATGACCTGGGCCGGGTCGCCCTGGCGCACCCTCACCGCCTTGATCACCGCCAGGTCCGCGTCCTCTCCCAGCTCCTCGCGAAAATTCTCCAGTACACGCTGCTCGATGTTGGCCATCACCGTGTTGACGCCTTCGCTGTGCAGTTCATCCAGCGTCTGTTCGTCCAGGTAGCTTTGCAGGAGGGATTCGGCGAACTGGCCCATCGGCTCCACGGCGTGAATCACGTACAGCTCCGCACCAAAAGTACGGGCCAGGGCCAGCGCATGTTGCATGACAAAAGGGGCATAGACACCGAGGTCGGTGGCGTACAGCATGGAGCGAATCATTCGACCTCCTCGACTGCCGTTGCGGCAGAGCAAGCTTCAGCTTAGCAGCGCGCCGGACGCTCGCCTGGCCGTCTGGCGCACTGCTGCTGCGGGCTCCAGAGGTTTTAGCCGGCGCAGTTGGCGCGGTCGATGAAGGCCAATGCCTGGTAGAGCATCTGCATGCGCGGCAAGCTGCAACCCGCCGCACGCGCCCGGGCCAGTGGTTCGGCATAGATGGCCTGCAGCTCCAGCGGGCGTTGTTCGGTGTGATCGTGGTACATGCTCGGCCAGTAATCGGGCATCTGTTCTGTGACCCGGAACAGGTGCTCGGCATACCCTGCGGGCAGCTCATGGCCGCAGGCGGCCGCCCCTTGCACCACCTCGGCCATCAACGCCTGGATAAGCTCGCGGGTGTCGGCGTCGGCCATCAGCGGCGTGGTGCTGGCACCCAGCAGCACCGAAAGGCCGTTGTAGGGCACATTCCACACCAGCTTCTGCCAGCGCGCCTGGCCGAGGTTGTCCATGGCCTGCGAGTCGACACCGGCGGCGCGGAACAACGCAGCCCCCGCCTCGACAATCGCAGCACCGCCATCATCGGCCTGCCCACTGTGATAGCCCAGGTTGACCGCACCCAGCGCCTGATGGCGGATGACGCCAGGGCTCAGGCGGTTGACGCAGATGAAACACAGGCCGCCGAGCAGGTGCAGATTGTCGGGCAAGGCCGGCCGCAGCTGCTCTTCCACACCCAGCCCGTTCTGCAACAGCACCACCTTGGCATCAGCTGCGGCGGCTGCGGCAATCAGTGGTACAAGCTCGGCATTGCTGGTGGCCTTGGCGCCCACCAGCAGCCAATCGCATGGCGGCATGTCGGCAGCACTGGCATAGGCTTGCACCGGCATCTGCAAGTCACCGTGCAGCGCGCTCTGAAGCTTCAGGCCTTGTTCGCGAACCACGGCGTATTCGCTTCGCAGCAGGAAATGCACATCGAAACCGGCGCGCGCCAGCATCAGCCCATAGAAGCCTCCGATGGCACCACTGCCAATAATGCCGATACGCGGTTTGCGAGGGTCCATGCTGCTCTCCTGATAGATGTCGGTGGGCTTTTTTACACCGTTTTTGTGCGTTTAGCGCACCCTAATGGCAGCACAGGGCTGTTGCAGCAGGGAAAAACCCTGTACCGCTGCGGCACAGACCATTGTCGCGCCACCTGTAACGCGCTAAGGTTCGGCTCCCCGCTGCGAACATTCTTGCTGCTGGGCCGCACGGGGATTGCTGGCGGCCGGCACCGTGACCTGACGAGTAACACGATGGCTGATTTACCGATCGACGACCTTAACGTTGCCTCCAACGAGACCTTGATCACCCCCGATCAGCTCAAGAAGGAAATCCCCCTCAGCGCCAAAGCCCTGCAGACCGTGACTGCCGGCCGCGAAGTGGTGCGCAATATCCTCGACGGCAAGGACCATCGCCTGTTCGTCGTGGTCGGCCCATGCTCGATCCACGACATCAAGGCCGCACACGAATATGCCGAGCGCCTCAAGGTGCTGGCCGAGGAAGTGTCCGACACGCTGTACCTGGTAATGCGCGTGTACTTCGAGAAGCCGCGCACCACGGTCGGCTGGAAAGGTTTGATCAACGACCCGTACCTGGATGACTCGTTCAAGATCCAGGATGGCTTGCACATTGGCCGTCAGCTGCTGCTGGACCTGGCCGAAAAGGGCCTGCCGACTGCCACCGAAGCGCTCGACCCGATCTCCCCGCAGTACCTGCAAGACCTGATCAGCTGGTCAGCCATCGGCGCACGCACCACCGAATCCCAGACCCACCGCGAAATGGCCTCGGGCCTGTCTTCAGCGGTCGGCTTCAAGAACGGCACCGATGGCGGCCTGACCGTGGCCATCAACGCCCTGCAGTCGGTGTCCAAGCCGCACCGCTTCCTGGGCATCAACCAGGAAGGCGGCGTGTCCATCGTCACCACCAAGGGCAACCCTTACGGCCACGTGGTGCTGCGTGGCGGCAACGGCAAGCCGAACTACGACTCGGTCAGCGTCGCACTGTGCGAACAGGACCTGGCCAAGGCCAAGATCAAGGCCAACATCATGGTCGACTGCAGCCACGCCAACTCCAACAAAGACCCGGCCCTGCAGCCGCTGGTTATGGAAAACGTCGCCAACCAGATCCTCGAAGGCAACCAGTCGATCATCGGCCTGATGGTCGAGAGCCACCTCAACTGGGGCTGCCAGTCGATTCCGAAGAACCTGGACGAGCTGCAGTATGGCGTTTCGGTGACTGATGCCTGCATCGATTGGGCCGCTACCGAGAAGACCCTGCGCAGCATGCACGCCAAGCTCAAGGATGTGCTGCCCAAGCGCCAGCGCGCCTGAGTTTCGCCGCACAACAAAACGCCGGGCAATGCCCGGCGTTTTTGCATGTGCAACTTATGCCGTTCAGGCCTTGCTCGAATGACGCTGCTGGCGCTCCATGTAGCGCTCCACATACGAGCAGGAAGGGATCACCGTGTAGCCCATCTGGTCGGCGTACTCCAGCGCCTTTTCGGTCAGCGCTGCAGCAATCCCGCGGCCGCGCAGGGCGTTGGGTACGAAGGTGCGATAGATATCCAGCGTCTGCTTGCCCAGGTCCATGTACGTCAGGTAGGCACGATGACCGTCCACATTGGTCTCGAACTGATGACCGGCCTGGTCATGGTGGATGGTCAGCGCTTCGCTCATCACTACTCCTCGCAGGTCTTTTCGGCAGACCTTGACCGATGGTGGTTTTATCCGGCGGAGGAACCTCTACGCCACCTCTTGCCCCTTGGACCGCCGGCTGATTGCAATGGTTCTACCGGGCTGGGCACCACAAATAGTAGGCGCCGCAGGCGGGATTGCTCAAGGTGGCTGCGGTTAAAAAGTGGCAAAAACAGGGCAGAAGCCTGTGCCCTGCGTGCCCCGCTACATCAGCCGGATGTTCTTGGGTTTAAGACGCTGAAGGACCGTTAAAGTCACCCTTAGTTCAACAAAAAAGTTCCCGTACTACAATCGCTTGCGCAACCTGCACGGCGTTTTCACAAAACCACTACAAATCTCGTCGGCCACCCCTTCGGCAACATTTTTTTTGCCGTTCTTGCGCTCAGTCAGTTTACTTACTACAAGTAATGGGTACTATGTACGCCGGCCAGTTTCTCTTTCCTGAGAGATGGCTATTTAATAGAAAGTCCTTGAAGGGGAACACGATGAACAACGTTCTGAAATTCTCTGCTCTGGCTCTGGCCGCAGTTCTGGCTACCGGTTGCAGCAGCGTATCCAAAGAAACCGAAGCTCGTCTGACTGCGACTGAAGACGCAGCAGCTCGCGCTCAAGCTCGTGCTGACGAAGCCTACCGTAAGGCTGACGACGCACTGGCAGCCGCTCAGAAGGCTCAGCAGACCGCTGACGAAGCCAACGAGCGCGCTCTGCGTATGCTGGACAAAGCCAGCCGCAAGTAATAATCCTCACGGATTGTTAAGAAGCCGATCCACTTGTGGGTCGGCTTTTTTATTACCGCAACAAAAGCAGATGGCGCAAATGAAAAAGCCTGCGCCAGGCGTTAACCTGGGGCAGGCCCCAATGCGATGCTAAAGGCTTACTGCAGTTCTGGCGGGATACTCGACACCATGGGCGCAGCACCCTGGTTTTCGACCGGCACGGCAATTTCCACTGGCATGCCATCTTCTGCGGCGACCACATCGCGCACCATGTCCCAATTCATGCGCAGGTTGTTGGCCAGGTCTTCGCGCTTGAGCAGTGCGTTGATGACCGCAGTGTGCTTGTCGACCACCGACGGGTTGCCATTGTCATCCAGCGGCGTGTGCGCTTCGAGATATACCTTGCCGGCACTGATGCCAAACTTGTATGGCTCGTTGATGATACGCACCGGCGTACCGACCGGGACCATCTTCGACAGTTCCAGCACATTGTTATTGAGCATGCGGAAGCAACCATGGCTAGTGCGCATGCCAATGCCGAACTTCTTGTTGGAACCATGGATCAGGTAACCCGGCACACCCAGGGTGAACTTGAACGGCCCCAGCGGGTTGTCCGGCCCTGCCGGCACCACGGTTGGCAGGATGTCACCGTCGGCGGCGTGCTCGGCCCGGATCGACGCTGGCGGCGTCCAGGTCGGGTTCGGCGTCTTGGCGGTGATCTTGGTGTTGGCGATGGGCGAGCCCCAGCCTTCACGGCCGATACCCAGCGGGAAGGTGTGCACCACGTTCTGCCCTTTCGGGAAGTAGTACAGGCGGTATTCGGCCAGGTTGATGACCACACCTTCACGCGGCCCCGGCGGCAACACATAACGGGTCGGCAGGATGATCTCGGTACCGGCGCCTGGCAGCCAGGGGTCGACACCCGGGTTGGCGGCGATCATCTCCAGGTAGCCGAGGTCATTGGCGGTGCCGATGTCGGCGAAGGTGTCCTCGTACTTGGCCTTGATCACCTGTACCTGGCCAACGACGTCTTCACCGGGCGGCGGCAGGGGCAGCTCCAGTGCAACGGCGGGGCCAGCTACCAGCAGGCTGGCCAGGGTCAGGCAACGGGTGACGGCGGGAAAGCGCGGCAACATCCGGTAAATCCTTCGAAAGGTGGGACAAGAGGATCGATTGTACACCCGCCCCGAGCCAAGCGGGAGGCATTGGCGGCCTACATGCGTTTCAGATGATGAAAGGCGCCTGGAGTTCCACAGCGAAGGGCTGCCTCAGAGCTCCGGCCAGACGGGGCGCATGCCGCGCCGCTGGGCGTCGAGGATCGCACGGCACAGGTCGCACAGGCGGCCGTCTCGGTAGATCGAGCGCTGCACGCCGGACCAACGCGGTTGCGCCGGCAGCAGGCCACCGCACAGGGTGCGATCGACCGGCACGCCCAGTTCGAGTTGTCGGGCGGCCAGATGGACGCGGATTTCCTGGCAAGCGAACAGGTCGAGCTGCTCATCGGGCTCGATCAGTTGGTAGGCATACAAGGACCAGGCAGGGCGCGGCATTGGGGGCTCTCGAAACGGGGGGCGCAACATTATCCGAAAGCAGCCCCCGTTTAAAGCGTCACAGCAAGGGTTTTATTGCCGGCCAGGCATTTTCCAGCAAACGCTGCTGAGCCCCTTGCGCCGGATGGATGCCATCGGCCTGCATCATCTCCGGCATTCCCCCTACACCCTCGAGGAAAAACGGCACCAACGCCACCTGTTTGTCAGCCGCCAGCTGTTCATACACCTTGGCAAAAGCCGTGGTGTAGCGCACCCCGTAATTGGGCGGCAGGCGCATCCCCAGCAGCACCACCTTGGCGCCTGACGTACGCGAACGTTCAATCATCAAGGCAAGATTTTGTTGCAATTGCTCTGGGGGCTGCCCACGCAGCCCATCGTTGCCGCCCAACTCCAGCACCACGACGCTCGGCTTGTGCGCTGCAAGCAGCGCCGGCAGCCGCGCCCGCCCCCCTGCACTGGTGTCGCCACTGATCGATGCATTGACCACTTGATCGTCGAAACCTTCGCTCTTGAGCCGGGTCTGCAACAGAGAGACCCACCCCTGGCGGGTATCCAGGCCAAAACCGGCGCTGATACTATCGCCAACGATCAGCAGTGTTCCCGCCGCCGCGCTCTGGGCCAGGCAATACAGGGCCAGACCGGCACTCAACCACCACACTCGCATTGGATTCTCCATGGGCCCCAGCATTCTCGTTGCGCAGCACCTTAGCAAAGTGGTCCCCAGTGCGGAAGGTGACCTGACCATCCTGCACGCGCTGTCCCTCGACCTCGCCCAAGGAGATAGCCTGGCCATCGTCGGCGCCTCCGGCTCGGGCAAGTCGACCCTGCTCGGGCTGCTGGCCGGCCTCGACCGCCCCAGCGCCGGCAAAGTCATTCTAGCTGGGCATGACCTCGGCCCGCTGGATGAAGACCAGCGCGCCCGGGTGCGCGCCGAGCATGTGGGTTTCGTGTTCCAGTCGTTCCAACTGCTAGACAGCCTCAACGCACTGGAAAACGTCATGTTGCCACTGGAGCTGGACGGCCGCCGCGACGCCCGCGAGCAGGCCCGCACCCTGCTCGAGCGCGTAGGCCTGGGCAAGCGCCTGAGCCACACGCCACGCCAGCTGTCCGGTGGCGAACAGCAACGGGTAGCCATCGCTCGCGCCTTCGCTGCCCAGCCTGCGGTGCTGTTCGCCGACGAACCCACCGGCAACCTCGACAGCCACACCGGCGAGCGCATCAGTGACTTGCTGTTCGAACTGAACAAGGAACGCGGCACCACGCTGGTCCTGGTCACCCATGATGAACGCCTGGCCAGGCGCTGCCGGCGTTTGATCCGCCTGGAGGCGGGCCACCTGGTGGCGCCGGTGGAGGCCTGATGACACACATGCCATTGTCCCGCCTGTGCGGCCTGGCGCTGCGCCAGTTGCTGCGCGACATCCGCGCCAGCGAAGTGCGCGTGCTGTTCTTCGCCCTGCTGGTGGCCGTCGCCGCCAGCACCGCGATTGGCTATTTCGGCGCTCGCCTGAACGGCGCCATGCAGTTGCGTGCCAGCGAGTTCCTCGGTGCCGACCTGGTCTTGCAAGGCAGTGCCCCGGCGCGTGACGAACAGATCAGCGCCGGCAAGGCACTGGGCCTGCGCCACGCTCAGGTCGTGGAGTTCACCAGCGTGGTCGGTGGCGACGCCGGCATTCAGCTGTCTAGCATCAAGGCCGCCGATGGCGCCTACCCATTGCGCGGCCAGGTGCGCAGTGCCGCCGCGCCCTATGCCGAGGAAACACCCGGAGGCGGCCCGGCGCCAGGCGAGGCCTGGGTCGAGCCACGCCTGCTGGCGGCGCTTGGGCTGAGCGTCGGCGACAGCATCGATGTCGGCATGAAGACCCTGCGCATGAGCCGGGTGCTGACCTACGAGCCCGACCGTGCCAACAACTTCTACAGCCTGACGCCACGGGTGATGATGAACCTCACCGACCTGCAGGCCACGGGGGTGATCCAGCCGGGCAGCCGGGTCAGTTACCGCGACCTGTGGCGCGGTGAGGCGCAACCGCTGGCGCAATACCGCGAAGGGCTGCAAAAGAACCTCGCCGCCAATCAGCGCCTGCTCGACACCCGCGACGGCAACCGGCAGATCGGCGGCGCCCTGGGCAAGGCCGAACGCTACCTGAACATGGCCAGCCTGGTGGCAGTGTTGCTGGCGGGCGTGGCCGTAGCGATGTCGGCCAGCCGGTACGCGGCGCGGCGCCTGGATGCCAGCGCCCTGCTGCGCTGCCTGGGCCTCTCGCGCCACCAGGCGCTGGGCCTGTACTGCCTGCAACTGGCGATGCTCGGCCTGGTGGCCGCACTGGCGGGTGCCCTGGTCGGCTGGCTGGCCCAGCTGGGCCTGTTCCGCCTGCTGCATGGGTTGCTGCCAAGCGTGGTGCCGCCCGGCGGAATCGTGCCGGCACTGGCCGGTATCGCCACCGGCCTGGTTGCCCTGGCCGGCTTCGCCCTGCCGCCGCTCGCAGCCCTTGGCCAGGTGCCGCCACTGCGCGTACTGCGCCGTGACCTGCTGCCGACGCCACCCAGCAGCTGGCTGGTGTATGGCGCCGCCCTGCTGGCGCTGGGCCTGATCATGTGGCGCCTGAGCCTCGACCTGCTACTGACCTTCGCCCTGCTCGGCGGCGGGCTGATGGCCGCACTGGTACTCGGCGGCCTGCTGCTGCTTGGCCTGCGCAGCCTGCGGCGGATGCTCGCAGGCGCACCGCTTACGTGGCGCCTGGGCTTGGGCCAGCTGCTGCGCCACCCCATGGCCGCCGCCGGCCAGGCGCTGGCGTTCGGGCTGATCCTGCTGGCGATGGCACTGGTCGCCTTGTTGCGTGCGGAGCTGCTCGACACTTGGCAGGCACAGCTGCCCAAAGATGCCCCCAACCATTTCGCCCTGAATATTCTGCCCGACGACCGCGAGCCTTTCGCCCAGCGCCTGCGCGACGTGAATGCAACCGCAGCGCCGCTGTATCCAGTGACGCCTGGCCGGCTGATCCAGATCAACGAGCAGCCCGTGCAACAGATCGTCAGCAAGGATTCCGCCGGCGAACGTGCGGTGCAGCGCGACCTCAGCCTGACCTGGGCCGCCGAGCTGCCGGCAGGCAATGCCCTGACCGCCGGCAACTGGTGGCAGGCGCTACCGGCGGGCGATGAAGTGCCCGGCGTTTCGATCGAGGCGGAACTTGCCGCCAGCCTGAAGGTGCAACTGGGCGACCTGCTCACCTTCGACATCGGCGGCGAGCAACGCCAGGCACGGGTCAGCAGCCTGCGCAGCGTGCACTGGGACAGCTTCCAGCCGAACTTCTACATGATCTTCCAGCCCGGCACCCTGCAGGGGCTGCCGACCACCTACCTGACAAGCTTCTACCTCGCGCCCGGTCATGACCTGGATGTTGTGGCCCTGTCGCGGGCGTTCCCGGCGGTGACCATTCTGCAGGTCGATGCCTTGCTGGAGCAGCTGCGCAGCATCCTCGCCCAGGTCACCCTGGCGGTCGAGTATGTACTGCTGTTCGTCCTGGCGGCGGGGTTGGCGGTGCTGTTTGCAGGCTTGCAGGCAACCTTGGATGAGCGCATTCGCCAAGGCGCCTTGCTGCGTGCACTGGGGGCGGCGCGGCCGCTGCTGGTGAAAGCGCGGCGCATCGAGTTCGGGCTGCTGGGCGCAGCCAGTGGCGCACTGGCCGCGCTGGGTTGCGAGCTGATTACCCTGGTGCTGTACCGCTACGCGTTCGACCTGCAGTGGAGCCCGCACCCGTGGCTGCTGGTGCTGCCACTGGCGGGCGCGCTACTGGTGGGTGGGGCTGGGGTGCTGGGGACTCGGCGGGCGCTGAATGCCAGCCCGCTGGCGGTGCTGCGAGAGGGGTAGCAACCCAGCTCAAGCTGCAAGCCTCAAGCCACAAGCAAGCGCAGACCTGCTGGAGCTTGTGGCTTGTAGCCATTCACTGCCTGTAGGTGATGCTGCTCACATACCAGGTTGCTTCGCCAGTGGGCGTGTGCACCACCACTTCATCACCCACCTCTTTCTTGAGCAGTGCCCGCGCCATGGGCGAATCGATGGAGATGTAGTCGTTGCGCCCATAGATCTCGTCGTAGCCGACGATGCGAAACTTCATGGTTTCGCCATCATCATTCTCGATCTCGACCCAGGCACCAAAGAACACCCTGCCCTCCTGCTCCGGCGAATAGGCAACCACCTTGACGTCTTCAAGGCGTTTGCGCAGGTAACGGACTCGGCGGTCGATCTCGCGCAACAGCTTCTTGTTGTACTGGTAGTCGGCATTCTCGCTGCGGTCTCCCAGCGAAGCGGCCCAGGCCACCTTCTGGGTGATTTCCGGGCGATATACCCGCCACAGATGGTCGAGCTCTTTCTTAAGCGCCTCATGGCCTTCCGTGGTGATGATGTTGGTACTCAACAGCGCGCTCCTCAGCGTCGGGTAATCAGGCCCTGGCGTGCGATGCGGGTGAGGTGGCCAATGACTTCGACAGCATCGTCCGGCGCTGGCGCCTGTATCACTGCCAAATCGAAACGGTCGTTACCGAACTGCTCCAGGCGGCAGGTGGTTTCGGCAAACTGGATAAGAAAGGCGCGGGCCTGGCCCTTGCGGCGCGACAAGCCTTCGAGGTGACGCAAGAGGGTGGGCTGATGCTGGCCACCGAGCAGGATGCGCGGTGTGCGGGTAGCCTGGCTGGCAGGCAATGGGCTCAAACAGACACTGGTACGTGGACAACTCATGGAGTTTTTCTCCGCCTCGCGAATCCCGCTGGGCAGCGGTGGGAGGCGTCACCGAACCAGCGCTTTAGCGGTATTTCGGATGACCCGGAGGTTGGGCTGTCCTGCGCCCCGCAAGTAGCTGTTTAAATCGGCGCAAGCGGTATGCTAGAGCGACAAGCGGCAAGCTGCAAGCCCCAAGCTGAAAGTCATCAACTTGGGGCTTGCAGCGCATGGCCTGTCAGCGGGCGATCAACCGGTCTACAGAGAAGCGACCAGCGCCTTCAATCAGCACCGCGACGGTACCTGCCAGCAATGCCAATGCGAACTCATAGCCATTGTTGGACATGAACAGGCCGTTGCCGATGTGCACCGAGAAAATCGCCACCACCAGGGTTACGCTCAGTGCCAGCGCCGCCGGGCGGGCCAGCAGGCCGATCACCAGGGCCAGGCCGCCGAAGAACTCGGCGCTGCCGGATAGCAAAGCCATCAGGTAGCCCGGTGCCAGGCCGATGCTCTCCATCCACTGGCCAGTGCCTTCCAGCCCGTAGCCGCCAAACAGGCCGAAGAGTTTCTGCGCACCGTGCGCCATGAAGATGATGCCGACCAGGATGCGGACCACGCTCAGGCCCAGGCCAGCGCGGGTGGAGAGCAGTTTGATGATTGCGTTGTTCATTGGGTGACGTCCTTGAAAGCTGGGATGTTGTGTTGGGATGAGCGCCATCTTAATCAATCTGATAGATATTAAAATCGCAAAAAACCCAACATAACAATCGACAAAATCGATTTGTCAGCGCTTGGCAACGCGCTCCAGTGCAGCGCGTTCACGGTTGAACGCAAGGAAGTACTTGTTCACGCTGTTGACGAAATTGACCGGCCCCATCCCCACCTGCTCCATGGCCACACGCTCGGTCTGGAAGAACCATTGGTTGCCATTGAGGCCGCGCTTGCGGGCTTCGGCGCGCATCGCCTGCACCCGCTCCGGCCCCAGGTTGTAAGCGGCCAGTACAAAGGCCATGCGCTCACGCTCGTTGATCTGGGGGCTGGCGAAGAACTTGCGGCGGATCAGTGCGAGGTAGCGGGCGCTGGCCTGGACATTGCCATCGACCGTGGCGGTATTGCTGACCCCGACACGCTGGGCGGCCGACGGGGTGATCTGCATCAGGCCATGCGCCCCGCCACTCCCGCGCGCCGCCGGGTTGAGGGTCGATTCCTTGAAGGCCAGCGCCGCCAGGTTGAGCCAGTCGATCTGTTGCGCCTGGCCATGCTTTTGCAGCACTGCACGCAGCGAAGACAGCCGCTGGCGGTCCTTTTGCGCAAGGGGGTTGTGCACGCGGTACTGGCGCCGGTAAATGCGCTCGAACGCTGCGTCCTGGTTCTCGGGCGCGCGGTAACCCTGCAGGAAGCGGTCGACGGTAGCCTGCAACATCGTCGCATCACGCCGTACATACCAGCGCATGGCTTGCGGTTGGCCCAACTGCAGCCGGGTGTCCAGGCGCAGGCGCGGCATCACCCGGGCCCAGCGCTGGGCGATGGGGCGCTCTACCACGGTCAGGTGATAGATACCGGCCTGGACCATCTCCAGCACGTCCTCCACCGCCAAGGTCGAATCGACCCACTCGATCTTGACCGGCGGGCGCTTGCGCAGCGCCAACTGCTGGTTGATCTGCTGGATCAGCGCACCGGCGGCACTGGCACTGGTCAGCGCCACAGTGCGCCCGGACAACTGCTCGACACGGGTGAAACTGCGCTCGCCCTTGCGCCCGACCAGCCACAACGGCACCTGGTCCAGCACTGGAGCACTGCTGTTCACGCCACCGACCAGGCTTGGGTCGAGCAGTTCGCCCGGGGCGGCAAGGTCGCCCTCACCGCGCTGCAGGGCCCCGAGCAGCTGCTCTTTGGCCCTGGGGATGAGCTTGAGCCGCACCTGTTGCCCATCGCCGGCCCGGGCATTGAGGTAATGCTCAAGGGCACGCAGGCGGTAATACTCGATGCCGACGGGCTCGCCCTTGACCTCACTGGAGCTGTTGCGGCTTTGGTTGACGAGCACCCGTAGCACCTTGCTGCTGCGGATCTGCTCAAGGTCACGGGCCTTGCTCACCGGCACGTTCTGCTGCGGCCCCGGCAGGCGTGCAAACGCGGGGCCGACGGTCGTCAGCCCAAGCATCAACAGCAGGGTGAGCAGGTATCGCAGCATGCGAAGGCGTGTCCGAGGTCGGTTGGCAGCGTCCATGATGGTACGAGCAGTTCATGACAAATGACGGTAAAAGACCACGGCAACCGCCTGAAGTTCTTGGCTTTTTCCGCATATCGCGCTTTTTGCTATGCTGGCCGTCCCGCGGCACGAGGTAGCACCATGCAACTGATCGATATCGGCGTCAACCTGACCAACAGCAGTTTCCACGACCAGCAGGCCGCCATCGTCGAGCGCGCCATCGACGCTGGCGTGGTGCAGATGGTCCTCACCGGCACCAGCCTTGCGGTCAGCGAGCAGGCGCTAGAGATGTGCCAGCAGCTCGACCCCGACAGCCAGCACCTGTTCGCCACGGCGGGCGTGCACCCACACGACGCCAAAACCTGGGATGCCAGCAGCGAGCGGCAACTGCGCCTGCTGCTGAATGAGTCACGCGTGCGCGCCGTTGGCGAGTGCGGGCTGGACTTCAACCGCGACTTCTCTCCTCGCCCACTCCAGGAAAAAGCGCTGGAGGCCCAGTTGGCACTGGCTGGCGAATTGCACCTGCCCGTGTTCCTGCACGAACGCGATGCCAGCGAGCGCTTGCTGGCGATTCTGAAGGACTATCGCGACCACCTGCCGGCCGCCGTGGTGCATTGCTTTACCGGCGAGCGCGATGCGCTATTCGCTTACCTGGACATGGACCTGCACATCGGCATCACCGGTTGGATCTGCGATGAACGCCGTGGCACGCACCTGCATCCGCTGGTGGGCAACATCCCACAAGGGCGCCTGATGCTGGAAAGTGATGCCCCGTATCTGCTGCCGCGCAGCCTGCGACCGAAACCCAAGAGCGGGCGCAACGAGCCGGCGTTCTTGCCAGAAGTGCTGCGGGAGGTGGCGCTGCACCGGGGTGAGCGTGTTGAAGTGACCGCAGCGCACACCACTGCGGCGGCAAAGGCATTCTTCCAGCTGGCCTAAGCTTGAACGGGCATAAACCATTTGTTGATACACATCAAAAAGTCTCAGGCGTGAGCGGGCACAATGATGGCACCTTGCCAATAATGTTTCCGCTCAACTCAGAGAAGACCTACCCATGGGTGCCTGGCTTAGCAATATTTCCCTGAAGTACAAATTCTGGGCCGTCAACGCAGTGGCCTTTGTCACCACCTTGATGCTGGTGCTTTATGCCGTGCACCTGGAGCAGCGAGCCCGTGCCGAGGCTGTGCAGGCCCAGGCGCAATCCCAGGCAGAGCTGCTGGCCGCCTGGCCCGCAGGGCTTGCCCTGCCCCGCCAGGCCAACGTGATCACTTGGCAACCCGGGCAAACCCCGACCTTTGCCGGCGAAAGCCTGGATGCCCTGCGCAATGCACAAGGCTGGGTAGCACTGCCGGCCGCCTGGATTCTCGGCGACAACCCGCTGCGCGGTGCCCAGGTCATACGCCATGGTGACCAGCAGGTGGCGGTGCTGGCCCAGGCACCGAGCGTGCGCCAGGTGTTCTTCGAGCGCTTCGCCAACTACGCCGTCTGCGTGCTGATACTGATGCTGGCGATGCTGTGCGCCTCGCAACTGCTGATCCGCTTCCTGCTGAGCCAGCTCAACACCCTCAAGGACGTCATGCTGCACGTGGAAAAGACCGGCGACCTGTCGGCCCGCGTGCCACTGGCGTGTGGTGACGAAGTGGGCCAGATGGCGGGCGCCTTCAACGCCATGCAGTCGACCTACCACCGCGTGGTCAGCACCGTGGCACGCACCGCCGCGCAACTCGACTCGGGCGCCGCGCGCCTGGCCACGAGCATGAACGACGTGCGCCACGGCATGCTCGGCCAACAGAGCGAGACCGACCAGGCAGCCACCGCGATCAACCAGATGTCCGCCACCGTGCACCATATCGCCCAGCATGCCGGCGCCACCCGCGACCTGTCGCAGACCGCCGACACCCTCGCCGGCAGCGGCAAAGATGTGGTCAACCGGGTGCAGGACTCGATTGCCGGGCTGTCCAGCGGCGTGCAGCAGACCGCTGAAATGATCCGCCAGCTGGCCGAAGACAGCCAGAAGATCAATGGCGTGGTCAACGTCATCCACAGCATTGCCGAGCAGACCAACCTGCTGGCGCTCAATGCCGCCATCGAAGCCGCGCGCGCCGGCGACCTGGGCCGTGGCTTTGCGGTGGTCGCCGATGAAGTGCGCAGCCTGGCCAAACGCGTGCAAACCTCCACCGACGAGATCACCGGCATGGTCGCCGACCTGCAGGCCGGCACCCGCGATGCGGTGGAATTCATGCAGGAAAGCTCTTACAAAGCCGACGACTGCGTGCGCCAGGCCCAGGCAGCCGGCGCAGCGCTGGCCGAGATCACCGGCGCGGTGGCGCAAATGCGCGAGAGCAACACACAGATCGCCGTCGCCGCCGAGCAACAGAGCCAGGTGGCCGAAGAAATGAACCGCGCGGTGGTCAGCATCCGTGACGTGACGGAGGAAACTGTGCAGCAGACAGTCGATTCGGCCACCACCAGCAGCGAACTAGCGACCTTGGCCGGCGAGCTGAACAAGGCCATCGGCCAGCTCAAGCTATAGTCACCATAGCCAGCCTCGATTGGCTGTGATCACAGGGCCGCACTAAGCTTTGGGCATGACCGCGAGGAAATGCCCATGAGCAAACGACTGCCCAACTTGCCCGCCTGGCAATGGCGCGGCTACCACCACAACCACCGTCACCCGACCAACCTGGTGCTGCACCTGATTGCCGTGCCGCTGTTCATCCTCGGCGCCTTGCTGGTGCTGTCAGGCCTGTTCGCTCTGGACTTGAGCCAGGTCGCCGTCGGCGTCATTTCCCTGATCGCAGGCCTGGGCCTGCAGCGCCACGGCCACCGGCTGGAGGCCGAGCAGCCAGAACCGTTCGCCAACCGCAAGGACGCCATGCAGCGCCTGCTCACCGAACAGTTCATCACCTTCCCGCGCTTCGTGCTCAGCGGTGCCTGGTGGCGCGCCTGGCGGGAGCGGCACAAACATCGGCATTGAATCTCAGCATCTCAAGCAAACACGGTAACCGTCTGCCGGCTCAATGCCAGCAACTCACCCTCAGCCGTCCACAGGGCGGCTGCCGCATGCCCGTAACCATCCCGGGCATGCTCGGTCTCGACGCAGTAGCGACACCAGTCCAGCGTCGACAGGCTGGCGACCGGTTGTATGAATTCAATGGTCCAGGTCAGTGTGCTGCCGGCTGCGGGCTGCTTCAGGTAGGGCATCAGGCTGGGCGGCCAGGCATCGACAAGCGCTAACAGGTGGGCCTCGTTGACCCGCTCCTCGGCAACATCGCGCAAGCGCACCCAGCCCCCCATGTGCCGTGATTGATTTCCACTGAACGGCAACCCACCGACCGCCCAGCGCAAGGCAACATGGCGCATGAACTCTGGCGTGACGCCTTTGATGTAGGGAAGCTCCGGGGCAGCCTCCTCGAGCGCTTTCATCTCCAGGGCCGGCAGCGCCGGAACATTCACCACCGATGGCCTACCGGCGCCGAAATTGCCCTGCACCAGGGTCACCACCTGGCCATCCTGCACCGCTCGGCCGAGCAGCGTGCTGACGGCCTTGCCCTCGCGCAGCACTTCGACTTCGAAACGGGTGGGTACGTCAGGCGCGGCCGGGGCGACGAAACTGATGGCCAGGGAGCGTACCGGGCGGTCATCACAGAGCTTCAGGCGCATGGCCTCATAGACCATGGCAGCCATCAGGCCGCCGAAAGCGGCACGCCCCTGGGCCCAATTGGCCGGGATGCTCACGGCGTCCGGGTTTTCTCGCACAGCGTCGAGCAACTGGTTGAAATTCATGGGCGGGCTCCTGCAACAGCGAAAGGTGTCAGCCAATACTAGCCAGCAAACGCCTCACGATCAGCCCGCATATCGGTCATTTGCCGGGCTTGCGCCGCTCAAGCGCGGCCTGCAAGGCATCCAGCGTCGCGTCAGACCTACGCTCGGCTTCGTGCAGCTCCTGCTCCCAATCGACCTTGCAGGGCGCAAGGTCGGCATGCGATTGAGCCTGCAGCAGCCATTGCAGACGGTCATGCCAGTTACCCAAATCGCCTTGGGCTTTTTTCAGCAGGCTCTGCAGCCGCTTCCCGGCATGATCGAGTTGCGGATAGGCCTGATCCCCATAGCGCACGCGCTTGATCAGCAAGCGCAGGCGATGACGGTCGTGGGCAGGGTCCGGCAGGGCTTCCTGCAGCTTGCGCCATTGCTTGACCAGGCGTTTGTCGACGCGCTTGCCCAGCGCCTTCGCCAACCCCTCACGGCCCGCTGCGCGCAGAAACAGCGGGAAGGCATCGAGGATCGCCAACACGCGGCCCAGTTGCGGGCTGGCGGCCACGCTGGCAAAGCTGGCAGCGCGCCCTTGCAGCCTGCGCTGGCCCGCTTCGGCCAAGCCCCGGCTGATCAACTCGCCCGCCAACACCTCGCGGTCGCGCAACGGCGTGGTCAAGGTGCCAAGCGCCTTCGCAGCCTCCTCCAGCTGCTCGACCCCAGGCAAACCCTCAAGCGGTCGCAACAGGCTGCGCAGGCGTCGCAGGCCGATGCGCAGGTCGTGCAACGCTTCGCTGTCGGTATCGGCGGCAAGCCGCTCGCGACAGGCCAGCAGGCGTACCTGCAAGGCCAGCACCTGGGCAACCACATGGTCGAGCATGGCGGACATACAGCGCTCCTCGGTCAGCGCCCGGCGCGTGACTCACGAATATAGAAACGCGCCTTTTCGGCTTTTTTGGTGCAACCCTCGAAGCCCTCGAACTGCTGCTGGGTCTTGGCCCCGGTCAGCAGCGACAAGGCCTTGGAATAGCTGACAGTACCGGCAAAACCTTCAGCCTTGGCCAGGTCGAGCTCCTTCCAGGCGGCATCCAGCTGCGTCGCACAGCTGTCACGGTAGGCCGTCTTGCCCGCGCAGCCGGCAAGGGCCAGGGCAATCAGAGGAAGGCAGATCCAGGCTTTCATCGGTGTTACCTCAAAAGGTTGAAATAGAGTGGCTGTTCGACGCCTGGGCAATTGAAAAGTGCCGCGCTCGGCGTGTTTTGCCTAGAGTCTACATTGAAGCACAGGCAGCGCTCGGTGCATTGTAGGACCATGGTTGCAAAGGCCCGGGGAAGATCATGAGCAAACGTGTAGCACTGGTGTTGGGATCGGGGGGCGCACGGGGCTATGCCCATATCGGCGTTATCGAAGAAATCGAACGGCGCGGCTACGACATCGCCTGCATTGCAGGCTGCTCGATGGGCGCGGTGATTGGCGGCATCTACGCGGCAGGCAAACTTGAGGAATACCGCAACTGGATCGAGAGCCTGGACTACCTGGACGTACTGCGCCTGGTCGACGTCAGCTTCCGCCTTGGCGCCATCCGCGGCGACAAGGTATTCGGGCAGATCCGCAAGATCGTTGGCGAAATCAACATCGAGCAATTGCGCATCCCCTACACGGCCGTGGCCACCGACCTGACCCACCAGCAAGAGATCTGGTTTCAGGAAGGCTGCCTGCACCAGGCCATGCGCGCGTCGGCGGCGATTCCGAGCCTGTTCACGCCGGTGATGCAAGGCAACCGCATGCTGGTCGATGGGGGCATCCTCAACCCACTGCCAATCGTGCCGGTGGTGTCCAGCCATTGCGATTTGATCATCGCGGTGAACCTCAACTCCACTAACCAGAAGCAATACCAGTTGCCGGTGATCGAACGCCCTGCGGCGTTCAAGATGCGCTTCGACTCGTTGCTCAGTTCGCTGGGGTCGCACCTGCCCTTCCGACGCAAGCCGGCCGAGGAGCTGATGCGCATCGAGCAGGAAATCACGGGTGAAGGCCTGTCACCGCCCAACCCCTGGCTTGCAGATGCAGCCTCCCCTGAGGCTCAGCAACCTTCGGCAGCACCTGAGAGTGAGGGCGCGCCCAAATCGGCCACCGGGTCGTTCATCATCGACAACGTCGGGCCGGCTTCACTGCTGGACTTGATCAACCAGAGCTTCGAGGTGATGCAGACGTCGCTGGCGCAGTACAAGATTGCGGGGTATCCGCCAGACGTGCTGATCAACGTACCCAAGCGGGTCTGCCGGTTTTTCGAGTTCTACAAGGCGCCGGAGCTGATTGCCCTGGGCAGGGAGATTGCGCGCGATACGCTGGATAACTATGAGGGCGAGAAGCGTTAGCCTTGTTTTGTCAGTGCCGGCCCCTTCGCGGGCAAGCCCGCTCCCACAGGCACCCTGCAGTCCGGGAGTCGGCAGAGTGCCCGAGAGGGGGCCGGCACTGACAGCAGAAATGAAACAGGCCGCATTACGCGGCCTGTTCCGTTACAACGCATCCACTCAGTAGCGAGTGATGTCTGCAGTGCCTTCCAGCTGCTTGCGGTACGCCGCGAAGTCCTGCTGGCCAGCACGCGAAGCGAGGTAGCGGCGAATCTGCTGCTTCTCTTCGTCGCTGGCAGCGGCGCCTTCGTTGACGCCTTTGAGCTGCAGCACGACCAGGCTGCCATCGGCCAGGACCACGCTGCCATACACAGGCTTGTCCTTGGCCTGCGGCTTGGCCAGGCGGAACAGCGCCTGCAGCTCGGCCGGGTCGATACCGTCCTGGCCGCGGGTAACTGCCTCGTAGGCCTTCCAGCTCTGGCCGTCGTGGGCAGTACCGGCAGCAATCGAGCCGTCTTGCAGGCCAGCGATCAACTTGTCCGCCTGGGTCTTGAGTTCGGCAGTCGCCTTCTCCTTGGCCAGGTGTTCGCTGATGGTCTTGGCCACGGCTTCCAGCGGCATCTGCTCTGGCTTGCGGTGCTCCTTGACGCGCAGTACCACGGTGGTTTCCGGGTCCAGCTCGATGGCGGTGCTGTTGGCAGCCTCCTCCAGCACTTCCTCGGAGAACGCAGCCTGAATCACGGCACGGTTAGCGGTGATACCTTCGCCACCTTCACGGCCGAATGGCGCCGAGGTGTGCACCTTCAGGTTCAGGTCCTGGGCCGGCTGGGCCAGGTCGGCAGCCTCGTAGGCGGCATCTTGCAGCTGCTTGCTGGCATCCACGTAGCGCTGTTCGACCAGCGGGGTCTTCAGGTCACGCGTCAGCTTGTCCTTCAGGCTGGCAAAGCTTGGTACTTCTGGCGCCTGCTTGCCCAGCAGCTTGATCAGGTGATAACCGAACTCGGTGCGTACCGGTGCCGATACCTGGCCGTCGTCGAGCTTGTACAGGGCGTCCTCGAAGGCAGGGTCATACACACCCGGGCCTGCAAAACCAAGGTCGCCACCGGTGCTGGCAGAACCTGGGTCCTGGGAGAACTCCTTGGCCAGCTTGGCGAAGTCTTCACCCTTGGCCAGACGCTGCTCGACTTCTTCGACGCGGGCCTTGGCCTGGGCATCGCTGACCTTGTCGTTGACCTCGATGAGAATATGCGCGGCATGGCGCTGCTCGGCGAGGTTGGCAATGTCCTTCTCGTACTGTGCCTTGAGCTCGTCGTCGGTGACCTTGACCTGGTCGAAGAACGCCGACTTTTTCAGCTCGATGTAGTCGATGACCACTTGATCAGGGGTCATGAACTCCTTGGCATGCTGGTCGTAGTGCGCCTTGACCTCTTCATCGCTGACCTTGACCGCAGCCGGGTTGGCCTTGAAGGTCAACGAGGCGAAGTCGCGCGTCTGGTTTTCCAGGCGAGCGAAGGCGTCTACCTGCTTGTCGGTGACGAAGCTGCTGCCGGCAATACCGGTACGCACCTGGCCGATCAGCATTTCTTCGGCGAGCATCTCGCGGAACTGCAGACGGCCATAGCCCATCTGGCGGATGACCTGATCGAAACGGTCGGCATTGAACTTGCCATCAACCTGGAACTCCGGGGTCTGCAGGATCACCTGATCCAGCGCGGCCTCGGAGAAGGCGAACTTGGCGTCTTCAGCACCCTGCAGCAGCAGTTTGCGGTCGATCAGCCCTTTGAGCGCGGAGTCGCGCAGCAGCTTTTCATCCAGCAGAGCCGGGTCAAAATCTTTGCCCAGCTGTTGCATCAGCTGGCGGCGCTGCATGTCGGCCGCCTGGCTCAGCTCATTCTGGCTGATGGTCTGGCCGTTTACCTTGGCGGCGTCCTGGCTATGGGTGGCGGCCTGGAAAATGGCCTCGAAGCCGGTCAACGCCATCAGTACGACGATGAGGCCGATGATGGTCTTGGCAATCCAACCTTGTGAATTGTCCCTGATATTTTGCAGCATGCGTCCCCCAGAAACGGCTGTACCACTGCGTCGACAACCGCGGAGCGTGGGTAAATCCTGATAAAAGAAAGGCGCATCCGAGGATGCGCCTTTTCTTAGCAAACGTGTCAGGCGGGAACGTTTGCGCCCCGCCTTCAGCGTGCTCGGACCTGGCCAGGCCGGGTCCGGCTGAAAGAGACGACTTAGTTGACGGCGTCTTTCAGGCCTTTGCCAGCCTTGAAGCCTGGAACCTTGGCGGCAGCAATCTTGATCGCCTTACCGGTTTGCGGGTTACGGCCGGTGCGCTCAGCGCGCTCTTTGACCGAGAAAGTACCGAAGCCAACCAGGACAACATCATCGCCTTTTTGCAGGGCGCCCTGAACGGATTCGATGACTGCATCCAGCGCGCGGCCGGCTACAGCTTTCGGGATGTCAGCAGATGCGGCGATAGCGTCAATCAGTTCCGACTTGTTCACTCGAAGTCCCCTTATTTCTCTATTGAGTTTGTTTCTAAGTATGTAAAAAAAAAGCTTATGAAACGTGCGCTGGGTGGCTCATTGACAATAGCGTGCCGCTTTATAGCAAGGCCCCGAAAAAACTGTCAAGGAAAGCCCCCCAGCCAAAAACTACTAATGCGTGCTGATTCTTTCCTTAGCATCGCCGTCGCGCTTTTCATCTTTCGCGACAATCTCAGGAGCCACATCTGGCAAGGGCTCCGGGGCGTATTGCAGCGCAATTTGCAGGACTTCGTCAATCCATTTGACCGGTTTGATCTGAAGATCCTGTTTGATATTTTCCGGAATCTCCTTCAGATCGCGAACATTCTCCTCCGGAATGATCACCGTCTTGATCCCGCCGCGGTGTGCCGCCAGCAGTTTTTCCTTCAACCCGCCGATGGCCAACACTTGGCCGCGCAGGGTGATTTCGCCGGTCATTGCCACGTCGGCACGCACCGGAATCTGCGTCAGTGCCGACACCAGTGCGGTGCACATGCCGATACCGGCGCTTGGGCCGTCTTTCGGCGTGGCGCCTTCAGGCATGTGGATGTGCACGTCGTGCTTCTCGTGGAAGTCGGCGGCAATACCCAGGCTGCGCGCACGGCTGCGCACCACGGTTTGCGCGGCAGTGATCGACTCGACCATCACGTCGCCCAGCGAGCCGGTCTTGATCAGCTGGCCCTTGCCAGGGATGACCACCGACTCGATGGTCAGCAGTTCACCGCCTACCTGGGTCCAGGCAAGGCCGGTCACCTGGCCGATCTGGTCTTGCTGCTCGGCCAGGCCGTAGCGGAACTTGCGCACGCCCAGCAGGTGCTCCAGCTGCTCGCTGGCGACCTTGACCTTGACCTGCTTCTGCCCGGTATGTTCCTTGACCACTTTGCGGCAGACCTTGGCAATCTGCCGCTCCAGGCCACGCACACCAGCTTCGCGGGTGTAGTAACGGATGATGTCGCGAATCGCCGAGACGTCGATCTCGAGCTCTTCTTTCTTCAAGCCGTTGGCCTTCACCTGCTTGGGCGTCAGGTACTTGACCGCGATATTGATCTTCTCGTCCTCGGTGTAACCCGGCAGGCGGATGACTTCCATGCGGTCGAGCAGCGCCGGCGGAATGTTCATCGAGTTCGAGGTGCACAGGAACATCACATCCGAGAGGTCGTAGTCGACCTCCAGGTAGTGGTCGTTGAAGTTGTGGTTCTGCTCAGGGTCGAGCACTTCCAGCAGCGCCGAGGCCGGGTCGCCACGCATGTCGCTGCCCATCTTGTCGATTTCATCAAGCAGGAACAGCGGGTTGCGTACGCCCACCTTGGTCATTTTCTGGATCAGGCGGCCGGGCATCGAACCGATATAGGTGCGGCGGTGGCCTCGGATCTCGGCCTCGTCACGCACACCACCCAGGGCCATGCGCACGAACTTGCGGTTGGTCGCGGCGGCGATCGACTCGGCCAGCGAGGTCTTGCCCACGCCAGGCGGGCCAACCAGGCACAACACCGGGCCGCGGATTTTCTTCACCCGCTTCTGCACGGCGAGGTACTCGAGGATGCGTTCCTTGACCTCTTCCAGGCCATAGTGGTCGGCGTCGAGGATTTCCTCGGCCTTGGTGAGGTCCAGGCGCACCTTGCTCTGGGCCTTCCAAGGCACCTGCACGAGCCAGTCGAGGTAAGACCGCACCACGGTGGCCTCGGCCGACATCGGCGACATCTGCTTGAGCTTGTTCAGCTCGGCCTGGGCTTTGGCCAGGGCGTCTTTGGGCAGGCCAGCGGCTTCGATGCGCTTTTTCAGCTCTTCGACTTCGTTGTGGCCTTCGTCGCCATCACCGAGTTCTTTCTGAATGGCCTTCATCTGCTCATTCAGGTAGTACTCGCGCTGGCTGCGCTCCATCTGTTTCTTGACCCGACCACGGATACGCTTTTCGACCTGCAGCAGGTCGATTTCGGCATCCAGCATCGCCAGTACATGCTCGACGCGGGTCGACAAATCGACGATCTCGAGGATTTCCTGCTTCTGCTCGATCTTCAGCGCCATGTGCGCGGCCATGGTATCGACCAGGCGGCCAGGCTCTTCGATGCTATTGAGCGACGACAGCACTTCGGCGGGGACTTTCTTGCCCAGCTGCACGTACTGCTCGAACTGCGACAACAGCGTGCGCACGAAGACTTCCGACTCGCGCTCGGCGGCGTCGGTTTCGTCGATCAGGGAGACTTCGGCACGGATGTGCCCTTCTACTTCGGTAAAACGTTCAACGGCGCCACGCTGCTCGCCCTCGACCAGCACCTTGACGGTGCCATCCGGCAGCTTCAGCAATTGCAGCACGGTTGCGACGGTACCGACGCGATACAAGGCGTCTTCGCCCGGATCGTCATCGGCAGGGTTCTTCTGGGCCAGCAGAAGGATCTGCTTCTCGCCAGTCATCGCGGCCTCTAGGGCCTCGATGGACTTCTCACGCCCCACAAACAGCGGGATGACCATGTGCGGATAAACAACGACATCGCGCAATGGCAAAAGAGGCAAGTCGAGGGTGGTCTTCATGATTTCGCCTCTACAACGGCCTTATGGCCGGAAACCGGTGGAAATGATGCTTGGACCTAATGTGGGGGCACGCCTGGGAAATTACAAGCGCTTGCATAGGAAAAGCAGAAAGGGGCCCGTAGGCCCCTTTCTTGCTAGCTGGCAACAGCCGACTCAGGCGTCGGGTGCGGCCTTGGCTTGCGGCTCGCTGTTTTCGTAGATCATCAGCGGCTGCGAGGTGCCTTCGATAACGCTCTCGTCGATCACCACCTTGCTGACATCCTTCTGCGAAGGAATCTCGTACATGGTGTCGAGCAGCACGCCTTCGAGGATCGAACGCAGGCCACGGGCGCCGGTCTTGCGCTCCAGTGCCTTGCGTGCAACGGCCTTGAGCGCATCGCTGCGGAACTCGAGGTCGACGCTTTCCATCTCGAACAGCTTGGCATACTGCTTGGTCAGGGCGTTTTTCGGCTCGGTGAGGATTTGCATCAGCGCAGCCTCATCCAGCTCGTCGAGGGTCGCCAGAACCGGCAGACGGCCGACGAACTCAGGGATCAGGCCAAACTTGACCAGATCGTCCGGCTCGACTTCGCGCAGCGATTCGCCGACCTTCTTGCCCTCTTCCTTGCTGCGTACTTCGGCGCCAAAACCGATGCCACCCCTGGTAGAGCGGTTCTGGATGACCTTTTCCAGGCCCGAGAAGGCGCCACCGCAGATGAACAGGATGTTGCGGGTATCAACCTGCAGGAATTCCTGTTGCGGGTGCTTGCGGCCCCCTTGCGGCGGAACGGAGGCTACGGTGCCCTCGATCAGCTTCAGCAGTGCCTGCTGCACGCCTTCACCCGAGACATCACGGGTGATCGACGGGTTGTCCGACTTGCGCGAAATCTTGTCGATTTCGTCGATGTAGACGATGCCCATCTGGGCCTTTTCCACGTCGTAGTCGCACTTCTGCAGCAGTTTCTGAATGATGTTCTCGACGTCCTCACCCACGTAACCGGCTTCGGTCAAGGTGGTGGCGTCAGCAATGGTGAACGGCACGTTCAACAGGCGTGCAAGGGTTTCGGCGAGCAGGGTCTTGCCCGAGCCAGTTGGCCCGATGAGCAGGATGTTGCTCTTGCCGAGTTCGACCTCGTCACCCTTCTTGTCACGCTGATTCAGGCGCTTGTAGTGGTTGTACACCGCTACGGACAGCACCTTCTTCGCGCGCTCCTGACCAATCACGTACTGGTCCAGGATGCCGCTGATTTCTTTCGGCGAAGGCAATTTGTGCGCGCTGCTCTCGGCCTGGGCTTCCTGCACCTCCTCACGGATGATGTCGTTGCACAGGTCGACGCACTCGTCGCAGATAAATACCGAGGGCCCGGCAATCAGTTTGCGCACTTCGTGCTGGCTTTTGCCGCAGAAGGAGCAATAAAGCAATTTGCCGCTGTCCTCGCCGTTACGGGTGTCAGTCATTCGATCGATCCAATCCGGTAGGCTTGCAACACAAGATGAAGGCAATTGCGGGCTTTTTCAAGTCCGCAGGTAGGCGCTTTCGGCACCTACCTGCTCTGGCACCTGGGTTCAGGATGCCAGTTGCCGCTTGTCGTATACCGAGTCGATCAGGCCGTACTCGGCCGCGCGCGAGGCGCTCATGAAGTTGTCACGCTCAGTATCACGCTGGATGGTCTCGAGATCCTGGCCGGTATGGTAGGCCAGCAGCTCGTTCAGACGCGCCTTGATGCTGAGGATTTCCTGGGCGTGGATCTGGATGTCGGTTGCCTGACCCTGGAAGCCGCCGAGCGGCTGGTGGATCATGACGCGCGAGTTTGGCAGGCAGTGACGCTTGCCCTTGGCACCCGCGGTCAACAGGAAGGCGCCCATGCTGCAGGCCTGGCCGATGCAGATGGTCGAGACATCCGGCTTGATGAACTGCATGGTGTCGTAGATCGACATGCCAGCAGTCACCGAGCCGCCTGGGGAGTTGATGTAAAGATGGATATCCTTGTCCGGGTTTTCCGCTTCGAGGAACAGCATCTGTGCCACTACCAGGTTGGCCATGTAATCCTCTACCGGGCCAACCAGGAAGATCACTCGCTCCTTCAACAGGCGCGAGTAGATGTCATAGGCACGTTCGCCACGGGCGGACTGCTCGATAACCATCGGGACCAGGCCGCCTGCGGCCTGGATGTCAGAGCTCTGCTGAATATAAGAATTGCGGGACATGTCCTGCGCTCACTCCCAAATAGTCATGGCTTGAATACGCACAAGCCAGCGCGAAGGCTGGCTTGTGGGGGTTTCCTACGAGAGAACCGTATTACTCAGCTTCGGCAGGAGCCTGTGCTGGTTTTACCGCTTCTTCGTACGAGACCGACTTGTCGGTCACAGTCGCTTTCTGCAGAACAGTATCTACAACTTGTTCTTCCAGCACAACCGAACGCACTTCGTTCAGTTGCTGGTCGTTTTTGTAGTACCAGGAGATGACCTGCTCAGGCTCTTGGTAAGCCGAAGCCATTTCTTCGATCATTTCGCGAACCTTGGCATCATCTGGCTTCAGGTCGAACTGCTTGACCACTTCAGCCACGATCAGGCCCAGGACCACACGGCGCTTGGCTTGCTCTTCGAACAGCTCGGCCGGCAGTTGCTCAGGCTTGATGTTGCCACCGAACTGCTGAACAGCCTGGACGCGCAGGCGGTTGACTTCGTTTTCCAGCAGGGCTTTCGGTACTTCGATCGGGTTGGCGGCCAGCAGACCGTCCATGACCTGGTTTTTCACCTTGGTCTTGATCGCCTGACGCAGCTCACGCTCCATGTTCTTGCGAACTTCGGTGCGGAAGCCTTCCAGGGTCGATTCCTTGATGCCGAACTGGGCGAAGAATTCTTCGTTCAGCTCTGGCAGCACAGGGGCCGAAACGCTGTTGACGGTGATGGTGAACTCGGCGGCTTTGCCAGCCAGGTCCAGGTTCTGGTAGTCCTCAGGGAAGGTCACGTTGACAACGCGCTCTTCGCCTGCTTTGGCGCCAACCAGGCCGTCTTCGAAGCCTGGGATCATGCGGCCGGAACCCAGTACCAGCTGGGTGCCCTGGGCCGAACCACCGGCGAAGGCTTCACCGTCGATCTTGCCGACGAAGTCGATGTTGACCTGGTCGTCTTTCTCGGCAGCGCGCTCGACGGCCTCGAAGCGGACGTTCTGCTTGCGCAGCACTTCCAGCATGTTGTCCAGGTCGGCGTCAGCCACTTCGGCGTTCAGGCGCTCGACGTTGATCGACTCGAGGCCGGAAACGGCGAACTCAGGGAACACTTCGAAGATAGCAACGAATTCCAGGTCCTTGCCCTTTTCGAAGGACTTCGGCTCAACAGCCGGCGCGCCGGCCGGGTTCAGCTTCTGCTCGACGATGGCTTCGTAGAAGGAAGCCTGGACCAGGTCACCGAAGGCCTCTTGACGGGCATCGGCTTCAAAACGCTGGCGGATCACGCTCATCGGCACTTTGCCTGGGCGGAAGCCCGCGACTTTGGCGCGCTTGGCAGTCTGCTGCAGACGCTTGTTGACTTCGTTCTCGACGCGCTCGGCCGGAACGGCGATGGTCATGCGGCGCTCGAGAGCGGAAGTGTTTTCAACAGAAACTTGCATGGATATTCCTCGTTGCACAGACGTTAGCCGGCGATAGCCCGACTCCAGAATCAAGGGCAAGCATTCTAGTGAGTCACGCACCAGAAGTCACCCCACTCGGGACGACGGGAAACCACGCCGGTCGATTTGCTTGCAAGGCCCGCACGGCGTACCGCCGAGCCTCTTTATATAAGTTGGCTGCGCAACGCCGTTGACGGCACGCAACCGAAATACCTTGTCAAACAACTGCAGTCGGAAAGAACGCCCTTATTCAGGGTCGATCTCGTTGAACTGGCAGTACTCTTCCCACTCCATGCCCAGCGCTTCAGCCACTTCGCGATGGGTCTCCAGGCGCATGGCCTGAAGTTGCTCGGGGCTTTCGGCGATGAGTTGCAGCGCCAGCTCCCAAGGCTGAATGCCTTGTTCGTCGGCCGCATCCTCGAACGCCCATTCGATCTGCTGGGCCTGCTCACGCGCATCCAGCCCACTGATCTCTTCGAGCAATTGCGGGTTGGCTTCGGCGAAGCGCTGCAGCGCCAGGGCCTGGCGGGCTTCTTTTGCAATCATGGGGTAATTCCTCTACCAACCTGTCAGCCGGCGTTTCAACCGGCTGAAATCTATCAGCTTTTATTGGGGTGCCACCAGAGGATTACAAGGGCGAGATTGAGTAAAGGTGGCGAAGCTCATGGCTTGAGCCTTTTGGGCGCCTGCGAAATCGCGCGCAGTGCGGGCGGCGCTCGACCTCAACGACACCATACCCCTAAAGGCATAGACCCCAGAAACAACAAAGGCGCCTGATCTCACGATCAAGGCGCCTTCGAAAAATATGGGGTGGACGATGGGAATCGAACCCACGACAACCGGAATCACAATCCGGCGCTCTACCAACTGAGCTACGCCCACCATATTGCGGTGTTGCAGTGTTGCGATACAGCTTACAGAAGCATGGTGCGGACGAAGAGACTCGAACTCTTACAGCTTGCGCCGCTGGAACCTAAATCCAGTGTGTCTACCAATTTCACCACGTCCGCGTAACGCTTAAAACAAAGGCGCCAGATCTACATCGAGGCGCCTTCGCAGAATATGGGGTGGACGATGGGAATCGAACCCACGACAACCGGAATCACAATCCGGCGCTCTACCAACTGAGCTACGCCCACCATATCGCTTTACAGACTTACTTGCTTGCCCAAGCTGCCTAATGGCGCACCCGGCAGGACTCGAACCTGCGACCATCCGCTTAGAAGGCGGATGCTCTATCCAGCTGAGCTACGGGCGCTTAAGCGTGAAGCCTAACCGAACGAGCAGCAAACAAACCACTCATTCTGCCCGACCTCGCCAACCAGTGCTAGGCTGTGCCCGACAAGTGCGGCGAATCTTATAGACGAGCTAGAAAACCGTCAACACCTTTTTCTAAAAAACTCAAAATATTTAAGGGGTTAGAGGATTTGCCCGACCACCCGCCTTTGCCCTCGGGCCATGTCGTGCGAGAATGCGCCCTCTTTATTGTTCCTTTCTCGATGGTTAATCACGCGTCTATGACTGCACACCTAATCGATGGCAAGGCGATCGCCGCCAACCTGCGCAAGCAGATCGCTCAACGTGTCGAGGAGCGTCGCCAGCAAGGCCTGCGCACGCCGGGCCTGGCGGTGATCCTGGTCGGCACCGACCCCGCCTCCCAAGTCTATGTCTCGCACAAGCGCAAGGACTGCGAAGAGGTCGGCTTCATTTCGCAGGCTTTCGACCTGCCCAGCGAGACCACGCAGCAAACCTTGACCGAGCTGATCGACCGCCTCAACGACGACCCGGCGGTTGACGGCATCCTGCTGCAGCTGCCGCTGCCGGCGCACCTGGATGCCTCCCTGCTGCTGGAGCGCATCCGCCCGGACAAAGATGTCGATGGCTTCCACCCTTACAACATCGGCCGCCTGGCCCAGCGTATCCCGCTGCTGCGCCCGTGCACGCCAAAAGGCATCATGACCCTGCTGGAAAGCACCGGTCAGGACCTTTACGGCATGGACGCGGTGATCGTCGGCGCCTCCAACATCGTTGGCCGGCCGATGGCCATGGAGCTGCTGCTGGCTGGCTGCACCGTGACCGTCTGCCACCGTTTCACCAAGGACCTGGCCGGCCACGTCGGCCGTGCCGACCTGGTGGTCGTGGCCGCTGGCAAGCCGGGGCTGGTCAAAGGTGAGTGGGTCAAGGAAGGCGCCATCGTCATCGACGTCGGCATCAACCGCCAGGACGACGGCAAGCTGGTTGGCGATGTGGTCTACGAGACCGCCCTGCCCCGCGCGGGCTGGATCACCCCGGTACCGGGTGGCGTCGGGCCGATGACCCGGGCATGCCTGCTGGAAAACACGCTGTATGCGGCCGAAGAGCTGCATAAGTAAGTTGGCGTGAAATGAAAACGGCACCTCTGGCAGGTGCCGTTTTTTTTGCCTGACGTTTATCGGGCAGCCTTGTTGGCCCTATCGCCGGCAAGCCGGCTCCCACGGGTAACGCGCCGGGCAATACTGTGGGAGCCGGCTTGCCGGCGATGGGGCCAACTCGGGCTCTAGCCGATCACTTGCGCGCCGCCTCCCACGATTTCAGCAGCTCGGTGTAGCTGACCGTTTCGCCCTTGGGCTTCTCGTTGGCAAGCTTGGGCTTTGGCGCGCCCGGCTGGTCGAACCAGTACTGGGCATCCTTTTCCGGATTCATCTTCGGCGCGCAAGTGGCCTGGGCGTTGGAGCGCTGCAACCGTTCCATCATCTTGTCCTGATCGCGGGCCAGGCCATCCAGCGCCTCTTGCGGGGTCTTTTCGCCACTGGCTACTTCGGCGATATGGCTCCACCACAATTGTGCCAACCGAGGGTAGTCCGGCACGTTGGTGCCGGTCGGGGTCCACTGCACCCGCGCCGGGCTGCGGTAGAACTCCACCAGCCCGCCGAGCTTGGGCGCAAGGTCGGTCATGGCTTGCGAGTTGATATCCGACTCGCGGATCGGCGTCAGCCCGACGATGGTCTTCTTCAACGACACCGTTTTGGAGGTGACGAACTGTGCATACAACCACGCGGCCAGGCGTTGCTTCTCGGGCGTGGATTTGAAGAAGGTCCAGGAACCGGTGTCCTGGTAGCCCAGCTTCATCCCCTCTTCCCAGTACGGCCCCTTGGGCGACGGCGCCATGCGCCATTTCGGCGTACCGTCGGCGTTGACCACCGGCAACCCCGGCTTGGTCATGTCGGCCGTGAAGGCGGTGTACCAGAAGATCTGCTGGGCGATGTTGCCCTGCGCCGGCACCGGGCCGGCCTCGGAGAACGTCATGCCCTGCGCCTCCTTCGGTGCGTAGGCACGCATCCAGTCGACGTACTTCTGCGTGGCATAAACCGCCGCCGGGCCATTGGTGTCGCCGCCACGGGTTACGCTGGAACCTACCGGGTGGCAGTCCTCCACGCGAATCCCCCACTCGTCCACCGGCAGACCATTGGGCAGGCCTTTGTCGCCGCCACCGGCCATGGAGAACCAGGCATCGGTAAAACGCCAACCCAGCGAAGGGTCTTTCTTGCCGTAGTCCATGTGGCCATACACACGCTTGCCGTCGATTTCCTTGACGTCTTCAGTGAAGAATTTGGCGATGTCTTCATAGGCCGACCAGTTCACCGGCACGCCCAGCTCATAGCCGTACTTCTCTTTGAACTTGGCTTTGAGTTCGGGCCGCTCGAACCAGTCGGCGCGGAACCAGTAGAGGTTGGCGAACTGCTGGTCTGGCAGCTGGTAGACCTTGCCGTCCGGCGCAGTGGTGAAGGAAATGCCGATGAAGTCCTTCAGGTCCAGGGTCGGCGAAGTGTAGGCTTTGCCTTCATTGGCCATCAGGTCGGTGATCGACTCCACTTTGCCATAGCGAAAGTGCGTACCGATCAGGTCGGAATCGTTGACCCAGCCGTCATAAATGTTCTTGTCCGATTGCATCTGCGTCTGCAGCTTCTCCACCACATCGCCTTCCTGCAGCAGGTCATGGGTCAGCTGGATGCCGGTGATCTCGCTGAAGGCCTTGGCCAGCACCTTGGACTCGTACTCGTGGGTAGTGATGGTTTCCGACACCACGTTGATCTTCATCCCACGAAACGGCTCGGCGGCCTTGATGAACCACTGAAGCTCCGCCAGCTGCTGCTCAGGCGTCAGCGTTGAAGGCTTGAACTCGCTGCCGATCCATTTTTTCGCCGCGTCTTCGTACTGGTCGGCCCACGCCGTACCCTGCACGCCGGCCAGCACCAACAACGCGGCCAGGGTCAAATGTCGCCGATTGTGTTTGTTATGGAACATTGTGATCTCCCGATTGAGTAATTCTCCGGAGCCGTCGCTCAGCCCCAGCGCAGCACCACCACAAGCCAGCCCAGCGACAGCAGCGAGGCCACCCATAACGGCCAGTCGCTAGTCCCGACTACCAGCAAATGCAGGTAGGCGCTGACCAGCAGGCCGATGAACAACCGGTCGCCACGGCTGGTGACGATCGGCAAGAACCCGCGCCGCTCCACGCAAGGGCGGCGCAGCTCGAACAGGGTCATGCACAACAGCAGCACACCGACGGCGGCGAAAAACAGCGCCGTGGGCAAGGTCCAGGCCATCCATTCCATGCGTACCCCCCCTCACACCCGGCCCAGGGCAAAGCCCTTGGCCACATGGTTGCGGACGAACCAGATCACCAGCATGCCCGGCAAAATGGTCAGCACCCCGGCCGCCGCCAGCACGCCCCAGTCGATCCCCGAGGCAGACACCGTGCGGGTCATCACGGCAGCAATCGGCTTGGCGTTCACCGAAGTGAGGGTGCGCGCCAGCAACAGTTCGACCCACGAGAACATGAAGCAGAAGAAGGCCGTGACGCCGATGCCCGAGCCGATCAGCGGGATGAAAATCTTCACGAAGAAACGCGGGAAGCTGTAGCCATCGATGTAGGCGGTTTCGTCGATTTCCTTCGGTACACCGGACATGAACCCTTCGAGAATCCAAACCGCCAGCGGCACGTTGAACAGGCAATGGGCCAAGGCAACGGCGATGTGGGTATCGAACAAGCCGATGGACGAATACAACTGGAAGAACGGCAGCAGAAACACCGCAGGCGGCGCCATGCGGTTAGTCAGCAGCCAGAAGAACAGGTGACGGTCACCGAGAAAGCGATAGCGCGAAAAGGCATACGCCGCCGGCAGCGCCACCAGCAGCGAAATCACCGTGTTCAAACACACGTAATACAGCGAATTGATATAGCCGCTGTACCAGCTGGCATCAGTGAAGATCACCCGGTAGTTATCAAGCGTGAACGCCTCCGGCCACAGGGTCAGGCCGCCGAGGATCTCGCTGTTGCTCTTGAACGACATGTTCAGCAGCCAGTAGATCGGCACCAGCAAAAAGAAGAAATACAGCAGCAGGGCCAGCGTCTTGCGCGTGCTCATGGCCTAGTCCTTGTCGGCGTGGGTCATGGCTGTGTAGAACAGCCACGACACCAGCAGGATGATCAGGAAATACACCAGCGAAAACGCCGCCGCCGGGCCGAGGTCGAACTGCCCCACGGCCATCCGCGTGAGGGTCTGGCTGAGGAAGGTGGTCGCGTTGCCGGGTCCGCCGCCGGTGAGCACGAACGGCTCGGTGTAGATCATGAAGCTGTCCATGAAGCGCAGCATCACCGCGATCAGCAGCACGTTTTTGAGCTTGGGGAGCTGGATATGCCGGAACACCGCCCAGGCCGATGCACGGTCGATGCGTGCGGCCTGGTAATACACATCCGGGATGGCGCGCAGGCCCGAATAGCACAACAGCGCCACCAGCGACGTCCAGTGCCAGACGTCCATCACCAGCACCGTCAACCAGGCATCGAACGGGTCGCCGGCATAGTTGTAGTTGACCCCCAGCTTGGCCAGCGTGGCGCCGAGCAGGCCGATATCGGCGCGGCCGAAGATCTGCCAGATGGTGCCGACCACGTTCCATGGGATCAGCAGCGGAATGGCCATGACGATCAGGCACACCGAGGCCATGCGCCCCTTGGTTGGCATGGTCAGGGCGATGCCGATGCCCAGCGGGATTTCGATCAGCAACACGCAGGCGGAATAGATGAACTGGCGCAGCAGGGCATCGTGCAGCGCTGGGTCGCGCAGCACCTGCCGGTACCAGTCGGCGCCGACGAAGTAACGGCTGGACTGGTCGAAAATGTCCTGCACCGAATAGTTGACCACGGTCATCATCGGCATCACGGCGCTGAAGGCCACCAGCAGAAACACCGGCAGCACTAACCACCAGGCCTTGTTGTTCGGCACCTTGTTCATGGCCCGGCCTCCAGCAGCACATCGTCGACATACAGCATCAGCCACTGCGCCGGCAGGCTGACCCAGGCCTGGCCGACCGGCAAAGGCCGGTCCTCACCCAGGCGCGCCTTCAGCGACACGCCGCCCAGCATGAGGGTGACGATGCGGTAGGTGCCCAGGTCCTCGATGTCCAGCACCTGCGCCGGGTAGGCATCGTCGAAAGGGCTGTCCCACAGCTGCACGAACTCGGGGCGAATGCCCACCTGCAGCCGGCCGCCCGCGCCCGCCGCCAAACGTTCACGCAGGCCCTCGGGCAACGGCAGGTGGACATCGCCGAACGCCACCCCATCCGCTACCGCACGCACTTCGATCAGGTTCATCCCGGGGCTGCCAATGAAGTAGCCGACAAAGGTATGCCGTGGCCGTTCGAACAGCTCGCGCGGTGTGCCGAACTGGACGATGCGCCCGCCGTGCATCACCGCGATCTTGTCGGCGAAGGTCGAGGCCTCCAGTTGATCGTGGGTGACGTAGATCATGGTGATGTTGAACTGCTCGTGGATCTGCTTGAGCTTGCGCCGCAGCTTCCATTTCAGGTGAGGGTCGATCACCGTCAGCGGTTCGTCGAAGAGGATCGCCGAGACGTCGTCGCGCACCAGGCCGCGGCCCATCGAGACTTTCTGTTTCTCGTCGGCGCTGAGGTTACGCGCTTTTTTCTTCAGCACTGCGGACAGGTCGAGCACCTCGGCGATCTCCTCGACCCGGCTGCGCACCCGGCCCTCGTCCAGGCCCTGGTTGCGCAAGGGGAACGCCAGGTTGTCGAACACCGTCATGGTGTCGTACACCACCGGGAACTGGAACACCTGGGCGATGTTGCGCTGTTGCGGCGTGAGGTCGTTGACCGGCTTGCCGTCGAACAGCACCTGGCCATGGGACGGGGTGAGCAACCCCGAAATGATGTTGAGCAAAGTCGACTTGCCGCACCCCGACGGCCCGAGCAAGGCATAAGCACCGCCCTGCTCCCACACATGCTCCAGCTCATGCAGGGCATAGTCGCCTTCGGTGACGGGCTGGCGGCTGTAACTGTGCGCCAGTTGGTGCAAACGGATCTCGGCCATCAGGCACTCCTCGCCTGGCGCAGGCCCGGCGCCTGCACCAGTGCCCCGGCGCTGTCGAAGACGAACAGCTTGTGGGTGGGGATGAACACACGAATTGGCGTATCCACCGGGTACTCGTGCACCCCCGGCAGGTGCAGGACCATCCGCCAGTACTCGTTGCGCACGTGCAGGAAGGTCTCCGAACCGCTGATTTCGGCCAACTCCACCAGCACCGCCAACTCCAGGTCATCGTCATGGCTCGGCACCAGGGTGATGTGGCTGGGGCGCACCCCGAAGCGGTATTCACCGTCGCCCAGGCGCTGCAGATCGGCATTGCGGGCAAAGTGAACGGCCTGGGCCAGGCTCACCTCGTTGCCATTGATGCGCCCCGGCACCAGGTTGATCGGTGGTTCGGAAAACAGCTCGGCGGCCAGCACACTGCAGGGGCGCTGGTAGACTTCGCTAGTGGGGCCGCTCTGGACGATACGGCCCTCGTGCAGCACGGTCGTGGTGCCGCCCAGCGCCAGTGCCTCGTTGGGCTCGGTGGTGGCGTATACGGCGATGCAGTTGCGCGCCGCGAACAACTCGCGCAGCTCCTGGCGCAGCCCCTCGCGCAGCTTGTAGTCAAGGTTGACCAGCGGCTCGTCGAACAGAATCAAGCCGGCATCCTTGACCAGCGCCCGGGCCATCGCCGTGCGCTGTTGCTGGCCGCCGGAAAGCTCCAGCGGCAAGCGCTGCAGGTAGGGGTCGATGCGCAGCATCTCGGCCGTCTCCTGCACCCGCCGGCGTATTTCCGGCTCGGCCAGGCGTGCCTGGCGCAAGGGTGAGGCGATGTTCTCGTAGACGCTCAGGGTCGGGTAGTTGATGAACTGCTGATACACCATCGACACGTTGCGCCGGCGCACCGGCACCCCGGTGACATCCTCGCCCGCCATCAGCACACGGCCACGGTCCGGGCGGTCGAGCCCGGCCATCAGGCGCATCAGGCTGGTCTTGCCAGCCAGGGTACGGCCCAGCAGCACATTGAACGAACCAGGCTCGAAACGCAGGGATGCGTCGATGATCCAGGCCTGGCCATCGACGCTGCGGCTGACCTGTTCCAACACCAGGGACATGGCGTGGCCTTCTTGTGATTGTTGTTCGCCAGACAGAGCCAGTTCCGTGCCAGTTGCGCGTTGAGGCTCTGCTGCGCGGCTTTACCGGCGCAGGTCCGCCAGGCGCCCTGCACAACTGAACAGATTCGCTGAACACCTGAACAGCTGCGGGTTTGACAATGAACAACCCTGAACAACACTGAACAGCGGTCGGCTGAAAACAACAACAATCACACAGGACAGGCCCATGGCCACCTCCACATCGACCCATGCCCAACTGATCCAGGCCTCCTGGGCGCGCTGCCGCGATCACGGCCTGCAGCCACAGAGCGCGCCAGACTTCGATTGCCTGACCCACGCCGAACTCAGCGCCCTGCTGGAGCGGCGCCAGGCGCTGCTGCGGCTGACACGCGACGCCGTGCTGCCGCAATACGCCCACTTGCTGGGCAATGCCAGCTACCTGGTGATGCTCGCCGACGCCAGCGGCTGCCTGCTTGATACCTGGGGTTCGCAACGCTTCATCGACCCGCAGCACCAGCATGGCTTCAGCGCCGGTGCCCACTGGCACGAACGTGGCGTGGGCACCCATGCGCTGGGCACCGCGCTGGTCTGCGCGCAACCGATCCATGTCGGCCAAGACGAACACTTCCTGCGCCAGAACCGCTACATGTCCAGCGCCGCAGCACCGCTGTTCGATGCCGAGCGGCAACTGGTCGGCGTGCTCGACGTGGCCAGCGACGGCTATCTGCCGGCCACCCAGACCCTCGGCCTGGTGCGCATGATGGGCCAGAGCCTGGAGAACCGCCTGATCCTCGCCCAACACGCCAGCCAGCACGCGCAACTGCTGTTCAACAGCGCCAGCGACAACCTCGACAGCCCTTGGGCCGGGTTGCTGGTGTTCGATGAGCGCGGCCAGGTGCTTGCCGCCAATCACCGCGCCGACAGCCTGCTTGGCGGCAACCCGCTGCGCCAGAACCTCGAGCAGCTGTTTCAGATGCCACTGCGCCAGCTGCTCGCCCATGCACAGCAACAGCCATTCGCCCTGCAGGCCGCCGGGCGCAACCGTTTCCACTGCCAATGGCAGGCGCCCCGGCAGGGCCAGACGCGCCCTGCGCCTCGCGCTGGCGACCCGCGCCTGGAAAAAGCCCTGGCCCAGGCCAGCCTGTTGCTGGAAAAAGACATCCCGGTGCTGGTCCAGGGTGAAACCGGGGCCGGCAAGGAAGTCTTCGTCGAAACCCTGCACCGCGCCAGCAGCCGTGCCCGCCAGCCGCTGATCGCGGTCAACTGCGCGGCCATCCCGGCAGAGCTGGTCGAGTCGGAGCTGTTCGGCTACGACAAAGGGGCCTTCACCGGTGCACACCACAAGGGCAACCCCGGGCTGATCCGCAAGGCCGACCACGGCATCCTGTTCCTCGACGAAATCGGCGACATGCCGCTGCCGACCCAGGCGCGGCTACTGCGTGTGCTGCAATCGCGCAGCATCCAGCCACTGGGCAGCGGCGAGCCGGTGGCGGTGGACATCCGCGTGGTCTCGGCAAGCAACCGCGACCTCGCCGAAGAGGTGCGCGCCGGGCGTTTCCGCCAGGACCTCTACTACCGCGTGGCCGGGCTGACCCTGACCTTGCCCGCGTTGCGCGAGCGCAATGACCGGCGTGAGCTGATCGAGCAGGCCCATGCCCGCCATCTGGAGCCAGGGCAGCCACGGCAACTGCCACCGGCAATACTCGCTCTGCTGATGCGCCACCCTTGGCCCGGCAACCTGCGGCAGTTGCACAGTGTGCTGCAGGTAGCACTGGCCTTGGCCGCCATGCAGCCGATCGGCACCGAGCACCTTCCCGACAGCTTTCTCGCCCAGGCCAGCGAACTGCCCGCATGCGCAAGCGAAATGCCACCGGCAGACCTGGCCGACCTGCTGCAGGCCTGCGGCGGCAACCTGTCTTCACTGGCGCGCCTGCTAGGTATCAGCCGCACCACCCTGTACAAGCGCCTGCGCGAACAGGGTCAGAACGGTGATCACCTGCCTCAGGGCCGCTGAAGGTGCTATCAGAATACGCAAGAAGGGCAACCGATCATCTTTAGCCTCACTGCTCCCCCGCGCCCGGAGCAGCAGCCCATGCCTCAAATGCAGTCACACCCCTTCACCCTGGTTCAGCAGCGCATGCCCGACTGGTTGCGCCAGACCACCCCACAGCAGCGGCAAACCCTGCGCGCGCGCCTGCAGCAGAGCCATCGCGCCACGCGCGCGCTGCATAAAGCCATGTCGCCCCTGCAATCGGTTGAAGCGTTCTGTCGCCCCTTGTTGAACGATGCCCTTGCTCACGGGTACCCCGGCCTGCCCATCCCCCCGCTCGACAGCACCGTATTGATGGACCGCAGCGCTGGCCATCTGCGTACTCTTTCGTGGCTGGAAGCCGCCATGCAGAACCTGGAGGCGGACACCCCAGTTCAACTTTACGCCAGCCAGGATGCACTCGAACCGGCGCCTCTCGACCCTGCGCGCTTTGTCAAAGGCGTGCGTAACCTCGACCTGGGCCAGCGCTACCTGGACCACCTGCGCGAGCACGTCGACACGGATGCTTTTCGTACGTTGCTGCGTGAGCAGGACCGCGCCGCCTTCGCGGCGGCATTGTCCGCTGCCCGCCTGCAAGGCCATGTTGACAGCCGTGGTGAAACCCTGGGTGAGGCCGTACTTGCTGGCGCACATGAGATCACCACTGTCAGTGGCCCGAGGCAACTTGAATCGGGCTATCTCAGCCTGTTCGGTTTCCCGTTGAGCGGGGTATTGCAGATACGCCTGAAACCACGCGAACACACGGAGCCCTGCCTGCTCTATCTGCCGGGGGATCCCGCAGGTGAAGTGCGTCAGTACGCGTCATTACAAGCACTGGGAACAGCACTCACCCAACGCTTGTGGGACGACAGTTTCCGCCAGTTCTTCAAACGGTTCGTCAGCTACGCGCAACAACCTGCCTTCGCCGCTCGGCTGCAGCACGCGCTTTACCCGCGCTACCCGTACTCGGTGCTCTACCCCACCCCACCAGTTCTGGAAAAGGGCCAGTCAATCCGCTGGATCAAGCGGCTGTTCCCTGCCCCGCATGACCTCTGGCAGGAAACCCTCGACAAGAATGCCCGCGTGGCGCTAGAGGTGACCCAATGGCCCCGCGACTGCTTCAGCGCCAGGGCCAACATCCAAGTGCAAGTCACGCTGAGCGATGCCGTGACGCTGGCCGTGCCCACCGCTCAGTTCGACGCAGCCACCCAGCGCGCACGCGTGTTCGGCTGGCTAGGCGTGGGCCTGACCGTACTGAATGTGGCCAGCTTCTTCGTACCCGCACTGGGCGAACTGATGCTGGTGGTGGGCGGCGCGCAGATCGTCGACGCGTTTCTCGAGGGCGTGCATGCGCTCAACGAAAACGATACCGATGCCGCCATCGAGCACCTGTTCAACCTATTCGAAAGTGTGCTGCAGTTCGCCGCATTGGGCGCAGCGCACGGTGCAATCGAACTGGCCGGCCCGCTGGACAACTGGGCACGCATCCCAGGCACTGGCGGCCAGCGTTTGTGGCACGCCGACCTGCTGCCCTTCACCCGTGAGGCGCACTGGCCGGCGGGCATAGCCGGGGCTGAAGGCACGCAACGCTGGCTAATGCTCGAGGGCAAGGACCTGCCGCTTGAGAAAACACCGGAGCATCGCTGGCAACTGGCAAGCAGCAAGGGCCACCAGCATCAACCTCGCCTGCTGGGCAACGGCCAGGCGCCGTGGCTATTCGAGCACGAGCAACCCTTGGCGTGGGGCGCCGCCAAACTGGTACGGCGTATCGCCAACAGCGGCCCAGCCATCAGTGATCAATCACTTTTACGCGCCCTTCAATGCAGCGGCCTCAGCGAAGCAACCCTGCGCCGTGTGGTGGTCGATCAGCAAACCGCCCCTGCCCTGCTGTTCGACAGCCTGCAGGCGCTGGGCGCCACGGATACAGCCGCAACGGCCTCATCCGACACCGCAACGACACTTCTGGGGCGTGCTTTCCCGGGGCTCAGCCACAGAGCGACGGCTGAAATTTTGGCCAACGCCAGCGCCAAGGACCTTGCCCGAATCCAGCGCGGCGAACGCCTACCGCTGTCAATCAGCGAAACGGCCCGCACCTACCTGCGCGAAGGCCGCATCAACCGCGCACTGGCGCGCTTCTATCAGAACAGCGGCGTGGCGCAGGACCGTGATGCCTTGGTTATGGGTTTTCTTGACCAGTTGCCCGGCTGGACCGGGGACGTACGCATCGAACTGCGTGAAGGCAACCAGCAAGGCCCGCTGCTAAAGGCTGCAGGCCCACAGGGAAAGCCGGCCAAGACCGTGGTGCGCGATACCCGCGGCTACCAACCCTACGATGAACAGGGCCAACCTTTGGCGGGCCATGTGACGATCTACCAAGCCCTCCTCAACGCGCTGCCCGACAGCCAGCGTAATGCGCTGGGCTTGCAGGTCCACGAGCCGCTGCCATTGCGTGATGCATTGTTCGAAAAGGCCGCCAACAACCGTACTTATACCGCCAGCCAGCTAGGCATGGCGCCGGCGCGCAAGCTGTTTCAACTGCCCACACGCCTCTCACCAAGCGGCCGTATCGGCTACAGCCTCAGCGGCCGTGGCCAAGGCTGGCTGAACGATGATGAGTTGTTCGACACGCTGTTTCCCAGCCGCGAGCCAGGTGACCGGGAATGGCTACGCCAGCGCCTGCGACAGGAGGCCGGCAGCAACCCGGGCGCGTTCACCCGCCTGCTCGAACGCCTGCGCGAAGATTACCAACGCCTGAACAGCACGCTCGACAGCTGGGTCAACGATCCGGAGGGCATAGCGGTGGGCTCTATCGAACAGCGCGCTGCCGCGCGTACTGAAGCCGCGCGGCGCATCCGCCAGGCCTGGCGCAGGGAAAGCCCGCAGGTGCATCAGGTGGAGCTGGTGCTCGAAGCACATTACCTTGGCACGCTGCCGACGCTGCCGGTGCGCCTGGAACACGTGAGCTGGTTGATCCTGACCGGGTCTCGCAGTGGCGAGGCGTCCAACCTGAACAGCTTCCTGCAGGCCTTCCCCGGCGTGCAGCATCTGGACCTTTCGACCAACCTGCTGCGCTGGCTGCCTGAGTCCATTGCCGATATGAGCGAACTGGAGTCGCTGGACGTTTCGGAAAACTTCCTGCCCATGGAAGAGGCGCGCAACCTCGATGTACTCACCCGCCTTTCCCACCTGCAGCGCCTGAACCTCACCGACACCCTGGAGAATCTGCCGGTTACCGCCTTGCAGCGGCTCGGCCAGTTGCAGCACCTTTACTCGCTACAGGCAGACCTGAATAACCTTGCATTGCACGCCGAGCACTTCGAAGCTTTGCGAGGCTTACCCGCATTGACCGAATTAAGCCTTGGCTCGAACGACATCACATTGACCGTACAAAGCCGCGCCGCCTTGGCCCGCCTCAACCACCTGCGCTCCCTGCGCCTGGGCGAAAACCCGCTGCAACTGGCCCCTGACGTGACTGGCTGGCAGCACTTGCACACCCTCGACCTCGACCGCGTCGAAATCGCGCAGTGGCCGGAGGGCTTACCAGGCTTGATGGATCAGCGCCCACTGGTGTTGCGCTCACTCGACCTGAGCGGCAACAACCTGGTCAATGCGCCGCAATTGCACGACACGGCGTTCGCCGAAGCCATCCGCAACGGCGAGGAAGCCACCTACTACGATTTCGATGAGAACCCCTTCAATGAAGCCGCCCAACGCAGCCTGCTCGGTGCCGGGCTGACGGCCATCCCAGACATGGAAGGCCTGGAAGATGAAACCTGGACCGTCGAATTGCCCGCCGAGCTTTCGGCGCACCGTGAGGCCCACGCCGAAGACACCGAATGGGCGCCCATCTACCGCCTGGTAGAGCGCATGCTGCACACACCGGATTACCAGGCAAACCCTGTGCGTACCCGCGAGCGCATCAACCATGTGTTGCGTACGCTGATTGGCGACACCGCGGGTGACGCTGACGCAAGCTGGGGTTTGGCCGAACTGCGTGAGCAAGTGCTCGCCGAGATCAACGACGCAGCCGAGGCTTGTGTAGACCAGGCCACCCTGCTGTTCCAGCAGGTTGAAACCCACGTATCGGTATGGCGCAGCGTGGCCGCAGCTCACACGGGTGCGGCGGACGAAGCCGTAGCCATCTCCGTCGCTACCGGCCTGGCGCGCCAAGCCCGCCTGGATGAGCGCATTGGCGCCCTGTACAACGCCCGCCGTGCCCGCCGGCTGGCGTTGAGCGCAGCGCAAGATGACGCCGCTCGCCACGCCGCACCCGCCCTGGTAGCGGAGGATGACCTGAGCGACGCACAACTGACCGACCCGCAAAGCCCGCCCGACGAAATCGAAACAGCCCTGGTCGCCCGCATCGCCCTGCGCCAGCGCCTGGGGCTGCCTGAGCAACCCGGGCAGATCGCCTTTGGGTACCTTGCTCACTTGAGCGAGGCCACATTGCAGCGTCTTGCGCAGGCGGTCGAAGCTGAAGCGGATGCAAGCTTCCTTGCCGGCTGGGCGAGCGAGCAGCGCTTCTGGCAAGCCTGGATACGCCGATTACGCCCGGAGCCTTTCGCAACGCTGGCCCGGGAATGGGAGGCAGCCGCGGAGTACTACACCGAGTTGAGCGAGCCCACTTCAACACCCGGCGCCTACACCGGGCCCGCGGTACCGGCAGCCTATGTCGACGCACTGGAACAGGAGACCGGCACGGTACCGGGCCTTGCCTGGCGGGTTGGTGGGATGTTGCAGCGGATCGACCTGGTGTCGGGGCGTTACAGCGGCGAGACCCAGCTTTATGCACTGGCAGGCCGCTTACTGCTCACCACTCGCCGTGAAGCACTCAATACGCTGTATCGGCAACTGAGCCATACGCTGTTCCAAGCCATCTGATGCGCTGTGGTCGGCAGGCCCTGCCTGGGCCTGCGACCCACAGCCGATTCGGCTGTTCCCCACTCGATTTCAGCTGTTAACGCTGGGCGTGCGCCCCACTTCAACCAACTTATCCGCTGCGCCTGTCAGAAAATAGACCTACAGCCCACCCTGAATGCCTGCCCTGCATTCCGGTGCGTCGCTGCAGGGAGAACCCCATGACCCGCTTCATCGATGTGCAAGACCTCGCCCGCCTGGCCAATCGCAAGGGCCTGGCCACCTGCATGGTGGAGATGGCCGAGTACATTCGCCAGGACTACCTGCGCTGGCACGACTTCGAGAAATGCCCGCGCCTGGCCAACCATTCCAAAGACGGCGTGATCGAGCTGATGCCGGTATCCGACGCCAGCCTTTACGCGTTCAAGTACGTCAACGGCCACCCGAAAAACACCCGCCATGGCCTGCCCACGGTAATGGCCTTCGGCGCGTTGAGCGACGTGGGTTCCGGAGCGCCGCTGCTGCTCAGCGAAATGACCCTGGCCACGGCAATCCGCACCGCCGCCACTTCGGCGTTGGCTGCCCGTTACCTGGCGCGCGAAGACAGCCGCAGCATGGCGCTGATCGGCAATGGCTCGCAAAGCGAATTCCAGGCCATCGCCTTCAAGATGCTGCTGGGCATCGATGAAATCCGCCTGTATGACATCGACCCGGCAGCCACGGCAAAACTGGTGGCCAACCTGTCTGGCCGGCCCGGGCTGAAGTTGATCGTCGCCCACTCCGTCGCCGACGCTGTGCGCGGTGCCGATATCGTCACCACGGTCACGGCGGACAAGGCCTACGCGACCATCCTCACGCCAGACATGATCGAGCCTGGCATGCACCTGAATGCCGTCGGCGGTGATTGCCCTGGCAAGACCGAGCTGCACCGCGACATCGTCGAACGGGCCCGGGTGATCGTCGAGTACGAGCCGCAAAGCCGCATCGAAGGCGAGATTCAGCAGATGCCGGCCGATTCGCCGGTGACCGAGTTCTGGCAGGTGGTTGCAGGCGTTGCCAAGGGCCGTGAAAGTGCCGAACAGGTGACCTTGTTCGACTCGGTAGGGTTTGCCCTGGAAGACTACTCGGCACTGCGCTATGTGCTGGATACCGCGCGGGCACTGGGTATCGGCCGGGATATTGCGCTGGTGCCGACGCTGGAAAATCCGAAAGACCTGTATGCGCTGCTGCAGCCACGCGTGGTGAAAATGCGTGCAGCACAGAAGGCCAACAGCGCCTGCGCTTGAACAGACCGGGGCTGCTACGCAGCCCCTTCTATTTGCGCCTACCCTGTCCATGCCCCTTTTGCAAAGAAGCTGCGCGCATGGACACCCAGGACACCACTCACCACCCACTGGACCGCATCGACCAGGCCATCATCGACGTGCTGCGCGTCGACGGCCGCATCACCTTCGAAAAGCTCTCGACCCTGGTCCACCTCACCCCACGCCCCTGCCTTGAGCGCGTGCGCAAACTGGAGCGGCGCGGGGTGATACGCGGCTATGGCGCCATCATCGACCTGCAGAAAGTCGCCCCGGGGCTATCGCTGCTGGTGCTGGTCGCCCTGTCCAACCAAAGCGGGCGCGCCGCGCAAAAAGCATTTGAAGCGACCATGCAGGACTGCCCGCAAGTCTACGAATGCCAGCTGATCAGCGGCCACTTCGACTACAGCCTGCGCATGCGCTGCCGCGACATGGAGCACTACCGGGTGCTCAGCGAAAGCTGGATGAACGACGACGCGCTGCACATCGACAAACTGGTCGCCCACCCTGAGCTGGCCTCGGTCAAGAGCATGGCACCGCAGCCCTGACCCGCAGAAGTTGGCAGGCTGATTGCTAACACCGTTCAGGTCTTGGCAAATACCTCATCGCACCCACTCATCTAAATCCACATCACGCACCGAACTAGAGCCTGCCAAGCCAAAATGCCCCACAACTGGTCAGACCGGTAAGGCCAAAAACCCTTGCAATGTAGGATTTTTCGCGCTTTTATGATCCCGCGCTGAACAAACCGGTAAGACCACAAAAATAATTAAGTCCTGCGCTCTTTCGCCCCGTGCGGCACCGAAGCAAGGACACCGATCAGAGATCACTCCCATGCTCAAATGGTGCTCCCGTTCGATCTTCCTGCAAGTTGTGCTCGGCCTTGCCCTCGGCATCGCCTGCGGCCTCAGCTTCCCCGACCTTTCCCTGCAACTCAAACCCCTCGGCGACGGCTTCATCAAGCTGATCAAGATGCTCATCGGCCTGATCGTCTTCTGCGTGGTGGTCAGCGGCATCTCCGGTGCCGGCGACCTGAAAAAGGTCGGGCGCATCGGCCTGAAATCGGTGATCTACTTTGAAGTGCTGACCACCATCGCCCTGGTGATCGGCCTGATATTCGCCTTCAGCAGCGGCATCGGCAGCGGCGCCAACATCCACCTTGACCAGCTGTCCGCCGCCGACGCCAACGGCTTGGCCGAGCGTGGCCAGCACATCCATGGCGCCACCGCGTTCTTCATGGACCTGATACCGACCTCGGTGGTCGGCGCCTTTGCCGACAACAACATCCTGCAGGTGCTGCTGTTCTCGGTACTGTTCGGCAGCGCGCTGAACCTGGTGGGTGATTCGGCCGCCGGTATTTCGCGGCTGATCAACGAACTCAGCCACGTGATCTTCCGCATCATGGGCATGATCGTGCGCCTGGCACCGATCGGCGTGTTCGGCGCCATCGCCTTCACCACCAGCAAATATGGCCTGGAGTCGCTGCAGCACCTGGGCGGCCTGGTAGCCCTGTTCTACCTGACCTGCGCCGGCTTCGTGCTGATCGTCCTCGGCACCGTGATGCGGGTGTCGGGCCTCAAGTTGCTGCCGTTCATCAAGTACCTGCGTGAAGAGCTGACCATCGTCCTGGGCACCGCCTCTTCCGACGCCGTGCTGCCGCAGATCATGCGCAAACTCGAGCACCTTGGCATCGGCAGTTCCACCGTGGGCCTGGTGATTCCGACCGGCTACTCGTTCAACCTCGACGGTTTCTCCATCTACCTGACCCTGGCCATCGTGTTCATTGCCAACGCCACCGGCACCCCACTGGAAATGACCGACCTGCTGACCATCCTGCTGGTATCGCTGGTAACGTCCAAGGGCGCTCACGGCATCCCAGGTTCGGCGCTGGTGATCCTCGCCGCCACCCTCACCGCCGTACCGGCAATCCCCGTGGTGGGCCTGGTGCTGGTACTGGCGGTGGACTGGTTCATGGGCATCGGCCGGGCACTGACCAACCTGATCGGCAACTGCGTCGCGACCGTGGCCATTGCCCGCTGGGAAAAAGACATCGACCTTGAACGTGCGCAGAACGTGCTCGATGGCAAACCCGGCTTCGCCCATGCACCGCGCAAGCCTGCCAACGCCCAGCAACAGGAATTCTGAGCCCACGTGGCCGGCGCTGACGCCGGCCCTTTCAGGAGCGAACCGTGATCAGCTCATCAACCGTCGTCACCTCTGTGGTGGAAAAACTGCGCCAGGCCCTGGCCCGCGGCCAGTGGCGCTCCGGCGACATGCTGCCCGGCCAGCGCGAACTGGCCGAACAGCTGGGTATCAGCCGCCCCAGCCTGCGCGAAGCGGTGACCGTGCTGGAAACCCTGGGCCTGGTGCGTTCTTTGCCGGGCAAGGGCGTGCTGGTGCTGGAGGCCGAAGCCGCACAGCTGGAACCCAGCGCCGACACTGCCGCTGCGGCCAGCCTGGCCGATGTGCTGGAGCTGCGCTACACCCTCGAACCGTTCATCGTCGGCCTGGTGGCGCAATCGGCCAACAGCCAGGACATCGGCCAACTGCGCCTGACCCTGATGGACATGCGCGAAGCCCTGGACGCCGACGACAGCGAGGCCGGGGCCAAGGCCTACATCGCCTTCCACGAAGCGCTGTTCGCTTTGACCACCAACCCGATCTTCCAGAGCGTGGTGCAACAGACCGGCAATGCCCTCAAGCAAAGCGCCGAAATGCTGCGCAACTCCCCCGAACACCTGGCTGCGCGCCTCAAGGAAAACGAAGCGGTGGTCCGCGCCATTCGCGACCGCAACAGCGCCCAGGCCAGCGCCCAGATGCGCCAGCACATCCTCGCCGAAGGCCAGCGCATGGGCATCGAACTGAACATCCCGGATGACCATCCGCGCCCATGACCCCAGGAGAGCGACCATGACCGCCTGCGCCCACGCCGCCCCCCACTTGCCTGCCCTGCTCGCCGCCGGCGAAACCCGCCTGTCGGCCGAGCAGATCTACCCGCGCCTGTTCGACGCCATCCTCGAACAGCGCCTGCCACCCGGCAGCCTGCTGCCCGAACAGGCGCTTGGCAACGCTTTTGGCGTCAGCCGCACGGTGATCCGCCGGGTGCTCGGGCGCCTGTCGGACCAGCAGGTGGTCGTACAGCGCCCCAGCCACACCGCACACCTGGCCGCACCCGATCCACAACAAGCGCGGCAGGTACTCAGTGCCCGGCGCCTGGCTGAAACCACCTTGATAAGCCTGGCCGCACAGCGCGCCCGGCCGGCGCAAATCCGCCAGCTGCGCTCACTGGTTGAGCGTGAGCGCCAGCATCACGAACGCGGCGAGCGCTGCGCCGCCATCCGCCTGGGTGGCGAATTCCACCTCAAGCTGGCGCAGGTGGCTGCCAACGCGCCGCTGGCACGTTTTCTCAATGGCCTGGTGCCGATGACTTCGCTGATCATCGCCCGCTATGAATCACCCTGCTGCGACCACTGCGCCTGGGAAGAGCACGCAGCGATCATCGATGCCGTCGAGGCCGGTGACGGCACGGCAGCGCTGGCGCTGATGCATGAGCACCTGGACCGCTTGGAAGAAAAGCTCGACCTGGAGCCGTGACGCGATGGGCTGCACGGCAGCCCACCAAGCCCGCCCTTATACTTCGGTAACCACCCCAGCCTCTACTCCGGAAGGCGGTCGCGTGAACCGGCGCATCCTCATGCTGCTGTGCCTCTTGCTGGCCCTCGGCGGCTGTGCCAGCAAGCGTGCGCCTGCCCCGCCGCCGCCGGCCGTGCTCACTTCCGCCGCCTGGCAACGCATCGACCAGGAGCTGATCGACGCCTCGGTGGGTGCTGCAGGCTCGGCCAACGACTATGCGCGGCGCTCGATGCGGGTATGGAAGGAGCAGGTGCAGCAACGTACCGAAAGCGACTTCATCCCTTGGTTCACCGGCTACTGGACCCAGCAATGGCTGACCCTCAAAGTGGCCTGGTACAAGCTCGACAGCGGTGAAGGCCGCGAGCCTGCGGAAAAACGCCTGGCCCTGTACCTGCAGGAGCAATACCACGCGCGGGTGATCGAGCCGGTGGCCGAGCAGATCAACCCCGAAGGCATCCGCGACCGCGCCTGCGAGTTGTATCTGCAACTGTTCGGCCAGCAACTGCCGGCCATCATCCAGCGCTACAACGCCGCGCCCGATCAGCTCAGCCAACGCCTCAACCGCATCCCCGCGATCAACCTGGGGCCACCGCCGGCACGCAACGCCAGCCTCTATCAGTTGCTCAAGGCCAAACCACTCGACCAGCAACCCGCCTGGCTGGCCTTGCGTGAGCACCTGCACCAGCAAGGCGCCAAAGGGCCCGGGAAGACCGACGTGGGCCTGTCGTCAGTGGCCAACCGTGCCAGCGAAAAGCTCGGCGCCACCCTGGCCCCGCGCGGCATCGCCAGCGCCGTGGCGAGTGCGGTGGGCAAGGTGGCCGGGGCGATGATTTCGATAGCGGCGGCAGGCTACGGCATGGTGACCCATGACCGCGAGCAGCCAGAGATGGTCGAGCAGTTGCGGGTGATCCTCAACGTGGCACTGAACCAGGAATGGCAGGAGTTGATGGAGAACCGCCAGAGCGGCGCCATGGCGGGGGTGTACTACTTGTCGGGGCAGGTCGAGGACAGTTTGCTGGCCAGTGCGCCGCGGCCGGTGCCAGAGCAGCCACAGCCCGTGCAACCCGCGCGGCAGGAGCCGTTATTGATTCGCCTGCCGCCTTAGCGTTTGTCAGGCCGTGGCCATGGCCGAGGTCGGCAAGCCAAAGATCCGGTCGAACGCCCAGTTGTAGGCAAAGGTGTAGCACGGCACCAGAATGATGAACGCCAGGTCCACCAAAAATGCCTCCACCAGGCTCATGCCCAGCCACCAGGCAATCAGCGGGATCAGGTACACCACCAGGGTCAACTGGAAGCCGATAGCATGTGCCACCCGCCGTGCAACACTGCGGCCACGCTTGGCCTGGCGGCTTTCCCAGTACTCGAACAGGCTGTTGTAGATCAGGTTCCAGAGCATGGCGATGGTGGTGATCATCACCGCCAACGGCCCGGTGTGTGAAGCCTCGGTATCCGACAAGTAAGCCAGCCCCAGCGTCGACATGCACAGGCCGATCAGTTCATAGAAAGTCACGTAGACCAGTTTGCGTTTCAGTCCCTGCACAGGGTTACCTCATGTGTCGAAAAGCGATGGGGCGCAAGAATGCATCAATCCTCTTGACAGAAAAAGTCGGTAGCTTTCAGATTTACTGACAGGAGGCCCCATGAACTTTTCCAGCGACAACATCCAGCTGTTTCTTGCCGTGCTCGACCGTGGCTCGTTTTCCGCGGCGGCCCGCACCCTTGGCCGGGTGCCTTCGGCGGTCAGCATGGCGATCGGCAACCTTGAAGCGGAGCTGGGCTACGCCTTGTTCGACCGCGGCCCGCGCGAAGTACGCGCCACCGCCCAGGCCCTGGCGCTCGAACCCCACGCCAGGCTGATCGCCGAGCAACTCGGGCTGCTGCAGGTGCACGCGCTGGAGTTGTCCCAAGGGCTGGAGAGCAGCCTGACCCTCGCGGTGGTCCCGGACATCGACCACCGACCGCTGCTGGCCGCCATCGCCAGGCTCGGCGAGCGCTTTCCGCTGCTGGACATCCAGTTGCTCAGCGCCCCCCAGGAAGAGGCACTGCAACTGCTCGACAGCGGCCGCGCCGACCTGTGCCTGGCCTTCGCCGGGCTGCAAGTCGATGCCCGCCTGGGGTTTCAGCACATCGGCATGGAGTCGCTGGTGGCCACCCTTTCACCGACGCACCCGGCACTGCTGGATGGGCGCATCCACTACCTGGAAGACTTGATCAACGTGCGCCAAATCCTGGTGCGCAGCCGCGACCTGCCGCTGGCCGACCCGCGCGCGCTGATCGGCGCCACGCACTGGTCCACCGACAGTTTCGACTTTGCCCTGCAAATGGTCGAAGCCGGGCTTGGCTGGGGTGACCTGCCACTGGCCCGGGTAGCGCCGCTGATCGACGCTGGGCGCCTGGTGCGCCTGCAGTTTCGCAACACCCGCAACGAGCTGCAGCTGCCGATTCATGCCTTCTGGCGCAAGCAGCAACCGCTGCGCCAGGCGGCGCGATTGCTGATCGAACAGCTAGCCAAACGCTAGCGCACCGTCCGTCGAAATCGCCTCAGCTAAAGGGCGTAAGCGCTTCAATTTTCTAGGCGAATTGCCGATATCAGAGTGGACAGGGCCCTTCGCGCCACAAGCGCGCGGCGCCCTCCCCTCCCTGGCTCAAGGTCTCGAAACATGAACCTGAAATTTCGCCACAAGATCCTGCTCAGCGCCTGCGGCGTCGTGGTGCTGGCATTTGCCCTGTTCACGCTCTACAACGATTACCTGCAACGCAACACCATCCGCCAGAACATCGAATCGTCGGTGCAACAGGCCGGCGCGCTGACTGCCAGCAGCGTGCAGAACTGGATGAGCGGGCGCATCCTGGTGCTGGAAAACCTGGCTCAGGACATCGCCGAACAAGGGGCCGGCGACACTTTGGCCGGGCTGATCGAGCAGCCTTCCTACACGCGAAACTTCCTGTTCACCTACCTGGGCCAGGCCAACGGCGTGTTCACCCAGCGCCCCGACACGCAGATGCCGGCCGGCTACGACCCGCGCCAACGCCCTTGGTACAGCAGCGCAGCCAACGCCGGGCAAACGGTGCTCACCGCCCCCTACCAAGGCGCCGTCGGCGGCCTGATGGTGACCATCGCCACGCCGGTAAAAGGCAAGCACAACGGCGAGCTGGTTGGCGTGGTGGGCGGCGACGTGACCCTCGACACCCTGGTGCAGATCATCAACTCGGTCGATTTCGGCGGCATCGGCCACGCCTTCCTCGCCGACAGCAGCGGCCAGGTGATCGTCAGCCCCGACAAAGACCAGGTGATGAAGAACCTCAAGGACATCTACCCCGGCAGCGGCTTGCGCGTTGCCACCGACATGCAGGACGTCACCCTCAATGGCCAGCAGCGGCTGATTTCCTTCGCCCCGGTGGCCGGGCTGCCCTCGGCGCAGTGGTACATCGGCCTGTCGATCGACAAGGACAAGGCCTACGCCGCACTCAGCCAGTTCCGCACCTCGGCAATCATCGCCATGCTGATTGCCGTGGCCGCCATTGCCGGCCTGCTGGGCCTGCTGATCCCCGTGCTGATGCGCCCGCTGACCACCATGGGCCGCGCCATGCGTGACATCGCCGAAGGTGAAGGCGACCTGACCCGCCGCCTGGACGTGCAGCGCAAGGACGAATTCGGCGAACTGGCCACCTCGTTCAACCACTTCGTCGAGCGTATCCACACCTCGATCACCGAAGTGTCCTCTGCCACGCGGCTGGTGCACGACCTGTCGGAAAAAGTGGTCAATGCCTCGAATGCCTCGATCATCGGCTCCGAAGAGCAGAGCATGCGCACCAACAGCGTTGCGGCGGCCATCAACGAACTGGGCGCCGCCACCCAGGAAATCGCCCGCAACGCCGCCGACGCTTCGCAACACGCCAGCGGTGCCAGCGAGCAGGCTAACGGCGGGCGGCAAGTGGTCGAGGAAGCGATCAATGCCATGACGGCCCTGTCGCAGCGCATCAGCGAGTCCTGCGAGCAGATCGAAACGCTCAATGCCAGCACCGACGAAATCGGCAAGATCCTCGACGTGATCAAGGGCATCTCCCAGCAGACCAACCTGCTGGCGCTCAACGCCGCCATCGAAGCGGCCCGTGCCGGTGAGGCCGGGCGCGGGTTTGCGGTGGTCGCCGACGAGGTTCGCAACCTGGCGCACCGCACGCAGGAATCGGCTGAAGAGATCCACCGCATGATCACCAGCCTGCAGGTCGGTTCACGTGAGGCGGTGCACACCATGAATACCAGCCAGGTCTCCAGCGAACAGACCGTGCAGGTGGCCAACCAGGCCGGCGTACGCCTGGCCAGCGTGACCCAGCGCATCGGCGAGATCGATGGCATGAACCAGTCGGTGGCGACCGCGACCGAAGAGCAGACGGCGGTGGTCGAGAGCCTCAACCTGGACATCACCCAGATCAACGCCCTCAACCAGCAAGGGGTGGAGAACCTCAACCAGACCTTGCAGCATTGTGATGCACTGGCTCAGCAGGCCGGGCGCCTGAAGCAACTGGTAGGCAGCTTCCGCATCTGAGTTGAACCGCGGGGATGGGCTGCGCAGCAGCCCTGACCCATGGGTGGCCGGTTATAACCTAATAACGAACAAGTCTATTTGGCTATAAAAACTACCTATATGCTGGCACCCATCCGATCACGGGCTAAAGCTGGGCAGTCGAGTAGCGTATGGATGTAGGTTCTTTCGGTTTCACCATTGCTGGATTGGTTGTGGGTTTTATCGTGGGCATGACCGGCGTCGGTGGCGGTTCGCTGATGACGCCGATCCTGCTGTGGTTTGGCATCAGCCCGGCTACAGCCGTAGGCACCGACCTGCTGTATGCCGCCATCACCAAGGCCAGTGGCGTGTGGGTGCATGGCCGCAACAAGAACATCGACTGGAAGATCACCGGCTGGCTCAGCCTGGGCAGTGTCCCGGCGGCTGCGCTGACCCTGTGGTTCCTCAGCACCCTGCACACCGACACCTCGGCGCTCAACGCCGTCATCAAACAGGGCCTGGCGGTGGTGTTGATCCTCACTGCGCTGGCGATCCTGTTCAAGTCGCGCCTGCAGGCATTCGCCAATCGCCATGCCGGTGACCATTACTCCCTCAGCGACCGCAGCCTGAACACCCTCACGGTGCTCACTGGCGTGGTGCTGGGCGTGATGGTCACGCTCACTTCGATCGGTGCCGGCGCCTTGGGCACTGTGGCGCTGTTCCTGCTCTACCCGTTCCTGGTCACCCGCCGCCTGGTGGGTACCGAGATCGCCCACGCCGTACCGCTGACGCTGGTAGCAGGCCTGGGCCACGCCGGCATGGGCAACATGGACTGGTCGCTGCTGGGTTACCTGCTGCTCGGTTCGTTGCCGGGTATCTACCTGGGCAGCCACCTCACCGGGCGGATTTCCGACCGCGTGCTGCGCCCTTGCCTGGCTGCGATGCTGTTGCTGATCGGGTACAAGCTGGCGTTTTGAGCGGGGCTAACCCACGCGCAAACGCCACTGCCCGGCAAAGCTCAGCTCAAGGCGCGACAGTGGCAGCACATCGATGCTTCGGTGGGCACCAAGCGGGCAACCCAACACCTGCAGCAGCACCGCACGAATCACCATCGGGTGGGTCACCGCCAGCCACTCGCCCGGTGTGTCGAACGCTGCCAGCCAGCCCGCCATGCGCTGGCACAGTTCAGCAAACGACTCGCCACCATGGGGTGCGCTGCAAGGGTCCTGCAGCCACTGCGCCAACGCCTCGGGCTGCTCAGCCTGCAACTGCTTGAGTGCAAGCCCCTGCCAACACCCAAGGTCGCAATCGGCCAGCGCCGGCTCGACCTGCACCTGCGTCGACAACCACGCCGCCGTTTCGCCCGCTCGCCGTTCGGGTGCTGTCAGCATGCTGACCTCAGGCACCACTGCGATTGGCGGCGTATCCATCGCCAAGATGCCGTCATCCGGACGGTGCAGGCGCCCGGTCTTCTGGGCCTGGGTCAGGGCATGGCAGATCAACGTCAGGCGTACGGCTTTCACCAGGAGGGTTCTTCACAAGTTGGGGTCGACCGGTTTAGCACGCCCACGGTTTTTTTTCCGCAACAATGTCGCGGCCAGCGAGGAACACTGCGCTACGATCGCCACTCCAACTTAGGCGAAACGCCACCAGAGCCCACTTGATGCCAGCCAGCCCCTCCTCTCCCAGCCCTTTGCTGCTCGCCCTGCGCGACGGTACCCGTGACTGTCACAAGTCACTCGAAGCACGCCTGCCCTTCTTCGAAGCCGGCTTCGACGTCGCCGCCTACCGTCGGCTGATCCAGGCGTATTACGGCTTCCATGCGCCTCTGGAGGCGTGCCTGGGCGCGTATCAGGAGCCCATGCGGGCGAAGACACCGTCACTCACGCTTGACCTGCAAGCCCTCAAGTTGAGCGCAGACGACATCGACGCCCTGCCCTTGTGCCAGGCACTGCCAGCCATCAGCAACGAGGCCAGCGCGCTGGGTGTGATGTATGTCCTGGAAGGCTCGACCCTGGGCGGCCAGGTACTCAAACGTGCGATGGCCGAACGCTTGGGGCTAGGCCCTGCCAACGGCACAGGGTTTTTCGACGTATACGGCGCACACACCGGCACCTACTGGCGCAGCTTTCTCGACCGGCTTGGCCAGGCCTCGACCGCACCGGCGGCGCAGGCCGCCACTGTGCAGGCCGCTGTTGATACATTTGAATGCTTCGAAAACTGGCTTGGGCAACGCAATGTCTTGAGTTAGAGCCATGCGCTGATCACGCAAGGCTTTTTGCCATCATTAATTCCCAGCAACGTGCATCGTCCCTTGATGTATCCAATGACAACAAGGAAGTCGATACATGACCGATATGACACGTCGCTCGTTGGTGGGCTTGGGCATGGCCTTGCCACTGCTCGGCCAGCTCAGCTGGGCCAGTGACACCCCATCAGCGCCAGCCTCCAGCAACGGCCCAGTGCGTATCAACTACAACGAAAGCCCGTGGGGGCCTAGCACTTCAGCACAAGCCGCGATGCAGGAAGGCATCAGCCAGTGCGGGCGTTACCCGTACAAAGCGCAATACCGATTGATCGACGTGTTTGCCGCCCAGCATGGCCTGGACGCGACGCAGGTTCAGGTGTTCTGTGGCTCGAAACTGGCGTTGCAACATGCGGTCATGGCCTTTACCGGTAACCGCAGCCTGGTACTCGCCGAACCTTCCTACGAAGCGGCTTCCGATGCTGCAGAAGGCCGAGGCGCTAAAGTGCACCCCGTGCCGCTGGATACGCGACACGCCCACGACATCGACGCCATGCTGGCGGCCGACACCGCGCCGGGCCTGATTTACCTGTGCAACCCGAACAACCCCACAGGCACCCTGACGCCGCGCCGCGACATCGAACGCCTGCTGGCCAAGAAGCCAGCCGGCAGTGTGGTACTGGTGGACGAAGCCTACATTCACTTCAGTGATGCCCAGAGCTGCATCGGCCTGGTCAAGGAACACCCCGAGCTGCTGGTGCTGCAGACCTTCTCCAAGCTTTACGGCATGGCCGGCGCACGGCTGGGGCTCGCCATCGGGCAAGCGCCGCTGCTGCAACGCCTGGAGACTTATGACGGCGACAACGTAGCGCCCGCGCCGACGTTATTGGCCGGTTTGGCCAGCCTGCAGGACCGCGACCTGGTGCCCCGGCGCAAGGCCGACAACGCGCGCTTGCGCGAGCAGACCATCGCCTGGCTTGGCGAACGTGGCTGGCGCTGCACTGCGTCACACACCAACTGCTTCATGATCGACCTGCGCGGACCCGCCCAGCCAGTGGTCGAGCGCCTGGCCAAACAAGGCGTGCTGGTGGGCCGGGTGTGGCCGAGCTGGCCGAACTGGATGCGCGTCAGCGTGGGGGACGAGCACGACATGCAACGCTTCCGCGAGGCGTTTGCCAAGGTGACTGCCGGCTGAACCTGTAATGACCGCTGCGGCCCTATCGCCGGCAAGCCGGCTCTCACAGGGAAATCACTGCCTTTGAGAGCAGTGAAGTACTTGTGGGAGCCGGCTTGCCGGCGATAGGGCCCGATCAGGCAATCAGCTGAACCAGGCCCCACAAGGGCAACAGCGCCACCACCCCCACCGCAACCCGCGGCCAGTAGGGCAACAGCATCACCAGCACCATCCCCGCCAACGACACCACTGCAAACCATGCCACCGGCCCCATGGCCCAGCCCCAGGCCTGGGCGCACAGCAGCAGGCTGAGGGCCAAGGCCAACCATCCCATACCGCGTAGAGCACGCCGCAAAACCGGCGGGCAAGCCCTGTTCCAGACCTGCTTGTAATGCCGCTCCAGCCCCTGGCACAGCCCAAGCATGCCGGCGTAGGCGAACAGCACGCCACCTGCCACCCACATCATCATGCTCCCGCCTCCACGCTTCGCCCTGCCCTGCCTTTGAGCGGCGCTGGCACTGCATGCTGCACGCGCCACGCCACCACCCCGAGCAATGCCCCCAGCACCAGCGCGCACGCCACCACGCCCTGGCGCAGGGCATCGCCCAGCCCACCGAACAACCCAAGGCCGATGCACAGCAGTGCCGTCAGCCCCAGCTGCTCTACCCATGCCCGGCGCGCTGGCCGGACGCCCGCATGCAATAGCGCCAGCAGCCACAGGCCAAAGAACGCGCGCACCTCCCAAGCTTCACGTTGCGCCAGCTCGGCCGGCAGCAAACGGCTGGCCCACAGCAAGCCAACGCAGGCCAGCAGCAACCCGGTGACGAAACCGATGTTGCACACCTCAGCCACCCGGTACCAGCGCCGCGCCGAAGTGCCTGCGCTGGCAGTGGCGTACTTGCGCCCGCGCTTGACGCAGAACAGCACCAGGCCGCTGGCAATCATCACGCAGCTGATTACCCCGCAAATAAAGTACAGCCAGCGCATTGGGTAACCGCCGAACTGGGCGAAATGCAGGCCGACCATGACCCGCTGGGTCAAGGGCGCGGCACGCCACTCGGTCACGTCGCTGAGCAGTGCGCCACTGACACCGTCGAAGACCATCGCCTGGCCCTTGGACAGGGCAATGCGATTACCCAGTTCGGGGCGTATCTCGATGCGTGCCCCGGCGGTATTGGGGTTGCGAATGTTGAAGCCGGATATCGGCCCCAGCGCTGCTTCAGCCTGGGCCAGCAACGGCACGACATCCACCAGTTCACCCGGTTTTTTGGCCAAGCCTCTTGGCTGCTCCAGGCGGGCATTGCCCTGGGCCTGGAAGTAGGCGCGGTTGTCACCGGCAAACAGCGCGTCGACCCCCGCCGGAATGTAGATGAGCATGAAGATCACCAGGCCGGTGTAGGTGATCATCAGGTGGAACGGCAGCAACAGCACTGCGCTTGCGTTGTGAAAGTCCAGCCAGGAGCGCTGGCCTTTGTTTGGCCGGAAGGTGAAGAACTCTTTGAAGATTTTCTTGTGGATGACGATACCGGTGACCAGCGCCGCGAGCATCACCAGTGCCAGCGCACCGACCACGAAGATGCCCCAGTTGCGCGGCAGGTCGAGGGTGAAGTGGAAGCGGAAGAAGAAGTTGCCGCCAACGCTGTCACGCACCTCGATGGCCTCGCCGGTGTGCGGGTCCAGTTGAACCCCTCCACCATGGCGCCGCTCGCCGGTGGACACACGCAGCCCGGGCGAGCGTTCGGTGGGCAGGCTGACGCCCCAGTTGCCGGCCTGCGCTTGGTGGGTTTGCAGGTAGGCGATGGCACGCCGTGCGGCATCGGCCTGGGACACTTCAGTGGCCGGGATTTCCGGCTGCATCCAGTGGTTGAGTTCCTTGTCGAACACCGCCAGGGTGCCGGTGACGAAGATGGCGAACAGCAGCCAGCCGAAGATCAGCCCGCCCCAGGTGTGCAGCCAGGCCATCGATTGGGTGAAGGTGTTTTTCATGCCAGCCACTCCAGCGCCTGGGGCCAGAAGCCGATCAGCGCCAAGGGTGCGGCGAGGGCAAGCGGTGCCCAGGCGCGTATGGCGTCACGGCTGGCGAAGGCCCAAAGGATGGCGGCGGTGTAGAAGATGAAGGCTGGCAGGGTCGCGACGATGACGGCATCGGCGGGCGCCATTGGCAGCAGCCGCGCAAGGCAGGCGCTGGCGGCGTAGGTCAGCGCGTAACCGCCGAGCAGTGCGGCGGCGCTGCGGGAGAGGATCTGCAGCCAGGCGGGGGCTTTGTTCATCGGGAGTTCCTCGGTGATCATTCTGAAGGCTGCTGTGCAGCCCATTCGCGGGACAAGCCCGCTCCCACAGGCCACCACTGTTCTTGGGGTCAGTGGAGTGCCTGTGGGAGCGGGCTTGTCCCGCGAATGGGCCGCAAAGCGGCCCCAGTACTCAGAAGGAGATATTCAGCGAAGCAAACACCGCCCTGCCCGGCTGGTTATAGGTATTGGCCCCCGAGCTGCTGGCATTGCCGCCGCGCAGGATCTGCTTGTCGAAGACGTTGTTCACCCCCACCCGCACGTCATAGTTGGCGTTGAACTTGTACCCGGCGCTCACGTCCACCAGGCCGTACGCCTCGACGTCTTCCTGCGCCTCGACGTCGTAGTTTTCCTGGGTGCGGTAGTTGTAGGTCGGCGACTTCTGCTTGCCGTAGTACGTACCCGCCACCTGGAACGACAGCTTGTCGGTGGCGCGCCAGTCCAGGGTGCTGTTGACCGTGTACTCGGGGATCACCGACAGCGGCTCGCCCGTCTCGCGGTTGTCGTTGTCGAGCATCCAGGTCAGGTTGGTGTTCCAGTCCAGTGTCGGGGTCAGCTCGACAAAGAAGTTGCCCTCGATGCCTTCCACGCGTGCTTCACCGGCGTTCTCCCACTGGGTCACACGGCGGCCACTGTTGATGGTGTAGAGCACATCGGTATCACCGATGATCTTGTTCTTGTAGTCGTTGCGAAAGTACGTCGCGCTGGTGCGCCAGGTGCCACGGTCATACAGCAGGCCGATCTCTTTGTTGACGCTGATCTCCGGCTTGAGGTCCGCATTGCCCTGCAGGTAGCAGCCACCGGCGTTGGTCTGCTGCACGCTGCAACCGTTGCCGCGGCTGTACAGCAGGTAGTTGGGGTTGGACTGGTACAGGTTCGGCACTTTGTAGGCACGCGCGATACCACCCTTGAGCGTCAGCGCGTCGGTGAGCTTGTGCGACAGGTTGAAGCTTGGGCTGAAGTTGTCGCCGAAGGTCTCGTGGTGGTCGAAGCGCAGGCCCGGGGTGACAGTGGTGTCACCGAGGATGATGTTGTCCTCGACGAACAGCGCGTAGCTTTTGGCGGTCATTTTCGAGTTGCTGCGGTCGAAGCCGCTGATCACATCGCTGCCACCGCCGCTGGGGTCAAAACTTTGCGGGCGGAACGAGCCCTGGTCGTTGAGCGACTCGTACAGGTATTCGCCGCCCAGGGTCAGCACGTGCTCGCTGCTGCCCATGGCGAACGGCAGGTTGACCTCGCTGCTCAGGCGGGTGTTGCGCAGCCGCGACATGGCCGCGCCGCTGTCGTTGATCGCGCCCTCCGGCCCACCGGCCAGGCCTTCGTTGAGGCGCCAGTTGCGCACGTACTCGTAGGCCAGGCTGGTCTTGCTGGTGCCCCAGCTGAAGTCGCCCAGGTGGGTCAGGTCGTAGGTGTTGCGCTGCATGACGTTGGTTTCGTGGCCATACAGGCTGTTGATCAGGTCGAGGTTGCCGCCCCCGTTGCTGTTCATGGTGTCGCCGGCGTAGATATTGCCCTGGCGGCTGTAGCCGGCGCTGGCTTCGAGGCGGTGCTCGTCGTTGAGCTTCCAGCTCAGCAGGCCGTTGATGTCCTTGTTGCGCACGCCCTCACGGCCGGCGACCAGCGCGCTGTTGGCGTGGTCGGCGTTGATGTCCAGGTCGTCGGCATCGGTCTTGGCCAGGCCGCCGTACAGGCGGAAACCGAGGTTGTCGGTGAGCCCGCCGCTGAGGTTGAAGTTGGCGCGGCGGCTGACGCCCTCGGCGCTGTCTTCGGGCATTTGCGTGTAGAGGTTGAGGTTGCCCTTGAACTGCTCGGTGGGGCGCTTGGTGATGATGTTGACCACCCCGCCCATGGCGCCCGAACCGTAGCGCGCCGCCGCCGGGCCGCGAAGGATCTCGATGCGCTCGACCGCCTCGGCCGGCACCCAGTTGGTCTCGCCACGGGTATCGCGGTCGCCGTTCCAGCCATAGCGCACGGCATTGCGCGCGCTGGACGGCTTGCCGTCGATGAGAATCAAGGTGTTCTCCGGGCCCATGCCGCGCAGGTCGATCTGCCGGTTGTTGCCACGCGCGCCGCTGGCGCTGTTGCCGGTCAGGTTGACCCCTGGCTCGCGGCGGATGATGTCGGACAGGTCGTTGGCCGGCGGGCGTCGCTTGATGTCTTCTTCGGTGATGATCGACGAGCCCAGTGCCTGGCGGGCTTCGCGTTCTGCAGTGACCAGCGTGTCCTGGATCACCAGGGCATTGTCGGCGACCGGCACTTCCAGCACCTCACCGGCGCGCCGCTCCTCGACTTCAGCTGCGGTCGCCATCATGGCTGGCGACGCCAGCGCGACGAACGCCAGGGCCAGGCTGTTGGGTGAGGTTCTGCACTGCATTGACACATCTCCTGCTATCGGTAAGCGAAAGGGCACATCCCTGCCAGGAAGCCGGGGGCCTACGCCCACCGGCCTCGCAAACACTGCTTGGGGGCCAACAGGGTTGGTAAATATAGTGATTCTCAAATGGGTTTAAATCTTATTTACGAAACTTACATGTTTGTAACGGAACTTTTCCGATAGCCAAGCGGCCCGTGTACAGTCAGCTCTGCCCTCCTCTTGCGTCGAGACAGTGTGTTCATGCTCCCAGCCGCTCTGATTTTTCTGTTCACCCTGACCCTGGTCATCTGGCAACCCAAAGGCCTCGGCGTCGGCTGGAGCGCTACCCTCGGCGCCGTGCTGGCCCTGCTGTTCGGCGTGGTGTCACTGCACGACATCCCCGCGGTCTGGGCCATCATCTGGAACGCCACCGCCACCTTCATCGCCCTGATCATCATCAGCCTGCTGCTGGACGAAGCAGGCTTCTTCGAGTGGGCGGCGCTGCACGTGGCGCGCTGGGCGCGCGGTGACGGGCGCCGCCTGTTCGCCTTCATGGTGCTGCTGGGCGCGGCGGTGTCGGCGCTGTTCGCCAACGACGGCGCGGCGTTGATCCTCACCCCGATCGTCATGTCGATGCTGTTGGCGTTGCGCTTCTCCCCTGCGGCGACGCTGGCTTTCGTCATGGGCGCGGGTTTTATTGCCGACACCGCCAGCCTGCCGCTGGTGGTGTCGAACCTGGTGAACATCGTCTCGGCGGATTACTTCAAGCTGGGCTTCAACGCCTACGCCTCGGTCATGGTGCCGGTGAACCTGGTGGCCGTGGCGGCCACGCTGCTGGTGCTGTGGCTGTACTTTCGCCGGGACATTCCGCTGCGCTACGTCACCGATGACCTCAAGCTGCCGGCCATGGCCGTGCGCGACCGGGCGACCTTCCGGGTGGGCTGGGTGGTGCTGCTGGCGTTGCTGGCCAGCTTGTTCGTGCTAGAGCCCATGGGCATCCCGGTCAGTGCCGTGGCCGCAGCCTGCGCCGCAGTGCTGTTCGCGGTCGCCGCCCGTGGCCATGTGATCTCCACCCGCCGCGTGCTGCGCGAGGCACCGTGGCAGATCGTGGTGTTTTCGCTGGGGATGTACCTGGTGGTCTACGGCTTGCGCAATGCCGGCCTCACCGATTCGCTCGTCACCGCTCTCAACTGGCTGGCCGGGCATGGGCTGTGGGCTGCCACGCTGGGTACCGGACTGATTGCGGCGCTGTTGTCGTCAGTGATGAACAACCTGCCCAGCGTGCTGATCGGCGCGCTGTCGATCCATGCCAGCGAGGCGCAGGGGGTGGTGCGCGAGGCGATGATCTATGCCAACGTCATCGGCTGCGACCTGGGGCCGAAGATTACCCCGATCGGTAGCCTGGCCACGCTGTTGTGGCTGCATGTGCTGGCGCGTAAAGGGGTGACCATTGGTTGGGGGTATTACTTCAAGGTGGGAGTGTTGTTGACGGTGCCGGTGTTGCTGGTGACGTTGGCGGCACTAGCAGTGCGGTTGAGCATTTGAGTTTGCCAGGGCTGCTGAGCAGCCCAGGCAATTTCGGAACATTCCGCCGTAACAAATACTCATTGCCACGGGTAACCCGATTTTACTGACGCACCGTTCATGCGGTTACTGGTGCCTTCCTCGTTTGACAAGATTCAATCGCTGATCAGTCAGTGTGTAGACATCCAAGTGCGGATTTCTAGCGTGAAGCCTGGCAACTCGAACTTCGGTCGCCTCACTTGGCTTGCCATCGGCAAACCTTGACGCAATCAATATACCTCTAACCCTCACCGCTTCAGTTGGCGGGCTATCCTCATGCACTCTAACGCCATCCTTGCCAACCGCGAGTATCTCGTTTCTATAGTCCTTAGGGTTAGGCAGCAATTGTTGCGCTTCTGCCTTCCTATTTCGCAGTTCGTCGGGCGACAGCATATTGATGTAAGAAGCGATTCTTGGGAATGGTTTTCCAGTGAAGGAATATCCCGCTCTGGGAGGGCGAGCAATTTCATCCACTAGCTTGTAAGGTAATTCTGCCTTGCCTGAATACCCCTGCCTGCCAATATGAGTCGGAAAGGAGATATCTTGATCGTGGGTGCCAATGATATTTTGCGGCGGTATATTAATAATAAACCCTGACTCAGCATAGGCGCCTGTATACCTATACCCCCCTCTACCGTGCACCTCCGTCACATCAATCAAAGAGGCGCTGAATATATCCCTAGCCGTCAAAGCATCTTCTGCCGGCCTTTCATAAAAATCGCTATCATCTTCACGCACCATATGAACAACAATGTAATTATCATTCATAGACCCAGGAGCCCACGCCGCAATTTTTCCGGGATTAGATATGGACTGTAATGCGGCAGGCCTATGATAAAAGTAGAAATAAACCATGGCCACCGCCGTGATAAACAGACCAAAACACAGTTCCACAGCAGAAAGCCCGTCACCGTCGCCAAGTGCCGTGGGATTGTTTCTGACCATGCGGTACAAGTTCAGCCCGTCCACCGTCCCGGCAGGGTCTGCGCTTAACCAGCGTCCCACCCACGGCTGGTAATAACGATAACCGTAATAATACAACCCCGTGGCATCCCGTTCTTTGCCCGAGTAACGTATCGTTTTGTAATGCGCCTCCACGCTACTGCGGGCCGCCCACACCGCCGTGCCCCCGTATGGGTAGTATTCCTCCAAACTGATAATATTCCCGCCGCCATCCAGCTCAACACCACTACTGCCAGTGAGGTCGCCATAGCTCCAGCGCACCTGGTCATTGTTGATGCCGTCAGGCTTTCCACTGTCCCAGCGCAGTACCCGTACCTGCGCGCTGTCGACCACACCGGCAGTGATTACCTGAAGGTTTTCCGCTTCGGTACCCCCGTTGCACCCGCTGCGCAACTCCAGCCCGGGCAGGTACACCACGCGCTGCACGTGGGTGGTGCCACTGGCCTTCTTAGAACTTACTTTCAAGATGCGCTGGTTATCCCCGTCGTAACGATAGTCCTCACCTTCATCCGAGTTGCCGTCACGCACTACCAGCGTCACCTTCAACAGTTCGTTACGTGGCGTCCAAGTCAGCGCCTGCCCCGGCTGTAACTGCGTCTGCTGTCCGCTCGCAGTGAACAGCGCGTCGACGCCTGCCGGGTTTTGCGTCAGCGTGCTAAGCACGCCCCGGTTGCTGCGGTCGCTCACCGTAATATCCGTCGTGTAGCTGTTATTCGTGACAGGGGCGTTGTGGCATATTTGCGTCAGGTTACCGGCGCTGTCGTAAGTGTAAGTGCGGGTGAAGTTTGTGTAGGCGGCGCTGTCTGGGGGAAGTGGAGCAGTGAGGGGGGGTAATTGGCTGCCCTGCTGACCGGCATTAGCCATTTCGCGCCCAGTGGCGCTGACCAACTGGTACAGGCTGTCGTAGCCGTAAGCATGCTCAGGCACCACTTTCTGATTGCGCCAGAAACGGCTCTCTTCGGCGTCATTTCGGATGCTGAGCACATTGCCCACCGGGTCATATTCGTAGCGCAGATCCTGCAGCACGCTAGCTCCAGATAAATGTCCGGTTGGCCGCTCTGTTTCAATCCTGATGAGGCGCTGCGTTTTCGGCGCGTACGTGTAGGTAACCACCACGCCGTTGCCGTGCTCCTCGCGCAGCTTCTGTCCGGCGGCAGAGTACGCCAGCGACTTCACGATGACCTGCTGCGTGTCACCTTTCAGCTTTAGCCAACTGCCTGACAGCAGGCCCGCCACGCCGTACGCTACCCGCTGCAAGTTGCCTTTGGCATCGGTTGTTGTCAGCACAGCACCGGTGGCGTCCACCTTGGCCTGAGTCTTGTAAGCCTGACCCTCGAGCAGTTCATTCCATGTTGACTCGTCTTCACCCCGCCAGTGCGCAACGACGTCTGGGTTTTCCAAGCCCACAAGCAAACGGCGGGTAACGGAGAGCTGCACACCCGTCAGGGCAATGGTATCCGTTTGTACCTGACCGGCCGTTTCATAATGCCTGACGCACTGCCCGGCCAGGTTACGGGCCTTCTCAGCATCAGTATCGCCCGCGTATATAAAACGTTCCGTGACGCAGCCGACCTCGCCTGCCACCTGCTCCGTGACGCTCAGAGGGCGCCCAGGCAGGCTCGTATCTTCATGCGTCCAGGTACGGGTCACGGCCAGGGTTGTGTCCTCGCCTTGAAGGTTGCTGACCGTCAAGAAAGGGCGTCCGGCGGCGTCATTCAGGGATACGGTTGTTCCGTTATCGGTGCCTTGCGTGCGCACAACGTTCCCTGCCACGTCCGTCAGGTACGCAAAATTCGTCAGGCCGGCGTCATGCAACCGAGGGTCGGCGCTCTGGCCCAGGAAACCGCGGCCATCGTAATGATGGCGGGTGATACGTTCACGGGTGACTTGCGGCGTGCCGGGAAGGCGGTGGTATTCGATGCTGCGTATGTTCAGGCCACGGTTGTCGCTTGCCGTGACCAACGGGGTTTCGCTGAACAGCGAAGTGCTCATGACGTTCTCCAATTTTATGTTGTGCAAACCGTTTGGCCGCATAGAGAGTCATAGAACATTGTGGAAATGGCGCACGAGGCAATACTTGTTCAACTGCCTCCGCCAACCCGCCATAGGCCTGCCAACTGCGTGGTAAACCCCGCACTCATCAACTCAAGCACGCCGCCGACAACGCTGCGCTGCGTGCCCCTGCCCCACCGCGCGTTCACGTGGCTGGCCAAGCCGCCGTAGCGGGGCCGGCGACGGTGGGGCATTGAAGGCGTTCGCCATAAGTTCTTCAGCGCCTGTGAGATCGAGCGCCTCATGAAGCGTCAATTAACTCGAGAAAGAAGGAACATAACAGAGCTCAACACGATCAGCCCCGCAGCGCAGCTATGCATGATGAAGGTGTCGTACGCTGGTGTTTTGATCTTCCATGGCCTGGCCCATCCGGCATAAATCAGCAAAAGGACGATTGCGGCCAGTTCCAACTGTGCTGCTATCAAGCACACAGCGCCAAAAGCCATGCCACTCCCAAGCGATTTTTCGGTGCTCAGTGTCAGGTAAAAAATGACAACCACACTGGCCGGCAACCAGACACCTATCCCTGCGGCGATCAGCAGGAAACGCTGTCCGAAGTGTGTCATTCGACCTACCGTAGTGCTCATTATCTGATCTCCAAATATTCGCTTTAGCGGGTTCACAGCTTCCATTCACCGGATAGGCATAGTTCCAGTTCATCGATGTTCGTCGGCCCCGGTACCTAGGCAACACTCACATTCAGCGCATGGCTGGCCACGCCGTGACACCCGCATGCCAGCCGATGGCCTTGCAGCACCACCGGCTTACCGTTCAGGCGACGACTCGTGTGCCCTTCGATAAAGGCAAAAACCCCTAAGTGGAGCGGGCAACTGGCTTTGTCACCCACCACCACTGGCGTTTTGCCGTTGACGGTGTGGGTGCCAGCCAGTTGGCACGACAGCACGCTGCCACCGCTGCTGGTGGTGTCGCCCAGGCAGATGGGATGGCTCAACTTGGCAGGCCATACTTGAAGGGGTCAGCGCCGCGGTTCTGCTGGTTCTTCGCTTTGCGTGTCTCATCGGGCGGGCTGATCATCTGCACGGTTAGGCTGCCGTCGCTGCCGGCGTACACCACAGCGCTGGCACCGCCGTCGTGGTAGCTGGCGATGGTGGCCAGGTTGATTTCCACCAGCGCACTGCTGACGCCGGTATTGCCCAGGCGCCGACCGATGTCATAGCCCTCGTCGACATTGCCGACGTCCAGGCCTTGGCCGTCGGTATTGAGGCTGTGCAAGGCATTGGTCAGGGCGATTTCTGCTTCAGCGTTGTTAGTGGTGTCGTAGAACACGCGCACCGGTTTTTGCCCAGCGGGTAGCGTGTCGAGGGCCTTGAGCCAACCCGCTTGCAAGGCCTTGGCCTGCAATGCGGGTTTGAGGCGTTTGCCGTGTTCGTCCTTCATCGAGACCTTGATTGGACGGTGCAGGTAGCCCAGCACTGGCGCTGCGTCGAACTCCTTCAACTGGTGTTCGGCCCAACGCACGGGCAGCCAGGGGGACGGTTCAAAATGGCCCGGGCCGCGGTTGTCGATGGTTTTCCACAAGTTAGGTAGTTGCGATTGCCAGTAGGCGCTGGACATGGTGCTCGGGTCATCCGAGACTTCAGTGCCCTTGGCAAGCTCGGCGGCTTCATACCAGTCTGTAAATGCCCTGTCCCGGTTCCAGTAAAACGCCCACAACTTGCCAAAGTCAGTTTTTTTGTCCTGATTGTCCTCAGCGTCACGGGTGACGAAGGGGCGAATGTAGTGGTCCACTCGGTCCGAACGCGTGACCAACAGGCCCGTCATGCTTTCATAGATCGTCGGGACCACGTGGCCATTTTGCAATCCCGGTGTGCCGGGTTTGCGATAGCCGTTTCGCGTTACGTCACCGTCCCGGCTCGCGATCAAGGCCTGTGGCACCTTGGGGTTATCGTCAAAAAACGTGAACAGTCGCTCGATCATGCCTTGAGCATGGGTCGTGCTTTCATCGTCTTGCCATAGAAACTGGGTGACGCCCAAGGTCGCAGCATTACGGCCTGAGTTGATTAGGCCCGATGCAGTGAAGTTAGCATCGTAGGGAGCCGGCGGACCTAGCGCAAACACCGGGATTGGCCAGTACGCTACTGCCTCACCTGCCGAATTTTTGAATGCGATACGGACTTTGATTTTTGCGGAGATTTCCCTAGTGTCTAATGACGGGTCGTAGTCTTTCGCGTCCTGCGGGTAGATCGAAGCGAAGTTGTCATTTTTCTTCTTGATAAACTGCCAGATTTCGGACTGGCCGTCTGTGTAAACTCCAAGTCCTACTCCGCGAATTTCCAAGGCGTAGGTCCGCGCTTGCGTCGCCTGCTGTTCAGCGTTTCTGGCCTCAATCTGGTTTCGATAATTGGCAAGCTCTGCCTTCTCACTTGCCAGGGCATTGCCCCACCAGTGAGTGCTAAAAATCAGTAGCAGCGAGCCGACAATAGCGGCAACGCCCCAGGCCATGACGGGTTTCATGTCGCGAAGTACCATGTCGGTTTCCTGTGCGTTGAGTTGGACAATCCAGATGAAGCCGAGCCAGAGCACAAGCTGCACTCTGGCGATCCGCTGATGAGGTTTGAGGTTGGGCGGTCTGAAGCTCGTGACTACACGACGTTCACACTCGGCGCATGGTTGGCCACACCATGACACCCGCAGGCCAGCCGATGGCCTTGCAGCACCACTGGCTTACCGTTCAGACGACGACTCGGGTGCCCTTCGATAAAGGCAAAAACCCCTAAGTGAAGCGGGCAACTGGCTTTGTCGCCCAGCACCGCCGGCGTTTTTCCGTTCACGGTGTGGGTGCCAGCCAGTTGGCACGACAGCACGCTGCCACCGCTGCTGGTGGGGTCGCCCAGGCAGATGGGATGGCTCAACTTGGCAGGCCATACTTAAAGGGGTCAGCGCCACGGTTCTGCTGGTTTTTCGCTTTGCGTGCCTCATCTGGCGGGCTGATCATCTGCACGGTGAGGCTGCCGTCGCTGCCGGCGTACACCACGGCGCTGGCACCGCCGTCGTGGTAGCTGGCGATGGTGGCCAGGTTGATTTCCACCAGTGCGCTGCTGACGCCGGTATTGCCCAGGCGGCGACCGATGTCATAGCCCTCGTCGACATTGCCGACGTCCAGGCCTTGGCCGTCGGTGTTGAGGCTGTGCAAGGCGTTGGTCAGGGCGATTTCTGCATCAGCGTTGTTAGTGGTGTCGTAGAACACGCGCACCGGCTTTTGCCCATCGGGTAGCGTGTCGAGGGCCTTGAGCCAGCCCGCTTGCAAGGCCTTGGCCTCCAATGCGGGTTTGAGGCGTTTGCCGTGTTCGTCCTTCATCGAAACCTTGATTGGACGGTGCAGGTAGCCCAGCACTGGCGCTGCGTCGAACTCCTTCAACTGGTGTTCGGCCCAACGCACGGGCAGCCAGGGGGACGGTTCAAAATGGCCTGGGCCGCGGTTGTCGATGGTTTTCCACAAGTTAGGTAGTTGCGATTGCCAGTAGGCGGTGGACATGGTGCTCGGGTCATCCGAGACTTCAGTGCCCTTGGCGAGCTCGGCGGCTTCATACCAGTCTGTAAATGCCCTGTCCCGGTTCCAGTAAAACGCCCACAACTTGCCAAAGTCAGTTTTTTTGTCCTGATTGTCCTCGGCGTCACGGGTGACGAAGGGGCGAATGTAGCGATCCACTCGGTCCGAGCGTGTGACTAGCAGGCCAGTCGCATTTTCGTAGATCGTCGGTACCACGTGGCCATTTTGCAATCCCGGTGTGCCCGGTTTGCGATAAGGGTCACGCGCCACGTCACCGTCCTGGCTCGCGATCAAGGCCTGTGGCACCTTGGGATTATCGTCAAAAAACGTGAACAGTCGCTCGATCATGCCTTGAGCATGGGTAGTGTTTTCATCGTCTTGCCACAGAAACTGGGTAACGCCCAAGGTCGCAGCATTACGCCCTTCATTGATCAGGCCTGCTGCTTTGTACCCTTTTGCGTAGGGATCTGGCGGCCCAAGCGCAAACACCGGGATCGGCCAGTACGCAACTGCTTCACCTGCCGAATTTTTGAATGCGATACGGGCTTTGATGTCCGCGGAGTTTCTCCTGGACGTTAATGACGGGTTGTAGTCTTTCGCATCCTGCGGGTAGATCGAAGCGAAGTTGTCGTTTTTCTTTTTGATGAACTGCCAGATTTTGGACTGGCCATCTGTGTAAATCCCAAGTCCAACTCCGCGAATTTCCAGGGCGTAGGTACGCGCTTGGGTGGCCTGCTGTTCTGCTTTTCTGGCCTCTATCTGGTTTCGATAATTGGCAAGCTCTGCCTTCTCACTTGCCAGGGCATTGCCCCACCAGTGAGTGCCAAAGATCACCAGCAGCGGGCCAACAATGGCGGCAATGCCCCAGGCCATGACGGGTTTCATGTCGCGAAGTACCATGTCGGATTCCTGTGCTTTGAGTTGGACAATCCAGATGAAGCTGAGCCAGAGCACAATGAGCACCCCGGCGATCAGCTGATAAGGCTTCAAGTTGGGCCGTGACTTAGGGGAGGGGGATAAGTCCTTCATCTGCCATCTCCTTTTACAGGTGCATTGGCTAACAAGGACGGTGGCGTTAGCGAGACCAGCTCAGAAGACGGGAACACGCCCCGTTGATAATACTTACTACTGGCAGTCACCAATGCCTGAGCTTCCCTGCTCAGACGCGCCCAAGCTGGTAATTCTTTGATTATCTGAAAGACTTTTTTATCCATCTTCCAATCCGCAATCGCAACCAACACCTCCCGCATAGCCGGATCATCAAGGCTGTGCGCCTGGCCAATCGCAATGTCCATCGCCGTTACCCAGCGTTGGTTCTCCGGGCTGCGCAGTACGGCCGAGTGGTAGCTGTTAGGTTCCCTTTCTTTCCGGTCTTCGGGCATCCGGTCCTGAATTTCATTAGGCGTTTCTTCACGAAAAATGACGTACTCTTTCACCTCTGAGCCTTGATACACGGGTACTTGGCTTATGGCTGAAGTTTGATCACCGGGCTCTTTGCCAGCGTTCAACCGGGCCAGTTCTGCATTCGAGTCCACGCGATGAGGGCTGGTACGCACCTTGAACCATTTGAAGCTGGCGCTCGGATTACCCAACGCGGAGCGGATACTCACGTCATCGGGGCTGTCCATGCCTAACGCGACCTCGCCGCCAAACATCTGTGGAGCATGGGGTGGGCATAAAGGTTCGGCATTGATCAGGAGTTCCTCACCTTTGGCTATTGGCGCTCGCGAGGCCACGGCGGCGGCTGACCACCCGCCAGGGTAGCGAGGTTCCCCTTTGGCACGCAGCACCGTTTGCTGTAGAGCTTCGCCGACCAGTACCGGCTCACCGTCGCGATGACGCTTGGTCCACAGGCGCTGGTAAAACCGCAAGGACTGCAACGCCGCCATCGCCGGTTTGCCGTCAGGCAAGGTATTGGGTACCCCATAGGTACCGATGCCATGAACGTCGTCCAGGGCCACAGTGGTGTCGTCCGGGCAAAAGTACAGGTAAACCTTGCCGCGGTTGTCCCGCTCGGGGAAAACGGTCACGTTGCCGACCTTGTCCTGGCGCGAGCCCTGTGTGGGTGACCACTTGGGCCCCGTGCGACCGCCGTAGGTCTTGCTGTCCCTGAGTGCGGACAGCGGCGGCTGGGCATGGGGTGCCTGGGTGACCGCGGTGGCGATGTTGATCAATGTCGCGAGTGTGTCATGGCCTTTGGGTGTGGCCTTGGGCAGCACACTGTAAGGGGTGTCCACCATGATGACGGTGTCGGCACAGCGTTGGCCCTTGTCGATCAACATGGCTTGCGCAAGCAGGGTAATCAAGGTGCCTTGACTGTGGCCTATGATGGTGATGGTTTCATCGGGCGATACACGGCGGATCTCACTGACCAACATGGCCAGGCGCGTCGCAGCCAACACGAAGTAACGCCGATGCGGCCCTTTGCCCATGTACTGAGTGTTGGATAGCATGAGTTGTGCGAGATGCCGGATAGCCTTGGCAAAGCCTGGACTGTACATCTCCAGCAGGTTGTTGGTGGCATTGGCGAAGAACCCACCGCCTTTGGCGAAGTGCCGGTCCAGACGGTTTTCGAATACATCCTGGTATTGGCCGCGCAGTTTGGTCGGGTCGTTATTTTTATCTCGCTTTATCTCGCCAGGCTCAGCGCGATAGCCCCAGTAAAACGGGATCATCAGGCTGCGGGTTTTGGGGTCGTCTGCGTCTCGCTGATAAAGGAACGTGTCTGGATCGTCGAGTGTGGCTTTGTGATCATCACCGAGTTCCTCAATCGGGATATCTTTCGCAGCATTGTAATCAGCCCCATACCGCCCCGCCTTCAGATCAGGCCGATCCAATCGTTCATTCACCCCCTGGCACAACCCCATCTCCACCGACTCGTATGAAGCCCCCGGGTCATTCACGCCGTGCAAGAAGATCACCACCCCTGGCAGGTCGGCGGGCACCTCCATCTTGCGTTCGGTACTGAAGTTGGGTACCAGCCGGGTGACGCTTTGCGCCACGGCATATTGATCGCCACTCATTGGCTGCCTCCTTTGCTGCCGGTGCTGCGCAAGGCAGCCACTTGTGCCTGGTGCATCGCTTCGCGCTCGACGTGTTCGGTGAGCCCGCTGACGTCGGTCAGGCCTTGCACGGTGCTACCGTCTTCGAGTTTGATCTGGTAGGCGTGGTCTACGGCCATTCGCACGCTGTCGTCGGCGTGCCCCGGGTAGTGGAAGGCCAGGCGTTGCGCCGCCGGGTCGCGGGTGAATGCTGGCAACGGGGCGCTGTCGGTGTTGGGGCCGACCCAGTCATGCTCGCTGGCATGGACGATCACCTTGCCTTGGCTGCCGATTTCGACACCGCCGCCGATCTTGATATAGCTGCCATCATCGGCCACCAGGCGGATGGTTGGCGCGGTGATGACCACCTCGCCTTCGGCGGCCGACAGGTGCAGGTTTTTTTGTGCGTTGGCGGTGATGTCGTCTTCCTGGGCCTGGACCAGCACTTTGCCGCGGTTGGCAATGGCACTGATGCCCTCATCCTGGGCGAAGGCGCTGATACCCTTGCCGGCTTGCAGGCGCATGGCGGCGCCGCTGGTCAACTGCAGGTGGTCCTGGGCGGTGGTGTCGTGGTTAGCACCGGCATAGTGGGTTTGCGAGCGCGGTGTGGCACTGGTGATACCCGCCTCGGCCGCAACGGCCATGACGGGTTTGCCCGGGCTGTCGCTGTCGGGCGCTGGCCACTGTTTCAGCGCCTGGCTCAAGGCGTCGATGCCCTCGCTGTTTACCGCTGCCCCGCCTCGCGCGGCGGCGGTTTGCCCGAGGCTTTTGAACAACTCCCCGCACTCGGCCAGCAGCGTGAGCAGCTCTTCGCGGTCCAGCTGTGCCCCGGTGGCGTCCTGGCGGGCATAGGTGGTCAGCAACATGCCTTGGGCGGCGCGCAGGGCAATCGCGGCGTCGGTGCGCAATTCGGCGCCGTTGCCACGGGCCTTGGCCTGGCCGTCAGTACGTGGCTCGGTGAGTTTGCCCAGATTGAGCGCTGTGGCCTGGTGCGTGGTGCCGAAGCGGGCACGCAAGGCGCCCGGTGTGTCATCGAACAACAGCTCGTTGAAACCGCGGCCCTTGTGCTCCTGGGTCTGGATGCCGGAAAGCGCGCGATTGCCTGGCAGGCCCGAGGCTTTGCTGAAGCGCGGCGGTGTCTGCTCGGCGTTGTACAACACCGAGGTGACCACGGGGCGGTCGATATCGCCGGCCAGGAAGGTGACCAGCACTTCCTGGCCGATACGTGGCAAGAACTGATGGCCGAAGCCACTACCAGCACTGGGCATCGCGACCCGCACCCAGGTGGTGCCCTGCGGCAGGCTGTCGCCGCGCTGCCAGTGGAACCGGACCTGGATCCGCGCCAGCTCGTCAGTGAAGACCTCTTCGCCCTCCGGCCCTACTACGATCGCGCTAAGCGGCCCGTTGATGGCGGGGCGCGGCACGGTGATCGGGTGGCGGTAAGGGATGCTCTGGCGAATACAGACAAACTGGTTGTCGTAACCTGCGGGCTCATCGGAAAAGTAGTTGTTGCGCCCCTGGTGCGCGACCGACACCAGCAGGAACTGGCGAGCTTCTGCCGCACCGGCCTGATGGTCGAAGTGCTGGGTCAGTTCGAAGCTGTAGCCCGGCCGCATGGCCCGGCAGTTGCTGCTGCCGGTAAAGGTCTTGGCCTGGGCTTCGATGATCTCCAGGTGGCGGCGGACCAGCGCCTCGCCCTCGTCAGGCAGGCGATGACTGTAGGCACCGAGAAAATCGTACACCTCGTAGGGCGCGACATCGCCCTGTTCATTGAGGCTGCCCATGTGGATGGGCAGCGGATTTCTTGGCTGCTTGTAATCGAACGTCTGGATGGCCATCTTGCCCGATTGCAATACCCGGTGGCTGCGCCACTGGGTGATCGAGTCACTGGTCTCGGTGACAAAGGCGCTGTGGTAGCGGATTTGCGGTTGTTCGGGCAACGCTGGCAGCGCCTGGGATTCATCCGTGATGATCAGGTTGTGCCCGTCCGCGCCGTGTTCGAAGTAGAAGAACAGGCCGTCCTGCTCCAGCAAGCGCAACACGAAATCCAGGTCGGTCTCGCGATACTGGGTGATGTAGCTGTGGGATTTGAGAGGCTTCAGCAGGCGGAACTCGAATGTGCCCAGCCCGCCGTAATGCTCGAACACCGTGCGAATGACCGTTTCAATGGTCTGCTCTTGAAAGATCCGCGAATCAATACGTCGCGACAGCATCCACAGCCAGGGGCTCAGTGTCGCGCTGTAACGCGCCAGGCCACCGTCGCTGCCCAGCAGGTTGAACCGGGTGATGTGGCCATGGATATGGCGTACGCCGCCGTCGGCCAGCTCGATGTCCAGACAGGCAGGTTGGCCGATCAATGATTTGAGTTCGAGCCTGGCATCCTGGCTGATCAACGACAGCTCGAAGCTGAACAGCGTGGATAACCCTTCATTGCCGCTGAAATGCTCCAGCAACAACGCCTGGTCACCTCGGATGGGGGTGGTGAGTTTGATCAGTCGGCGGTTTTGTGGTGCAAAGATCCTCGTCAATTCCATCAACGATATTACTCCCTGTAAAAACTAGCGGCGGAAAGTATCACAGGCGCCGGGAGGGCCAAACCCGTCGGGGCGGGTCAGTATTTGACAAACTGTGACGGTCGTTCCAAATGACAGAACTTTTCACTTTCCACCGACAGCTTCAGCGACGTGGCTGGTGGGCGTTGAATGCGGCTCCCCGGCAAGACGGAATGTGACGACACAGGCCAGGCCATACGGGCGTTTCGGCCATTCTGCCCAGACGATTGGCGCTGGGTCAGCGATGACATTGCACAAGCGGGCATCTACGCCCATACCCCATATATTCGATGCCTTGGGCAGGGAGATCTGGATAAACAAAGGGGTGATCGAAATGGCAAAAAAACCGGGTACGTGCCATGCCTGGAGCGGGTGCCCTTGCTGTTCCGGTGATGGGCTGCAAAGCAGCTGCGGCCATTCTCAGAGATTCACCCGCCACAGCCCAGCCATCTGCGTGGTAAACCCCGCACTCATCAACTCACACCGCATCGCCCACTCCCCCGCCGCCGGCACCGCCGCGCTGCGCAGCGTGCCCCTGCCCCACCGTGCGTTCACGCCATCGATCACGCCCATCACCCGCTCCGCCTGCGGCGATTGCGCGGGGGTGAACAGGTCGCCGGTAAACTCGCCGCGCTGGCACAGGTCCAGCAGCAGCACCTCGGCCTTGCTGTAACGAAACCCCTGGCGGTACACACGTTCCAGCGCCTCCAGGGCCATGCGGGTAAGCAGCCGCACGTCGTCGGTGGGGTATGGCAGCTGCACCACCACGCCATTGGCGTAACGGGGCTCGTCGGGGTTGAACATGCCGGTGCGGATGCTCACCCGCATCCGCCTTGCCAGCGAGCGTTGCTGGCGCAGCTTTTCGGTGGCGCGCATCACGTAGGTGGCCAGCGCTTCCTTGATCGGCGCCAGCTCGGTCAGGCGCATGCCAAACATGCGGCTGCAGCAGATTTCCTGGCGTGGCGGGTCGATGTCCTGCAGCTGCAGGCAGGGCGTGCCGGCCAGTTCGCGGGCGGTCTTTTCCACCACCACGCTGAAGGATTTGCGCAGCAGGCCGGGGTCGGCGCGGGACAAGTCCCAGGCGGTGCGGATGCCCATGCTCTGCAGGTGCGCGGTGAGGCGCTTGCCGATGCCCCACACCTCGGACACGTCGCACTTCTTCAGCACCCACTCACGATGCGACGCGTTGCGCAGGTCGACCACCCAGCCACTCTGCACGGCCCAGCGCTTGGCCGCGTGGTTGGCCAGCTTGGCCAGGGTCTTGGTACCAGCGATGCCGACACCGACGGGGATGCCGGTGTGCTTGAGCACCCGCTCGCGGATGCAGCGGCCGAGGTAATCGAGATCGCCCGGCATGCCGGAAAGGTCGGCGAAGGCTTCGTCGATGGAGTACACCTCCACGGCCGGGACCATGCCTTCGATCACGGTCATCACCCGCTGGCTCATGTCGCCGTACAACGCGTAGTTGGACGAAAAGGCCAGCACGCCATGCTCACGTAGCAGGTCTTTCACCTGGTAATACGGTTGGCCCATCTTCACCAAAGGCTTGGCCTCGGCACTGCGGGCAATGATGCAGCCGTCGTTGTTGCTGAGCACGACGATGGGCGTGCGCAGCAGGTCGGGGCGGAACACGCGCTCGCAGCTGGCGTAAAAGCTGTTGCAGTCGATCAGGGCAAAAACAGGTAACGGTTTCATCTGGCGGCATCACGAATACTGTACTTATATACAGTTAATCACGCCGAATCGCAGTTGCCGCTACCCGCTCATCCGATTTGCATCCTGCGCCCAGGCTCCTACAGTTTCGAACGTAGCCACATTGCCGAGGCTCACATGCGCAGCGTCGAAAAAACCCCGCCCATGGCCACCGCCAAGGCCTTGCCGAAAATCCCCCGCAGCGTCTGGGCGCTGGGTTTCGTGTCGATGTTCATGGACATTTCCTCGGAGATGATCCACGCCCTGCTGCCGCTGTACATGGTCACCGTGCTCGGTACCTCGGTGGTGGCGGTGGGCGTTATCGAAGGCATCGCCGAGGCCACCGCGTCGATCACCAAGGTGTTCTCCGGCGCGCTCAGCGACCGGCTGGGCAAACGCAAGTTGCTGACGGTGCTGGGCTATGGCCTGGGCGCGCTGACAAAGCCGGTGTTCCCCTTGGCCTCCGGGCTGGACTGGCTGATCGGCGCGCGTTTCGTCGACCGTATCGGCAAGGGCATCCGCGGTGCGCCACGGGATGCGCTGGTGGCCGACGTGACCCCGCCCGAGCTGCGCGGTGCGGCGTTTGGCTTGCGCCAGGCGCTGGACACGGTGGGTGCCTTTATTGGGCCGTTGCTGGCGATTGTGCTGATGTGGCTGACGGCGAGCCATTTCCAGACAGTGTTCTGGGTGGCGGTGATCCCGGCGTTTATCGCCGTGTACATCCTGGTGGCCTTCGTCCGCGAACCTGAGGCCCCACCTGCAGCGCGCCCAGTGCGCGCACCGCTGGCGCTGCATGAACTGGCGCGCCTGGGCCCTGCCTACTGGCGGCTGATCGGCCTGGCCATGGTCTTCACCCTGGCCCGCTTCAGCGAAGCCTTTTTGCTGCTACGTGCCCAGGACATGGGCCTGGCACCGCTGTGGGCACCGGCAGTGCTGGTGCTGATGGCGCTGGCCTATTCGCTGTCGGCCTACCCCGCCGGCGCGTTGTCGGACCGCTTGGGCCGCCGGGGCGTGCTGATGATCGGCCTGGGGCTGCTGATCGTCGCCGACCTGCTGCTTGCACTGCTGCCGGGTTGGGCCGGGCTGGCGCTGGGGGTGGCGGCCTGGGGGCTGCACCTGGGCTTCACCCAGGGCATCTTCGCCGCGCTGATTGCCGACAGTGCACCGGCCAACCTGCGCGGCACGGCCTTCGGGCTGTTCAACCTGCTGACCGGGGTGGCGCTGCTGGTGGCCAGTGTGGTGGCCGGGCTGTTGTGGGATGGGGTGGGGTTTCAGGCCACGTTCCTGGTGGGGGCCGGCTTTGCTGGCGCTACCCTGGCAGGTGTGGTGTTGGGGGCATCATGAATGCGGGTCGTGGCTGCGCACACTGAACGTCACCACCCCCCAGATCATCAGTTCGTCACCTTCGAGGATGTAACGTGGCGCAAAACGCGGGTTTTCCGAGCGCAGCGCCACCTGGCTGCCGATGCGGTGCAGCCGTTTGCACAGCGGCTCGCCATTGACTGCGGCAATTACGATATGGCCATGGCGCGCCTCGATCGAGCGGTCGACCAGCACCAGGTCACCGTCGAAGATGCCGGCGCCCTGCATGCTGTCGCCGTCTATCCTGACCAGATACATGTGCGGCGCACGCAGGTTGAACAGCTCGTCCAGCGAGATGGGTTGCTCCATGTGGTCGGCCGCCGGCGACGGGAAGCCCGCCGGCACGCGGAACAGATAACGCGGCAGCGCAGCGCTACCACAGGTGATCGGACCCAGGATGGAAGTCATGACACGGCCTTGAGTAAACTGTATACATATACAGTAAACGCTGTATGGGGTAGCGGGTCAATTTCGCCGTAGGACATTTCGACAAGTGGGGGACATTCCATGTGCGGACGCTTCGCCCAGTATCAGGGCCTGGCCGATTACCTGCGTGAACTGGACGCCGAGCAGGACGTGATCAGCGGCTACGACAACGTGCCCATCGGCCGCTACAACGTAGCGCCCGGCAGCCGTGTGCTGATCCTGCACAACGCCGCCGATGGGCTGCGCATCGACCCGTGCCACTGGGGCTGGGCGCCGTTCTGGGCCACCGGCAAACGGCCGGCACCGATCAATGCGCGGGTAGAGACGGTGACCACCGGCAAGTTCTTCAAGGCCCTTTGGCCGCAAGGGCGTGCGCTGGTGATGGCCGATGGTTGGTACGAATGGGTGACCGACCCGCAGGCCCCCAAACGCAAGCAGCCCTACTTCATCCGCCTGAAAAGCCAGGCGCCGATGTTCATGGCGGCACTGGCCGAGGTGCACGCCGGGCTGGAGCCGAACGAAGGCGATGGGTTTGTGATCATCACTGCCGCGAGTGACGAAGGGATGGTCGATATCCATGACCGTCGGCCGCTGGTGCTGGGGCCGGCGGATGCGCGGATGTGGATCGACACAGAGGTGCCCGCCGAAGAGGCCGAACGGCTGGCGCGGGAGCGGTGTTTGCCGGTGGAGGCGTTTGAATGGTTTGCGGTGGGCAAGGATGTGGGGAATGTGCGTAATGAGGGGGCGGAGTTGATCGTCATAAAGCCCTGAGGGTGTAGTGGCTGTGCCGGCCCTTTCGCGGGTAACCCCGCCCCCACAGGTACATCACTTACCATCGGGCAGTGGTAAACCTGTGGGAGCGGGCTTGCCCGCGAAGAGGCCGGTACAGGCCCCCTAGACCTGCAGTTCAACCTCCGGCTTTTGCTCCAGCAACGACCAGCCGCCCTGCCCGTCCACTTCCAGCCGATGGGTATGGAACGCGGCCAAGGTGCTGCGGTGCCCGACGCTCACCAGCAAGGTCTGCGGCAGCTCGTTGCGCAACAGCGCGTACAGCGCGTGCTCCAACCCCTCGTCCATCGCCGAAGTGGACTCATCGAGGAACACCACCTGTGGCCGGTTGAACAGCACCCGGGCAAAGGCCAGCCGCTGCTGCTCGCCCACCGACAGGATGTGCGACCAGTCGCAACTCACCGCCAGGCGCTCGGCCAGGTGGGCCAGGTTGACCTGGCGCAGCGCCTGTTGCATGCGCGCCTCGTCCTCGGCCGTGCTGTCTGCCGGGTAGGCGATGGCGGTCCGCAGGTCGCCCAGGGGCAGGTACGGGCGCTGCGAGAGGAACAGCGCCTGGGTGCCGGTGGGCCGCCGGACCTCGCCCTCGGCGTAGGGCCACAAGCCCGCCAGGGCGCGCAGCAAGGTGGTCTTGCCGCTGCCCGACGGGCCCTTGATCAGCAGCGCCTGCCCGGCGTGCAGGCGCAGGTCGAGGTCGGCGATCAGCGCGTGACCGTCAGGGCGCATCACTTGCAGCCCTGTAATATCCAGGGCCTGTGCCTGCTCCTGGGTGCTGACCCGCGGCAGTGTGGCGGCCTGCTGGTTGGCATCGAGAAAACCGGTCAGACGGTCGAGAGTGGCGCGGTACTGGGCGAAAGTGTCGTAGGACTCGCGGAAGAACGACAGCGAATCCTGCACTTGGCCAAAGGCCTGGGACGTCTGCATGACATCGCCGAGCTTGATCGCACCACTGAAGAACCGCGGCGCCTGGAGGATGAACGGGAACACCACGGCAACCTGGCTGACGCCCAGGTTGAAGCCGCTGAATTTCAGGTTCCGGAACACCAGCGCCCAGACGTTGACGATCAGCGCGCCAAAGCGGCCCAGCAAGGTGCCCCGCTCCACCTGCGCCCCTTGGTAGAAGGCGATGTTCTCGGCGTTTTCACGCAGGCGCATCAGCGCGTAACGGAAGTTGGCGGTGAGTTTTTCGTTGAGGAAGTTCAAGCGGATCAACGGCTGCCCGAGGCGGAAGGCGATCCAGGTGGCGATCAGCACATACACGTACACGGCAAACACCATCGCCCGGGGGATCTCCACGCCCGCCACCGCCAGCGGTGCCGACAGGCCCCAGAGGATGCCGGTGAAGGCCACCAGCGACACCAGCGCGCTGACTGCGCCCAGGGCCAGCGACACGGAGTTGGTGACGTAGGCGTTGACATCCAGTTCGATACGCTGGTCCGGGTTGTCCACCGGCTCGGCGAGAAACTGCCCACGGTAGTAGGCATCGCCGTGCATCCAGTCGCGGGTCAGGCGTTCCGTCAGCCAGACCCGCCACTGGATGCTGAAGGCCTGGGTCACGTAGAAGGTGAACAGCGATCGCAGTACGTGGATGGTCGCCAGCACCGCGAACACCCCGAGCAGGTACCAGAAGGCCGTCTGATCGAGCGCTTGCAGGGCGCTGTAGAAGCCGTTGTACCAGAACGAGAACAGCACGTTCATGCGTACCGAGAACAGCGTCAGCACCAGCAGCACGCCGAACACCAGCAGCGGGCGCCAGCTGCGCCTGAACGTGAAATAAGGGCCGGCGAGCTGCCAGAACTGCCTGCCCCAGCGCGTGTAGCGCACGGCCAGTGTGGCGGCGGCGGTGAAGCCGATCAGTGTGATGAACGAGGCGATTGCAAGCCAGCGCAGGCTCTCTTGCAGGGCCTGGTGCCAGTTCATGTCCATGGTGGGTATCCGTGACGAGTGTTTCCGCGAGCGTAGCATTGCGCAGGGATTCGCCTGGCATTCATGACGGACATTTCATCTTGACTGTGCCGGCCTCTTCGCGGGTAAACCCGCTCCCACAGGTACCGCACTGGGTTTGAACCCGTTGGAATACTTGTGGGAGCGGGTTTACCCGCGAAGAGGCCAGCGCTGACGAAAGCTAAGCCAATGCCTCCACCACCTTAGGGTCCAACCCCTCCCCTTCATGGGCCTCCACCCACTCCCCCAGCTGCCTGCGCATGGCCGGGGTCCAGAAGCTCTGCAAATGCTGGCGCACCCCTTTCACTGCCAACGCATGATTCGGCTCGCTGTCGAAGTAATGGGCAATCTGGTTGGCCATCTTGACCAGGTTGTCGCTGCTCATCGGCGCACCTCGGCTTTTTCGGGTTTGTCGGCCGCACGGCGCTCCTTGAGCAGGCGCCGCTGTTCATCACTGAAGTCCTGGTAGCGCTTCTGCCATTCCGAGGGGTGGAATACCTTCACCACCTCCACCGCCGTGACCTTGTACTCAGGGCAGTTGGTGGCCCAGTCGGAGTTGTCGGTGGTAATCACGTTGGCGCCCGATTCGGGGAAGTGGAACGTGGTGTACACCACCCCCGGCGCCACTCGGCCGCTGACCTTGGCGCGCAGCACCGTCTGCCCCGCACGGCTGCCGATGCCGACCCAGTCGCCGTCGCGGATGCCACGGCTTTCGGCGTCGCTGGGGTGCAGTTCGAGGCGGTCGGCGTCATGCCAGGCGGTGTTGCTGGTGCGCCGGGTCTGGGCGCCGACGTTGTACTGGCTGAGGATGCGCCCGGTGGTCAGCAGCAGCGGGTAGCGGCTGTTGACCTTCTCGTCGGTGGGCACATAGCCGGTGAGCATGAAGCGCCCCTTGCCGCGCACGAACTGGTCGATGTGCATGGTCGGCGTGCCATCGGGCGCCGCGTCGTTGCACGGCCATTGCAGGCTGCCGTGGCGGTCGATCTCGGCGTAGCTGACGCGGTGGAAGCTCGGCGTCAGGCGGGCGATCTCGTCCATGATTTCGGAGGGGTGGCGGTAGCTCATCGGGTAGCCCAAGGCGTTGGCCAGGGCCACGGTGGCTTCCCAGTCAGCCTTGCCGGCCAGCGGCTGCATGACCTTGCGCACCCGCGAGATACGGCGTTCTGCGTTGGTGAAGGTGCCGTCTTTTTCCAGGAACGAGCTGCCCGGCAGGAAGACGTGGGCGAACTTGGCCGTTTCGTTGAGGAAGATGTCCTGCACCACCACGCATTCCATGGCACGCAGTGCGGCAGTGACGTGCTGGGTGTTGGGGTCGCTCTGGGCGATGTCCTCGCCCTGGCAGTACAGCGCCTTGAAGCTGCCGTCCAGCGCGGCCTCGAACATGTTAGGGATGCGCAGGCCCGGGTCGGGCTGCAATGTCACGCCCCAGGCCTGCTCGAACTCAGCCCGCACGCCCTCGTTGGAGATATGCCGGTAGCCCGGCAGTTCGTGCGGGAACGAGCCCATGTCGCACGAGCCCTGCACGTTATTCTGCCCACGCAGCGGGTTCACCCCTACCCCTTCGCGGCCGATGTTGCCGGTGGCCATGGCCAGGTTAGCGATGCCCATCACTGCAGTGCTGCCCTGGCTGTGCTCGGTCACGCCCAGGCCGTAGTAGATCGCTGCATTGCCGCCGGTGGCATACAGCCGGGCGGCGGCGCGGATCTGCTCGGCGGGCACGCCGCAAACAGGCCCCAGTACTTCCGGGGCGTTTTCCGGCAGGCTGACGAACTCGCGCCAGCGGGCGAAGTCTTCGGTTTCGCAACGGGCGTCGATGAAGCGCTGGGCCAGCAAGCCCTCGCTGACGATCACATGGGCCAATGCGTTGAGCATGGCCACGTTGGTGCCGGGGCGTAGCTGCAGGTGCAGTTCGGCGCGGGCGTGGGGCGAATCGACCAGGTCGATGCGCCGGGGGTCGATGACGATCAGCCGCGCCCCCTGACGCAGGCGGCGCTTGAGCTGCGAGCCAAACACCGGGTGGGCGTCGGTGGGGTTGGCGCCGATCACCAGAATCACGTCGGCCTGCATCACCGAGTCGAAACTCTGGGTGCCGGCCGACTCACCGAGGGTCTGCTTGAGGCCGTAACCGGTCGGCGAATGGCAGACCCGCGCGCACGTGTCGACATTGTTGTTGCCGAACGCCGTGCGCACCAGCTTTTGCACCAGGTAGGCTTCTTCGTTGGTGCAGCGGCTGGAGGTGATGCCACCAATCGAATCGCGCCCGTACTTGAGCTGGATGCGCCGGAACTCGCTGGCCGCGTAAGTGACGGCCTCGTCCCAGCTGACTTCCTGCCACGGGTCTTCGAGGCGTTTGCGGATCATCGGTTTGGTGATGCGGTCGGGGTGGGTGGCGTAACCCCAGGCGAAGCGGCCCTTGACGCAAGCGTGGCCGTGGTTGGCGCCGCCGTTCTTGTCCGGGACCATGCGCACCAGCTGGTCGCCCTTCATCTCGGCGCGGAACGAGCAACCGACGCCGCAGTAGGCGCAGGTGGTGATCACCGAGCGCTCGGGCTGGCCGATCTGCACCAGGCTTTTTTCGGTCAGGGTTGCAGTCGGGCAGGCCTGTACGCAGGCGCCGCACGACACGCATTCGGAGGACAGGAAGTCGTCACCGCCGGCGGCGGCTACACGCGATTCGAAACCGCGCCCGGTGATGGTCAGGGCGAAGGTGCCCTGGATGTCCTCGCAGGCGCGCACGCAGCGGCTGCAGACGATGCACTTGCTGGGCTCGTAGTCGAAGTACGGGTTGGACACGTCCTTCTTCTCGGCCAGGTGGTTGGCGCCGTCATACCCGTAGCGCACCTCACGCAGGCCGACCTGGCCGGCGACCGTCTGCAGTTCGCAGTTGCCGTTGGCCGAGCAGGTCAGGCAGTCGAGCGGGTGGTCGGAGATGTAAAGCTCCATCACGTTGCGGCGCAGGTCGGCCAGGCGTGGCGTTTGCGTACGCACCACCATGCCTTCGCTGACGGGTGTGGTGCACGAGGCCGGGTAGCCGCGCATGCCGTCGATCTCGACCATGCACATGCGGCACGAGCCGAAGGCTTCCAGGCTGTCGGTGGCGCAGAGTTTGGGAATGTTGGTGCCGAGCATCGCGGCGGCGCGCATGACCGAGGTGCCAGCCGGCACACTGATGCTGCGCCCGTCGATATCAAGGTTGACCTGCACATCGCTCTGGCGCGCTGGAGTGCCCAGATCAGTCTCGGGGTCGAAGTAATTGATCACTGCGCGGCCTCCGTGGTGGTCAGCCCGAAATCGGCGGGGAAGTATTTGAGGGCGCTGGCCACCGGGTAGGCGGTCATACCGCCCATGGCACACAGCGAGCCGTACTGCATGGTGTCGCACAGGTCGCGCAACAACAGCGCCTGGTCGTGGCGTTCGGTGAAGTCACTGGTGGCGATCAGGCGGTCGACCACCTCCATGCCCCGGGTCGACCCGATGCGGCATGGCGTGCACTTGCCGCAGGACTCTTCGGCGCAGAATTGCAGGGCGAAGCGTGCCATGCTGGCCATGTTCAGGGTGTCGTCGGCCACTACCACACCGCCGTGGCCCAGCATCGCGCCCATGGCGGCGAAGGCCTCGTAGTCCAATGGGGTGTCGAAGTGGCTGGGCGGTACCCAGGCGCCGAGCGGGCCACCGACTTGCGCGGCCTTCAGCGGCCGGCCGCTGGCGGTGCCGCCGCCGTAGGTTTCAACCAGCTCGCGCAAGGTCAGGCCGAAGGCTCGCTCCACCAGGCCGCCGTGGCGGATGTTGCCAGCCAGCTGGAACGGCATGGTGCCCAGCGAACGGCCCATGCCGAAGTCACGGTAGAAGGCTGCGCCCTTGGCCAGAATGATCGGCACCGAAGCCAGGGTGAGCACGTTGTGCACCAGGGTCGGCAGGCCGAACAGGCCCTGCAGCGCCGGGAGCGGCGGCTTGGCGCGGACGATGCCGCGCTTGCCTTCGATGGATTCGAGCAGCGCGGTTTCCTCGCCGCAGATATAGGCGCCAGCGCCGACCCGTACCTCGAGGTCGAAGGCGAGGCCGCTGCCCGCCACGTCACTACCGAGGTAGCCGGCAGTGCGGGCGATGGCGAAGGCTTGATCGAGCACGCGGATCGCATCGGGGTATTCCGAGCGCACGTAGATGTAGCCCTTGTCGGCACCCACGGCGAGACCGGCGATGATCATGCCTTCGATCAGCAGGAATGGGTCACCTTCCATCAGCATGCGGTCGGCGAAAGTGCCAGAGTCACCTTCGTCGGCATTGCACACCACATACTTCTGCCCTGCCCCGGCGTCGCGCACGGTGCGCCACTTGATGCCCGCCGGAAACGCGGCGCCGCCACGGCCGCGCAGGCCAGAATCGAGCACGGCGGCGACCACCTCGGCGCCGTTCAGCGCAATCGCGGCTTCAATGCCCTTGAAGCCGCCATGGGCGCGGTAATCATCGAGCGACAACGGCCGGGTGATACCGGCGCGGGCGAACAGCAAACGCTGCTGGCTCTTCAAGTAAGGCAGTGCTTCCACAAGCCCCAGCGCCAGCGAATGGCCACCGGGCTGCCCCGTCAACGCGTCCAGCAATGAAGGCGCGTCTTCGGGCGTGACCGGGCCGAAGCCCTTGCGCCCCTCTGCGCTTTCGCACTCCACCAGCGGTTCCAGCCAATACAGGCCCCGCGAGCTGGTGCGCTGGATATCCAGCGGCAATTGGCGACGTTCGGCCTCACGCTGCAAGGCCTCGGCAACCTGGTCGGCACCCACCGCGCGGGCCACCGAATCGCAGGGGATAAACAGCTTCAGCATGTTGAGCCCTCCAGGCAACCGTTCACCAGCGACCGCAGCCGCTCGGGGGTGAGGCGCGCATGCACCTGGCCATCCAGCTCAAGCGCCGGGGAACAGGCGCAGGCCCCCAGGCAGTAAACCGGGCGCAGGCTGATGGCACCGTCGGCGCTGGTGCCATGGTCGTCCAGCGCCAGCTGCTCGCGCAGCTGTGCGGCCAGGGCTTCGCTGCCACGGCTCTGGCACGACTCGGCGCGGCACAGGCGCAGGGTGTGCCGGGCGGGCGGCGAGGTTCGGAAATCGTGGTAGAAGCTGATGACGCCGCGCACCTCGGCCAGGCTGAGGTTGAGGGCATGGGCAATGTCGTCGACGGCGGCATCGGGGATAAAACCGACGCTTTCCTGGACGGCATGCAGGATCGGCAACAGCGCGCCAGGGGTGCCCTGGTAGCGACTCAGGATGCTGTGGATCACGGGCAGGTGGAGCAATTCATCAGGCATACAGCGGACCTCGGCATCACGGCCCCCGCCTGTTGTTGTCAGTGGGCAGGTAACCGGCGTGTTCTGCTGCGGCACACCGCCCACGTCACGGTTACGCGGTTGTCGGTGGCCTCCTTGCCAATGGCCGTGCGTCTGCGCGCACTGGGCTCACGGGCATCCCACAAGCATGGCACTTGTGGCGCCGAACGGATGCACGCGAGCGACCAGGCGCATCCTGAAACCGACCAGAGGGTAGTCAGCCCAGCACCACATGCGGCAAGAAGCGCGAACTGTCCTTGGTGATCAGCGAATCATCTTCACGAATGCCAAGCCCCGACGCCTTGTCGCCGATCACCCACGAGCCCACCAGCGTGTAACTGTCGGCGAATTTCGGCAAAGGTGCGAAACCCTGCAGGATATAGGGCGCATCGTTGTAGGGCCCATCTTCGAATACCCGCCGGCCATCCTCGGTATGGATATCCACGTTGGCGCCCTCACGGGAGAAGTACGGCTTGCGCACCCAGCCTTTGGGGACCGGGGCCTGCGGGTTGTGGTCGACAAACGCCGGCAGCAGGTTCGGGTGCCCCTCGAACCACTCCCACAACAACGGCAGGATGCCTTTGTTGGAAATCAGCGCCTTCCAGGGCGGTTCGACAAACTGCGTATCGCAGCCGGCGATCGCCTGGCCAAAGTCCTCATGGAAGATGTGCTCCCAGGCATGCAGCTTGAACAGGCGCTGGATGGCCTGGCCCTGCAGGTCGACGAACCGCCCGTTGTCGCTCAGCCCTATATCTTCAAGGTCGATATGCCGCGTGCAGACACCTGCATGTTCGGCCATCCTGCGCAGGAAATCCGTGGTACCCCGGTCCTCCAGCGAGCCCGAGATGGTCGCAAAATAGAACTCGCCCTGCCCCGGCATCGCGGCAAACGCCTGCACCAGGTCTTCGGCCAGGGTATTGAACTGGCTGGCGTGTGCAGGCAGCAGCCCACGTGCTATCTGCTCCTCCAGCCAGATCAACTGGAAGGCGGCTGCCTCGTAAAGTGAGGTTGGCGTGTCGTAGTTGGCCTCGATGAGTTTCGCGGGGCCATTGCCGTCATAACTGAAGTCAAAACGCCCGTACAGGTGCGGCTGCGCCTGCTTCCATGAGCGGCGCACCAGGTCGAAGAAGGCTGGCGGGATGGCCAGGCGAGCCATCAGCGCTTCGCTGTCGACAATACGCTCGACCGCCTCCAGGCACATCGCGTGCAGCGCTTCAGTCGGCGCCTGCAGGTCGCGAACGACCTGGGCTTCGCTGAACTGATAGTAACCACGCTCGTCCCAGTAACGCTCGCCGTCGATGGTGTGAAAGGCGAAGCCCTCACGCTCGGCGGTCGCGCGCCAGTCGGGGCGCTCCGCCAGTTCGACCTTGCGCATGCTCAACCTCCAAAGAAGCTGCCAGACCTGCCGCCCCAGCCGCTGCGGGCCGTGGCCTGGCCGCCAAAGCCACCACGGGTGATCGACGCCGACGAGGCTGGGCGAGGTTCCTTGCGGCCCCAGCTGCCGCCCCCGCCACCGCCGCCGCCGGACGAACCACCACTGCTGCTTTGTTCTTCCTCCCTGGCACGCTGGATTTCACCCAAGGCCCCATTGCGCGGCCCGAGGCCCGCTCCACTGCGGTTGGCATACACGGGCTGTGCGCGAAAACGACGGTCGCTGTTGCTGGCCATCTGCCCGAGCAGCATACCGGCCACCGCTGCACTGGCGACATGCCCATAGCCCCCGCCCTGAGCGTAGCCAGCGTCAAGTTGTGACTGGGTCACCTCAGCGGCGCTTTCCAGCTCGAACCCGTTCATGCGCGGCATGTAGCGCCCACCGACGGTGGCCTGGCAATTACCTGCACCGAACTGCGCCTCACACTCGCCCTGGAACGCGAACGTGGGCGCCTGGCGCTGATATTCGCCCTGCGCCTGCTGATAGGCATCGGTGCAGACGGCGTTTGGCACTTTGTCATCTACACAGGCAGCAACGGTGTCGTAATTGACCTTCTGGCTGACCGTGTACAGTTCTTCCTGGGGCCCACAGGCTGTCAGCGCCAGGGGTAACGAGCCGGCCAGCACCAGCTTGAGGGAGCTTCGTTTCATCGGCGATTTCATTGGCATCCCTCGCTCAGGCCGAAGGCGTCATGCAGGCCGAGTTGAGAAAGCCCACGCTGATCGCCACGCTGGCGGCGTAGATGGCAGCCGCCAACTCACCCTGGGCGATGCGCCGGGACAGGCCACGCAGCACCAGGCTGGTCAGGCCGAAGGCGATCAACTGCACCACCGCTGCGATCACCACCCAGGCGACGAAATCGAGAATGCTCACACTGTGGGCGATGATGTTGCTAGCCGGCAGCGAAAAACCGATCAGCGAACCACCCAGCGCAATAGCGGCCGCCGGGTTGTTTTCGCGGATGAGCGCGAACTCGCGATGGGGCGTAAGGCGGGTGTAGACGAACTGGAACAGCCAGAACAGCAGCAGCGCCACGCTGATATAGAGGATGAAGCCGGTCACCGCCGAAGCATTGAGAGACAGGCGCAGAGCGTCGAGCATGGGAGGTCCTTGTCAGGTTACGTGAAAGTCCGTGGGAAACAGGGTGACACCCAGCGAGGTGGTGTAGGTGAGCGCCCCTTGATCGTCCTCCTCCACCGAGAGCAGGAGGAATTCGCGACGATCGGGCAGCCCCGTGTCGCGGGCATACAGCATCGACCGGTGCTGGATGCCATAGCATGCCTCGGGGCTGACAACCGCTTCATGGAGCGCAACCCACGGGGTCAACCCTTGCTCGCGGCCCCACTGGCGAGAGTACAGGTAGCCATCGTGCTCGAAGATCGGCATGCCGACCCTGGAGGCGCTGCCGATAAGGCCTTGCAGGTGTGCTTCGCCTTGAACCGGCACGGCGCTGTGGTAGCCGAACAACACGATATCGCCCGGCTCGCTGCCGTTCATCAGCACCTGCAGCCAGTAGTCTTCGTTGTCCAGGTAGAAGCGCACCAGGCGCACCGCCTCGCCGAGGTCGACCTCGCCGATGGCCCAGACCGATTCCGGGCCGGGCACCTGGAGCGCCGAGCAGCTTTCGAGGAGCGGCTTCAAGGCCTGAGCAGGCGTGAAGGTACAGCCACTGCGCAGGCCAAATGGCCGGCTGGCCGGGTGTAAAAGCGACATCGAACACTCCCTGGGGTCGCGGCTTTCCTTGCTGGGGGCGACACCTTACCGGGTTTCAGTTCGAGGGCCAATGTGCACGGTGTGGCGCCAAGGGTGATTCAGAAAAGGACTACAGCCAAAAGCGGATTACTCTGCCCTCTCGACCTCAGGGCGAGCGTCCTTATCCTCAGCAGGCTTGAAGCCCAAGCTGCGCATCAGGTCGCGCGCCGTTTCGAAGAACAGGTGCTTGATGCTTTCTGCACTCTCCTCGGTCAATCGGCTGGCCGGGCCGGAAACCACCAAAGCCCCCATCAGCTCGTGTTGCGCGCCGTAAATCGGCAACGCCACCGACGCGGCATGCGGGTCGGTGGCGCCACGGGAGTAATAGGGTTTTTGCAACGCGACACCGACCTGGAACGGCGCGCGCAGTGCTTGCGCACCGGCTGCCTCGTCCATCGGGCGCATATCGCCGGGCTGCAGGTTAAGCCGCAGCCGATGGGAAGAATTGACCCGATACTGGCACATACGGTACGCGCCATGGCGTACATAGAAGGATGCAGTCTCGCCCGTCTGCTCGGCGAGGTAATGCAAACGCGGCATCACATGCCGCTCAAGGTCGAGTGCTTCCTGGTAAACAGCATTCAGCCTCATCACTTCACTGGCCAACTGGTAGCGCCCATCAGCCATTCGCGTGATGAAGCCGTGATTTTCCAGCGATACCATCAACCGCATGATCGTGCTTTTGATCAGCCCGGTACGCTCGACAAGCTCTACCAGGCTCAGCGACGAATCACCGATTTGAAAGGCAGTGAGCACGGTCAGGACACGGTCGGCCGAGGCCACACCATTTACCGCTGGACGCGGCCGCGCTTTCACCATTTGCAAGACCTCACAGGGTTGGCGCCCTCGTATCTGGCAAGGGCAGAAAAAAATCATTATCCGACAACCACCTCACCTCGCCAACCTCGCACTGACCTTGCCCGTAAAAAAAGCCGGCAGGCCCGTTTGAGGGGCCTGCCGGCACAGTAAAAAAGGGCGTTGCGGGCGCTTAGACGGCCAGCGCGCGCTCACGTAGCTCGCTGTTGAGGATGCGGTCGTTCTCGCTGTAATCCACTGGGCAGTCGATCACATGCACGCCGGGGTTGGAAACGCAGTGATCCAGCAGCGGCAGCAATGCATCTGCGCTTTCCACCCGGTAGCCATTGGCACCGTAGGCTTCGGCGTATTTGACGAAGTCCGGGTTGCCGTAGTCCAGGCCGAAATCGGTGAAGCCCATGTTGGCCTGCTTCCAGCGGATCATGCCGTAGCCATCGTCACGCAGGATCACCACGGTAACGTGCATGCCCAGGCGAACTGCGGTTTCCAGCTCTTGGCTGTTCATCATGAAGCCGCCGTCGCCGCACACCGAAATCACCGGGCGGTCCGGGTACACCAGGTGCGCGGCCATGGCCGATGGCAGGCCGGCGCCCATGGTCGCCA
>Ga0213827_1000122_pt1 | contig 99098 bp, 83 predicted proteins | sample MC6MC0898MG_FD_180669 | JGI IMG/M metagenome (GOLD analysis project Ga0213827, IMG submission 180669) | Enriched soil aggregate microbial communities from Iowa State University, Ames, United States - MC6-MC0898-MG | ecosystem: Environmental > Terrestrial > Soil > Unclassified | place: USA: Iowa...
CTTACACAACTCGCCCAAAGCACCCTGCCCTTCGGGTCGCTGAGGGTTAACTTAATAGAAACGGCTACGCATGTAGTACCGACAGCGGAGTACTGGCGGACGGGGGTTCAAATCCCCCCGGCTCCACCAAATATACATCTAAGGACGTCCACGGACGTCCTTTTTTGTGCCTGAAATCCAGTAAATACGGGGCTTTCAGCGCCATTAGTGTCCGCGAACGTCCAGCAAGATCTATGTCTTTTGGTATTCCAGATGGTATTCCAAGCCTTCAAGTGCTAATTTTTGGAATACCAAAACATCTCATGGAATACCAATGTGCGCTCAAGCTACTCGCCTTTCTGAACTCAAGATCAGAGCCGCCAAACCTTTAGAGAAGGATTACGTCCTAGTTGATGGTGATGGTCTTCAGATGCGAGTGAGAATCAATGGCTCTAAGCTCTGGAACTTTAACTACTACCACCCTGTAACCAAGAAGCGCATCAATATGGGGCTTGGCACGTACCCTGAGCTGTCTCTCGCCCAAGCACGAAAAATGACAATTGAGGCAAGGGAGCTTCTGGCTACTGGTATTGATCCGAAAGAGCAGCGAGATAATCTAAAGCAGGCCAAGAAGGCTGAAACCGAACACACATTTCAGAACGTAGCCACTGCTTGGTACGAGCTCAAAAAAGACTCGGTCACGCCTGCTTATGCCGAGGACATCTGGCGCTCGTTGACGTTGCACGTTTTTCCAGACCTGGGCACCACACCGATCTCAGCCATCAGTGCACCACAAGTCATAAACCTGCTTCGGCCACTCGAAACCAAAGGTAGTCTTGAAACAGTTAAACGGCTATCACAGCGACTCAACGAAATCATGACCTACGGGGTCAACTCGGGACTGATTCACGCAAACCCGCTTAGTGGGATTCGATCCGTCTTCAAGAAGCCGAAAAAGAAGAATATGGCGGCACTTGCTCCCGATGAGCTGAAAGAACTCATGGTGGCAATTGCCAATGCCAGCATAAAAAGGACCACTCGCTGCCTGATCGAATGGCAGCTCAACACCATGACCCGCCCAGCAGAGGCAGCCACCACTCGCTGGGAGGACATCGACTTCGAGAAGAAAATTTGGACGATTCCTGCCGAGCGCATGAAGAAACGCCGTATACATATTGTGCCGCTCACAGATCAAGCACTGGCACTGCTGGAGGCAATCAAACCCTACAGCGGACACAGAGAGTATGTATTTCCTGCAGACCGTGACCCTCGAACCCATTGCAACAGCCAGACCGCCAACATGGCGCTAAAACGTATGGGTTTTAAAGATCGCCTGGTAAGCCATGGCATGCGCTCAATGGCCAGCACCATCCTCAACGAGCATGGCTGGGACCCTGAGCTGATCGAGGTGGCGCTTGCCCACGTCGATAAGGACGAGGTTCGTAGCGCCTACAACCGAGCGGAATATATCGAGCGCAGACGCCCGATGATGGCTTGGTGGAGCGAGCACATTCAGGAAGCAGCTACCGGCAACCTGTCTGTGTCAGCAATGACGGAAAATCGGGATAGGAAAGTCGTTTCGATACGCTGACCAACGAGCAGCTATCGGCCAGAAGCGGTCATCGATTTCCTAGGAAAGCGAAGTAGGTATGTAGCATGGCGTCGGCGGAATTAGTCGCAAATCCGCTGACGCAAGTAGATTACGGACTAACGATGACCTTGATGTCCGATCCCGAGATGCTCTTAATGTATGAGTAGCTCGTTCCCAAGACAGCAAGCTGCTCCTTCGACACCTTCTTCGCTGATATCGCGGGTTGCACGATCACAAAATTGAAGATCAGCTCGTGATCGTGGCATTTGTTGCGCAGTATCTCCAGTTGCTGAGGCGTCCCTTTCAGGATTCTGTCGAAGTCCTTGAGCAGTGATTGCTGGTAGCGATCCATCAATCGGTTGAAGAACTTATCGCCAGTGTACAGCCATTTCACCGATCTCGACGCCTGACCGCATACCTCATAGACGTCGGCAACGCGGGCCCCAGGCGCGGCGACTCCATCCGTCATTGGGCAGAATTTGCAGTGGTAGAGGTCTATGTAGATGGCGTCTTTGTTTTCCCGGATTGCCACAAGGTCAGCGATTTCACCTTTGCCGTCATCGTTGAAGACGATGGAGTAGTCATCAGCGATCTTGGCGAAGGTGAAGCCTTGTACAGAGTCCTCACGTCGCTCCGCACGCATGGACTCTTGATGAATTTTCGTCGCTCCCCAATTCCAGGGTTCGAGCAAGCCGGCAGGTAGTTTTACATCCATACTGTTGAGCGAGTAATGACGGTAGTTGCCCTGCACCATGGAACCGTCGACTTTGAGCAATACAAGCGGCTCTCCATCCAGATAGGAATCCAGCGGCATTTCATGGGGGTAAAGAATCTTCACCCCTGGGCAGGAGGTCTTGTATCCGTCCTCCAACAGCTTGATAGCGATGGTAGTGAGGTGTCGCTCCTCGCCATCGTTACCCGTGACCAAGACAGGGATCTCCAGCGTCCGCGCGCCACTGTATTCAGGCTTACCAAGCTCGACGTCGAGAAGGTTGAAAGTCTCTCCCTGAAAATACAGCGAGATCCTTTGCTCGTTTTCGATCGCGATCGACGCAGGCCAGTCGGCATAGAACAGGCCTTCTGGCCATCTATCCTTGATTTGGTCAACACGCATGACATTTTTGAGTACGTCAGCAGGGTCGATGGTGTTGTCGTTGAGTTTGACCGACATGCGCTTGCACCACTCGACCCAGTAGTTGATCGGAGAGGAGTTCATCTCCCAGATCTTGCCCTTGTGCGAGCAGCCCACGGTAGTTCGTTCTCCATCCTCAAAACCGGTGGCGAAGATGTTGGATTTTGTCGCGTTGCCCTTTTCGATGTCGCTGATCACCTGGTTAATATCGCGCCCCACGTGCATCGTGAACCGCAGGTCTTTCCGGGCGCGAGACAGGCCAACGTTCTGCAGCTTCATCAACTTGATGTCGTGGAGCGTACGGAAGGTCTGCTCACCATTGATGCGACGAGAATCTTTGGCCACCAGGTTGAGAAAGCGAGTTGCCTGGGTGTCGTCACCTGAGGTGTGAATGAACAGGGTTTTCTGTGCCTTGTTATAGAAAGCGATGTACAGATTCCAGTTGGTATCGACGATCTCCTCGGTCTGGGCCCACCCAACCAGAGTCTCCCGCCGAGTCACGGCAATGACGGTATCGGCCTGATCATTGATCGAGATGCACTGCAGTGTTTCTCTGCGCCCATCCAGACTCTGCGCCCGCTGTGGTGCCCAGTCTTTGGGGGAGACGTGATACGCCACAGCACTGATTTTGGGGTTCGGGTTCAGTCCAAAAATCACCTGAGCATCGTCCCCATCGGCGAACTGCTCGTTAAAGTCCGCCTTCTCAATTTCCCGGCCGACCTTTTGCTCGCTCACGTTGCGAATGACTGCACCCCAGTCAGCACTCTCCTTGTAGAGGTCTGCCATCTGGTGGTCGGTCTTCTGGTTAGCTATGTTCGCCACGAACTTGGCATCACCAAGGGCGGCATCAACCCTTGTCAGCCTGCCAATGAATTGGAGCGTAACTGCAGGGCTTTGGTGTTGATCATGAATGGCGGCGATTTTGAGCTCAGGCAGATCGAAGCCCTCGCCAAGCATGTCGACGCAGACGATGATCCGGTGCTTCTTCTTGACGATCTCCGCCATCACCATGGCTTGGTTCGGCACCTTGCTGTGAATCAGGACTGGCGTCAGGTCGGCGTGCTGCTTGTAAATCTCAAACAGGTCTGTCGCACGCTTGTGCGACTTGGCCCGCACCATCATCAAATGGTTGTACCCGGCTTTGAGGTCAGTCCTGAGCAGCTCAACAGCCTTGTCTGCGATGGCCTGGTCGGACAGCTTGAGGTTGTATTCTCGTACCGGATGGAACTCGATGCCTTTGAAATAGCCATCAAGCTGCGCATCCCGCAGCGGGTAGTTGTAAATGATCTTGCCCGCCAGAGCTAAACCATCCTCCCGGAATGGCGTCGCGGTGAACTGAATACAAGGTTTGCCCCTGAAGGCTGTTTTGATTCGGTTCCAACTGGCAGCTACGACATGATGAGCCTCATCGATCATCAGGTGGCTGCACATGTTCACCAGTGCCCCCAAGGCGGCGTCTTCGAATAGCAGCAGGGCCTGGGGAGTGGCCACAATGATATTGGCAGTAGCCAATTCAGCAACCTGCGCCTCAGACAGCTTCGAGTCAATGGCTGCAACAATGGGATTGCGCGCCGTGTCCGATACTGCCCCCACTGTGCGTAGCGTCTTAATCTCCGTGCACTTGCCCACCAACTGCGTCCTGAGGGCGTCCGAGGGAACCAGGATCAGGGTTCTGGCCATCCTCGCAGCGATGATCAGCGCGAGCATGGTGTCGGTCTTCCCTGTACCGGTCGGCATGACTACTGTAGCGGTCGAGGATGGGTCAACTACCAGGTGCCCCAGGGTGGCATAAAGCGCTGCCAGTTGCGGCTTTCGCAGCCCGGGTGCATTCGTCTTGGGGTCGTCAAGACTGAAATTGAAGAGATGTTTTTGCCAGCTCTGATGCACATCCGAATGCGTTATTACTACGTCGTCCATGGTGATTACCTGAGAGTAGAAAGGGCTACTGGCTAGAGTGGCGAAATGGTAGCACGCCTCTACCGCCTACATGACCTGACCTCCTTAGACATAAGGACAAGATCGGTCGAGCTCCGGCGTAGGGTTGTCGAACTGTAGAGACCGCTTTTGGCCGATTGCGTCCTATCAAAGCTATCTGCAGCGCGCAAGAACGCTCATTCGATTCGAAAAATGTTCAGCCACACATAACCTCCTTGACTACACCACCAAGAAGGTTCGCCTTATGTCATTACAGTGTCCTCGCTGTCATTCCCCCAAAGTTGCTTCTTTCCATCACGCCATGAAAGTCGGGGCTGCCATCGGTACCGTGGGCGGTGCCGCCCGTGGCGTCAGAGCAGCTCTAGCAGGTGGTCAGGCTGGTGCCCTCATCGGCGCTATCGCTGGACCTGTCGGTATCACACTCGGTTCGGTATCGGGTGCCATCCTAGGCGGGTTGGCCGGCGGAGTCGGCGGTTGTGCTCTCGGCGCCCAACTGGGTGATTCGCTTGATCGCCACGTCCTGGCCCACAACCTCTGCTTGCTCTGTGGTCACCGTTTTAACCTGCCGGCTTGATCTGGCAGGGCCACCCCTTTTCTATCCATATCGTCCGGACGGTGCTGCGCTGGGCGCGGCGCTTTATGCCGGCCTGCACCCAAAGGAATCTCAACCATGGCTCATCTCGTCGAAACTATGGCCTACGCTGGCGCTGCACCGTGGCATGGCCTAGGTAATCAACTCACTCAGAAACAACCCATCGAAGTCTGGCAACGCGAAGCCGGCATGGACTGGGCGATCCAGGAAAGCCCCGTACTCTTCAAATCAGAGCTGGCCGGTCACATAGGCGCGATCCATTCCTTCCCCGAGCAGAAGGTGCTCTTCCGTTCGGACACTAAGGCACCGCTGTCGGTGGTCTCCCAACGCTATCACACCGTGCAGCCTCGGGAAGTGTTGGAGTTTTATCGTGACCTTACCGAGGTTTCCGGCTATGAGCTGGAAACCGCCGGTGTGCTCAAGGGTGGTCGCAAGTTCTGGGCGCTGGCGCGTACCGGGCAAGGCGCAGCGCTCAAGGGTAACGATCAGGTCAACGGCTACTTGCTACTGGCTACATCCTGCGACGGCACCCTGGCCACCACAGCAACACCAACCACCGTGCGAGTGGTGTGCAACAACACCCTGACCATCGCCCTGGACGGCACCAGCCGCGCGATCAAGGTGCCGCACAACACCCGCTTCGACCCGAAAGCAGTGAAGAAACAGCTCGGCATCGCCGTCTCGCAGTGGGATGAGTTTATGTACCGCATGCGGGCCTTGTCTGAGCGCAAGGTGCAGTGGCATGAGGCGCTGGGGTTCTTCATGACCGTGTTGTGTGAGACGAGTCCAACCGGCGCACTGCCGGAGGTACTGCCAAACGAACGCGCTCTGCGCAAGGTTCAGGAGCTGTACGAAGGTCGTGGTCGGGGCAGTCAGCTCGACTCGGCACGCGGCACCGCCTGGGGCCTGCTCAACTCCGTGACCGAGTTTGTCGACCACGAACGGCGGGCACGTAACAACGAGTACCGCATGGACTCGGCCTGGTTCGGCCAGGGGGCGCAGTTTAAACAACGTGCCCTGGAAACCGCCCTGCAACTGGTCGCCTGACTGCCCACATACTCACCCCATAAACGCCCGATCAGCCTGGTAGCTGATCGGGCGTTTCTATTTCCCCAAGGTGAACGTTATGAAAGCCACTTCATTGAACCGCAGCACCGACAAGCCACGCCCAGCGCTGCGCCTAATCAGTACCATGGAGTTACCGCGTGAAGATTGGCTGGCCGTGCGTAAACAGGGCATCGGCAGTTCGGATGCAGGCGCGGCCGTTGGCCTCAATCCCTATAAATCACAGCTAGAACTGTGGCTGGAGAAAACGGGACGCGACACAACATTGCCCAAGGCCGACCCGCACGATGAAGAAAGTCCGATGTACTGGGGCAACGTACTGGAACCAATCGTGGCCTGGCACTACAGCAAGCGTACTAATAACAAGGTGCGGCGCATAAACGCCGTACTGCAACATCCGAATCCGGATATGTCCTGGATGCTGGCCAACATCGATCGCGAGGTGATCGGTACCGACGATGTGCAGATTCTCGAATGCAAAACCGCCGGCATAAACGGCGCACGCCTCTGGAAGGAGGGTGTTCCTGAGTATGTGCAATTACAGGTCATGCATCAGCTCGCCGTCACTGGTAAGCAGGCTGCGGATGTAGCGGTATTGCTCGGCGGGCAAACGCTAGAGATCCACCGCATTGAACGGGACGACCAGATGATTGCTCGTCTGATCGAACTGGAGCGCAGGTTCTGGCAGTACGTGGAAACCGATACACCACCACCTGCAGATGGATCAGTCTCGGCTGAACTGGCATTGCGTTGCCTGTACCCAGAGGACAATGGCCAGACCTTAGATCTCAGCAATCATGCAGGACTGACCGCTGCCTATATCGAACTGAAGGCGGTACGTCAGTTGATCGCTGAAAAGGAAACGCGTGAAGCCCAGCTGAAGCAAATGCTACAGCAAGCCATGGGCGATGCTACCCGTGCCGAGTTCAGTCACGGCTTCATCAGCTGGAAAAAGTCCAAAGACAGCACAGTGCTGGATGTCGAAAACCTGCTGAAAAATAAGCCTTACCTGAAGGCTCGCTACACCAAGCTCAAGCAAGGCAGTCGGCGCTTCCTAGTCTGCTGATTTACACCTTACCCAATCCTTTCCTCTTGGCCAGTCCATGCAGTTAGTGCTGCGTGACTGGCCTTTTTCGTTTGTAGGAGAACCATCATGTTGAAAGGCTTAGCCCTAACACCGCCCGTACTCGGACGCATCTCCATCGGCAAGGTCATCGAAAAGAACGGCAAACGTCTGCCGGAGAAGGATGATCAATTTACCATCACCTCTCAGGTACACAGCAAAGACGGTTGGCTGCTACACCCACTCAACGATGAGTTGCGCAAAGGCCAGAACGACAAGTTGCGCAGTATTCCTGTGCGCTTGCTGTTCAATGAGCCAGAGCTGAATTTTCGAGCGGACTACACGCTGTTTGATCGGCAATCAGGACGGCCGTTGTGCATCGGCAATGGTGAGCACTGTAAGCGGGTTACGCAGGACGGCATGCAGTCGTTGCCATGTCCTTCACCGGATGCCTGCCCACTGGCCAAAGGCGGTGCCTGCAAACCCTACGGCCGGCTGAATGTGCTGATTGGGGATGATGATCCGCTAGGCAGCTTCGTGTTCCGCACCACCGGCTTCAACAGCATCCGCACCCTAGCGGCTCGCCTGCAGTACTTCAAAGCTATTTCGGGTAATCGATTGGCTTGCCTGCCGCTGGAGTTGCGCCTGCGTGGCAAGTCAACGCGGCAAAGCCATGGAACACCAATTTTCTACGTCGATCTCACAGTGCGCAGCGGTATGGACATGGCCGAAGCGCTGCAATCTGCGAGTGAGCTAGATGTGCAACGACAGGCGGCTGGCTTTAATCAGACAGCGCTGGATGAAGCCGCGCAACGTGGCTTTGGCAATGGTGCCTTTGAGGACAGCGAAGAAGACGCCGGTGCAGTGATTGAAGAGCTTTACCCCACCGAAGAAATCCCACTCTCAACCACAAGCATTTTCCCGCGCTCTACGAAACCCAGCCTATTCGAGAAGCTGGACACGCAAGCCCAGCGCCACACCTCACCGACAGATAGCCATCAAGGAACTTCACATGCGTCTACACAAGCTGAAGGCCAGTGAATCTACTGGTACCTACCAAATCGAGTCACCGATCAGTGAAGCCGACATTCTGCTAATGGCCCGGCAATTGGCAAATCTACGCCTGCGCCGAGGACGAGCATTAATTTCGCCGAAGGACGTGTTCAGCCACCTGCAAGCATTGTTGGGTGATTACGAACATGAGGTATTCGCCTTGCTTCTACTCGATAACCGGCACCGAATCATCGTCTTTCACGAACTGTTCAGGGGCACGTTGGACGGTGCCAACGTCTATCCCCGCGAGGTCGTCAAGACCGCCCTAGAGCACAACGCTGCAGCAACTGTATTAGTACACAACCACCCTTCCGGTGATCCAGAACCTAGCCAAGCAGACCTCACCCTGACCCACAAACTACAGGAGGCCTTGAACCTGGTTGGGGTGCGAACACTGGACCATATCGTGGTAGGTCACGAGGGCTGCGTATCGCTGCCGGAGCAGGGCTATCTATAAGGAGAACACGACGATGAAGCTACTACGCATGTTTGCGGCCGTACTCATGTTCACCGGCATTCTTGCGGGCTGCTTGGCCACTCTATTGTTGGTGCTTTTGATGGTGCGGTTCCCACCACTGCTGATCGCCGTACTGCTGGCGTGTTGGATGTTCTGCCGTCTCTTAAAGGCATTGGCACCCAAGCCAGCAGCGGCAGATGCCACCACGGCAGCACCGAAATAACCCTACGTCTGAGGAGCGTCAGGCATGCACTAGCGCCTCAACTCAATAGGAAACATAACTATGAACAGACAGTGTTTGATCTGCGACTCCAGCGCCGTGCTGACGCGTGACGCCGCCAAAGGGCTGACCTTGCTGATTGGGTTACTCAATGGCGCAATCGTGGGCGCTCAACGTCCGCATGAAAGGAGCGGCCAGTTCGCTCTTCTCAGCGGGCTGGCCGCAGTTGTGCCTGCTTATCCAGCGGCCAGAAAAGAGGCAGATGAGGTTGTGCGGTTCCACTTCGCCGACTTTGACTCTCTCTGCCCACGCTGTGGTGCTTTGTTCAACGAGGCAGCCGAAATCAAGGAGCGGCTTAACCCCGGCTGAGGCGCGCCACCAAACTCTCCACAAACTCCAACACCAGCGTACGGTCACCTGAGTCCAGCACGGATAACAGCCCCTGCAGTCGACGCGCCTGATCCTCCTGACGCGTGCTGCCCTCAGTTAGCAGGTCAGCAGTCTCGCAGCCGAAGACCGTCGCCAGCTCAATTAAGCGTTCGATGTTAGGCATCACAACACCACGCTCAATACGGGATACGGCCTCGCTTCCAATCCCGAGCTTTTCCGCAACCTGCTCCTGACTCAACTTGCTGCGAATGCGCTGACGCGCAATGGCTTGCCCAACAAACTCCGCTAGCTGCTTCGATTTGGTTTTTGACATTTCACCCTCCAGGACAACCCGGATGGTTGAGCATCAACCCATTGACATGAAGGACTCATCAAACCGAGACTCACCCTAATAGGTTGATATTCGACTTTTATCTAACCCGCTATTGCATACAAGGAGCTCAGAAAAACCATGATCGTCGTAACCGGCCTAAACGAAGCACAGATTGAAGGTCTCGTGAAAAGCAAAGCGTCCTTCGAGATCCATGGTCTCAGGGGAAATTTCATGGCAGGCATCAAACTGGTCGAAACCAAGATTGAAAGCCAGGGGCTGAAGTGTCGAGTCAAAAGCGATGTGAAAAGTGCAGTGGTACAAGGCGGCGCGCTGGGTGCCGTATTCAGCGTCCTGACAACACCCGCCACATTGACCATCGCGACATTAACGGCCGCAGCAGGAGTAGGTCATACGCTCGTTACCTACAACCCCGATTACGAAATCATCAAGGACTACGTCAACAAACAGCTCAAGGTTGTTTACAAGCAATAGCAGCCTGTTCAAGACCTCTTTCTCTCTCACCTTCATAGTAAGAAACAGACCATGAAACGTATTTTTAGCATTCTCCTTCTCGCGCTCTGCGCCCAAGCCAACGCTGAAATCTCCGCGTACCAAGGTACAGCGGCTTTTTTTCCCGACGAAAAATCGACGCACAACCTCCCGGAGGCAATTCCATGCGTCACCCGTCCAGCAGCGACGGGTCAACCGATGCTTTTTTGTACTTGGCTCACCAGCACGCGCTACGTGGATATCTGGGACGCTCAGCGCCAGCAAAACGTCCGTATCACCAACAAGGTCAATGGCATGTGTCAGCGTGGCAACTGCCGAATCCAAGGTGCAGAGGTAGGTCAATGGAAGGAAGACACCCCATTCCAGCTCTCCATCTGGTATCGCATAGGCAGTAGCACCGATGGCAAACCAGTTGCCTACCGCACCGACGCGACTCGGCAAATGTCGTACGTTGAAGCTGGCAGTCTATTGATGAAGTTCTACCTGGATGCAGGCGTCCCGGACAATGAGCTGGTTTCGACCTTCGACAAGCGCTACATCGGTGGCTGGGTCGCGTGGAATCAGGAGAAACACGGAACTGCATCAACAACGACGAATACCCCAGCCGCCCCCCAGTCCGAATGGCCAGAAGTCAAAACCGCCTGGTGCAACCCGCAAGCTGATGACGACTGCTATATCAACAACAAGAAGGTACCAGTCGCTGAGCTGGGTAAATGGTTGCCCGATATCAGCGAATCAAATGCCGATCAGCTAGGCGGTCACTGTGAAACCATCCTCTGCTTCGACAAGGATGACCAGCCAATGGGGTATCTGTTGCAATAACAGTTCTGAGCCCCGTTGCGCAGGCCAAAATAGGCGCCTTGCTCATCCAAAGTCGAATAAACGGCATGAGGTGGACAGAGGGCTACTGAGCTCCCTATCCGCCTCATGCCGCTTTTATTTAATGCTCCCACCCACACCTTTGAACTTCTCGACAAATACAGCGATTTTTTGGAACACACTCTGCTTCTTGGTCAGGTATTGAGGGTTCAGCGGGCTCATCTTGGGTAGCACGGCGTTGAGTTCTGTGCCGCTGTCGCTGGCGAACTCCCGCTTGAGAGCGGTGGTGATATAGCGTCTGGCCGCTTCTGCATTAAGGTTCTCAGCGCTAATCAGTTCCTGAGCCTCTCGTTGTTGTTCTGCTTGGGCAAAGATGAAGAAGGCGTCTATCACACTGGCCTTATCGCCAATCTGGTCAAGGTCGGTTTGATTGATGAAGTCCACAAGCAAGCTCTCTTTGGCGCGGTTGCCCAGACTTGCGCGAATCACGCGACGCACCTCGTCCACTAGGTCGGACTTGCTCTTGATCTTTTTGTTGTGTTCGAATATCAGCTCAAGGATGTAATCTAGGTTGATTTCTTGCGACTTGAGCAGGTCCACCTCAAAGACCACATCATCCCAATCGATAGTTGATTTTTCTTTGTCGTTGGAGGACTTCTCCCGACGCAGCCAATCGCGAACATCGTTATAGGTTGAGCGATAGTCCTGAATTTTCCGTTCTGCTGGTATCTTGATTGTTTGCAACGCAGCCAGATCTTCATCGTTTAAATAGTGCTTGGCCTTGAATGCTTCAACTGCCTCCGGATCATTCAGGTCGACACTTTGCAAGGCCTTCAGGCTGGCAAATTCATCGTAGTTCTGCAGCACGTTCTCAACGCGCAAATACTCGCCGAACAGTTTCGCGAAGGCTTTTTTATCGGACTCTTTTTCAATGGCTGAAGGGTCAGGAAAACGCTGTTCCAACTCTTTCACCACTTCCACAAAACCGCGCCGCGCTTCACCGGTGGCCACATCGGTAAAGCCCTCCATGTATTCCTTGTAGCTCTTCTCCAACACCACATTCTTGGTGTTTTTATCTCCAAACAAGGTAATGGCGTCGATGGTCGCCTGTTCCAGGTCGCGGAAGGTAACGATATTGCCAAAGGTCTTGGTGGCGTCGAAAATTCGGTTGGTACGCGAGTAAGCCTGCATCAAACCGTGGTAGCGCAGGTTCTTGTCTACAAACAGGGTGTTCAGCGTGGGGGCGTCAAAGCCGGTCAGGAACATGCCGACCACGATCAGCAGGTCAATTTCCTTGGCTTTAACCTGCTTGGCCAGATCACGGTAGTAATTCTGGAAGCCATTGCTGTCCACGCTGAAGTTGGTTTTGAACAGCGTGTTGTAATCGACAATGGCCGCGCTCAAGAACTCCTTGGCGCTGCTGTTCATGGCAGCCACATCAAAACTTTCGTCCTGAATGTCGCCAAGCGCATCCTGCTCCTCGTTGGCAGCGAACGAGAAGATAGTGGCCACCCTCAGTGGTTTTTCGCTGCTCTTCTGCAGCTCCCTGAAGCACTCGTAGTACAGCTTTGCTGCATCCACGCTGCTAACCGCAAACATGGCGTTAAAGCCTTTTGTTGCAGATTGCAGGCGGTGGGTTTTTTGCCGGAAGTTATTCAGGATGTACTTCGTAATCTCGCGGATACGCTCGGGGTGCAACAGGGCTTGCTTGTTCTCTGCTGCGCTCAGCTTTTTCTCGTCTGTCTCGGTTTCGATGGCTTTGAACTGCGGGCGCACATCGTTGTAGTCCACCTTGAACTTGAGCACTTTTTCATCACGAATGGCGTCGGTAATTACATACGAATGCAACTCCCGACCGAACACGCTGGCAGTAGTGTCCGCGCCCAGGGCGTTTTGCGGAAAAATAGGCGTGCCGGTAAAGCCAAACTGATAGAACTTTTTGAATTTCTTCTTTAGATTTTTCTGAGCTTCACCGAACTGGCTTCGGTGGCATTCATCAAAAATAAACACCACCTGCTTGTTATAGATGGGTAGGTCACTTTCGCTTTTCATCAGATTATTGAGCTTCTGGATCGTGGTGACGACAATCTTGTTGTCGTCCTTATCCAGGTTGCGTTTCAGGCCGGCGGTAGAGTCAGAGCCATTCACACTATCCGGTGAAAAACGCTGGTATTCCTTCATGGTCTGGTAATCCAGATCTTTGCGATCCACCACGAAGAACACTTTGTCGATGAACTCAAGTTCGGTAGCCAAGCGCGCCGCTTTAAAACTGGTCAGCGTTTTGCCTGAGCCGGTGGTGTGCCAGATAAAGCCGCCGCCCTCAAGCTGACTCCAGCTCTTGGCCTGATAAGCGCTGTTGATCTTCCACAAAATTCGCTCAGTGGCAGCAATTTGGTAGGGACGCATTACCAACAGCGCATTGCTAACATCAAACACCGAATAATGCAGCAACACATTGAGCAGGGTGTTTTTCTGAAAGAACGTAGCGGTAAAGTCTTTCAGGTCTTTGATCAGGCTGTTATCCGACTTTGCCCAATTCATGGTGAAGTCGAAGCTGTTTTTGTTACGCTGGGTGGTGTTGGCAAAATAACGGCTATCGGTGCCGTTGGAAATGACAAACAGCTGCAAATACTTAAACAAAGACTGCTCGCTGTTAAAGCTTTCTTTGCTGTAACGGTGCACCTGATTAAAGGCTTCGCGAATCGCCACGCCTCGCTTCTTCAGCTCTACCTGCACCAGCGGCAGACCATTGACCAAGATCGTCACATCGTATCGGTTGGCATGGCTGCCCGCTTGCTCAAACTGCTTGATCACCTGCACCTTATTACGGGCAATATTCTTTTTATCCAGCAGATATATGTTCTGAATATGACCATCGTCAAACACAAAGTCATGGATATAGTCATCATGGATCTTTCGGGTTTTATCGACGATGCTGTCGCTGGGTCTGTCCAGATAGGTTTCAACAAAGCGCTGCCACTCGCCTTCAAGAAACTTCATGTTGTTCAATGCCTGCAACTGCTCGCGCGCATTGGACAGCAGTTTCGCAGGTGTGTTTAAACCAAGGGCATACTCGTAGCCCTGATTCTGCATGTCTTGAATGAACTCTCGCTCTAGGTCGCCTTCGCTTTGGTAGTTTTCTGCGACCTTCCATTCTTGGGTGTATTTGTCCAGAACGATGAAGCTATTCGATTCGGCGATGGGCTTTGTGTAATCAACCATTTTGATTTTCCTGCTGCCAAAATCTGTAGGTGCTCGCCAAGTGATTAAGCAATAGCGCGACCGTATTTTTTTCTGGCTCACTAGGCTCGGCGACGGTTTCGTGGGATAAGGTGCTATGACTGGTAAATTGAATAATAAACTTTAAATAGGTTTGTTTATCGTCAGGCAAAAGCTCCGCCCATCTTGGATAGCCCAGATAACTGGCTGTTTTCTCATACAAATTACGCAAGAGTGTAAAGTGATATTTTTGCACCTGATTATCAGCAATTGCTTTCTCAAGAATTTTCTTAAGGTGCAAATGATAGGAAAAGCTTGTATCGGAGTCACCATGCTTTTCAGACAGATCAAAGGTGCCATCCTCAAGTCGCCCTAACATATAACAGGTTTTATTTTTTAGCTCATTGTGCAGTACGTTATAAAACAGCGGACTGTGCGTTGTAATGATAAACTTTAGAGAAGATTGACTTGATCTTATCAAGCTCGCCAAATTGACAGCCAATTCAATTAAATGATTCTCATCCAGAGAGCTAACTGGATCATCAATAAACACGTACTCCAACTTATCGAACTGGTTGGTTTCTCTCTCGGTAGGCTCGACGATATTTAAAATCGTTACCACCTGATCTAGCAGAGTGTGAAAAACGCTCCAAATGAAGTTGCTTTCTTCGCCTTTTGATATTTTGATATGCCCGGTACGTTCATCGTCACCTCGCTCTAATGAAAAGCTAACTTCAGTGAAGTCTTCGCTGAAATGCGGAGTTAGTTTGTCATTCGCATATCGCTGAAAGTAGGTAACGATGTTTCTATCTTGCCCCAGATCTTTGAGTAGAGTGAGCAGCCAGTCTGTATAAGAATTGGGCTGAATTTTGAGTTTCGGTTCTGCATCACTCTCCAGATCGTTATCCCAATAAAACAAGTCCTCGGTAAAAGCGTTGTAATAAAGGACTTTGTTGCGCGTCAACTCAGCCTGATTGGATTCATCATCGCCCCCATTGTCATCGGCTTTGGGCGCAATCAGCTGCTTGAACTCCCGTGAAAGGCGTGTCTTGCCTGTACCGTTAAAGGCATATATCAGCTGCACCTTTGGAACCGGCTTGGCTTCTTCAACCTCCTTGGTTTTTTCAGCTACAGTTTTTTTAACTGTTTTTGGTGTACTCAGCTGCTGAGCAATTTCCTTTAGCGTCTTGCTCATTTTATGCCACCACTTTTTCAGGATCAGGGAAGCTCAGCAGTAAATCGCGGTAATGCTCGTATTGCTTTTGGCGCAATGCAATTTCGCGCGACAAGCCTTCGGTGATAGAGCTGGTGAGGGCGTCGAATTTGTCGAGGATGGCGACGATACGGGCTTGCTCTGCGAGGGATGGAAAGGGCAGTTTTAATTGTTCAAAAGTGCCAAGATTGATATTGCTTTGCGCACTGCTTTTCTCTTTCCCTTTTTCTTCCAGCTTGGCTTTAGTTGATTGAAGAATGTATTCTACATATCCAGAGCTGGTTTTATCAGGGTCAGCAACAAAGCCAATGATACTATCAGGGAAGCAAGCATCAAAGCCCAGTATGGATGTTTCCGCGATGTTGGCTGCAATTGTGATGCATAGCGTTCCTTTGGGCCATAACTTGCTTTGCTTTAAGCCAAGCGCGCTGTATGTTTGACTGTATTGCGTGATTATGTGTGATGCGCCTCTAATATCACCCGTCTGTACAAAAGGAATATCGCCGCCATATAGCTTTTTGTCATTTCTCGGGCGATGCTTAGATTTTCCACGCCCAAAATCAAGAGCCATCTCTGGCAACGTCTTCCATTCCACACCCCCATCTTCAAAACTCAACAACTTGTCGCGATAGTGGTTGTATTGTTTTTTGCGAGCTGTAAGCTCGCTTGCAAGCTCGCTTGTAAGCTCGCTTGTAAGCTCGCTAAATGCGTCCAAAATACGGACAATTTCGGCTTGAATTTCAAGCGATTTTTTTTGGTTTTCGGGGTAGGGGATGGGGATTTTAAAATCCTTCACCTTTGCGTCTGAAATAGCGGGATACGCTGATCCGCTTTGGTTTTCTTCAACATAAGCCTTGAAGTCAGAAGAGGCAATCCAATGCAAAATCCACTTAGGTAATACTTCTGCTCTCTTTGCGCGCAAAACGCAGTAGCCGGTGCTTGCAACTTCGCCAGCGTACTCATCATCAATTAAGCAGTAGCGTTGTTGGGCTGGACGAGTTGTTGCGAAAATCACGTCATTTTCTTCAACGAGCTTTTGCGCCCGATCTGGTGCATTGCTCTGCGTTATTTCGGGTGTTTCTATTATTGCCTTAGTTTCAATATTTACAGAGGTGAGATCAATATATCGATAGGTGCGAGTTGCATTGCGCCATTTAATATTGGTTGTGGGTAGCGTTAACTCCCCTAGCGCTTTCCAGTCCACATCAGCACCATCCAGCAGCTTGTCCAAAAAGTTCCCGCCGCTCATGCCTGTAGCTCCTCGCCTTCAATCTCTGCGACGATGGTATCAATATCCATCCGAAGCTGGTCGATCTTGGCTACGGTAATCTTCAGTTCGGCATTGAGCTCGCCAATATCTACCACTTCGCGGTTGTCCTTGGCTTCGACGTAGCTGCTGACCGACAGGTTGTAGTCGTTGGCGGCCACTTTCTCGATCGGAACCGACAGGGCGAAGTGCTCCACATTCGCCTTGCTGTCGAACACCGCCATGATCTGGTCTATGTGCGTATCCAGCAGTACGTTGTTGTTAGTTTCCTTCTTGAAATAGTCTTTGCCGCTGGCATCAATGAACTGTGTGTTGGTGTCCGTTTTGTGTTTTGACAGCACCAGAATATTCACTGCAATGGTGGTGCCAAAGAATAGGTTGGGTGCGAGCGAAATCACGGTTTCGACGTAATTGTTATCTACCAGATATTGACGAATTTTCTGCTCAGCGCCGCCACGGTAAAAAATACCGGGGAAGCAAACAATCGCCGCGCGGCCTTTGCTTGAAAGATAGCTGAGGGCATGCAGCACAAAAGCAAAGTCGGCTTTCGATTTGGGAGCCAGCACACCCGCAGGCGCAAAGCGGTCATCGTTGATCAGGGTGGGGTCGTCCGCCCCCTTCCACTTCACCGAATACGGCGGGTTGGAGACGATGGCATCGAAGGGTTTATCGTCGCCAAAGTGTGGCTCGATCAGCGTATCACCGAGCTGGATATTGAATTTGTCGTAGTTGACGTTGTGGAGGAACATATTCATCCGCGCCAGGTTATACGTCGTGTGGTTGAGTTCCTGACCGAAAAAACCGTCTTCGATGATGTGTTCATCAAAGTGCCTCTTGGCTTGCAGCAACAGCGAGCCCGATCCGCAAGCGGGATCGTAGATCTTGTTGATACTGGTTTGCTTGTGCATGGCGAGCTGGGCGATCAGCTTGGAGACCTGCTGTGGAGTGAAGAACTCACCACCCGATTTGCCGGCATTGGCGGCGTAGTTGGAGATGAGAAATTCGTAAGCGTCGCCAAACAGGTCGATGTGGCTTTCGTCAAAGGTGCCAAAGTCCAACTTGGCTACACCTTTGAGCACGTCGGCGAGGCGTGCATTCTTGTCCTTTACGGTATTGCCCAGACGGTTGCTAGTGGTGTCAAAGTCCGCAAATAGACCTTTTATGTCGCGCTCGGAAGGGTAGCCGTTTGCTGAGTTTTCGATAGCGGCAAAGATGGCGGCTAGATCAGTGTTCAGGCTTTCGTTGGTGTTGGCACCGGCAGCGATAGTGGCAAACAACTGGCTGGGGTAGATGAAATAGCCCTTGGTCTTAATGGCATCGTCTTTGATATCTGCGGTGATGACCTTATCGGGCAACTCAGCGTATTTGATGCTGTCGTCTCCGCCTTCAATGTAGCTGGCGAAGTTTTCGCTGATGAAACGGTAGAACAAGGTGCCAAGCACGTACTGCTTAAAGTCCCAACCATCGACTGCGCCACGAACATCGTTAGCAATTGCCCAAATCTGGCGTTGTAGGGCGGCGCGTTGTTGGGTGCTGGTCATGGATTATTCCTATTAATTATCAAATGCTTGTCATTTGTTTGATGTCGTTAAGACGCTTGCTTGTGATCTGGAGCCTTGGCGGCAGCGCCATCTATGTTTGTGTCAGCTCAAACAGATCGCCTATTTGGCATTCAAACAGCAGGCACAGCCTCTCAATGGCTTCCAGATCCACTTTCTGCGCTGTTTCTTTGTAGAGCAGGGTTAGCGTGGCGCGGCTTAGCCCTGTTTCTCTGGCAACATCAGCAATACGCATCTTGTGCTCGCCCATCATGCGGGCGAGGTGGCAGCGGATCATGGCTGTGCCCCCTAGCAATTTGTCTTCTCGCGAAACCCTGAGAGTAACGCGACGCTTTTCTTGGTACGACATTTTGTTAGTCAAACTAACATTTTTCAATCAAAAACAACTTTTATCGATTTTGGCTTGCTTGGAGATTGAGCCCAAATATGAGATCCGCTTCAGCCGCTACTCGGCAGGAGCCTTCGTGGGCTAGCGAGGTGCAACAGCAGCTCGACACTGACTGCATTATCGGAATGCAGCGCGCTACTGAGGGCTAGACTGGCGAGTTCGCATTGAGCAACCGCATCCACATCAAGCCAAAACGATGCCGGTGCCAGGCCTTGCGCACGATCAACTACTGACAGGTTCTTGTGCTTACCTGCCAAGTGCTGATCAAGGAAATGATGCAGGCATTCATCAAGAGTACGGCCCTTGCTGAGTTCTGGCCGACTCAGTTCGTACAACGACTGGTAGTGCTATCGGCAGCACTCTACTTTCTACCATCCCGCAGCGCCCATATCAGCCTTGAGTCATGGCCAGAGCCTTAACCATCGGCAGGCCTGAGCTCCACCAGCATCACAAGCGCCGGCTTACCCCTTCTTTACCAGTCCCTTTCGTAGGCAACGAGCACCTACTGGTTTAAGCCGCAGATGCTGATCATTCTTGACCAGGTAACGCATGACGTGGTGCACGTTAGCCCGCGCATTCAGATCTCGCCTATGGATTAGGCCAATTCCCAGCCTGCCCTGGTATGTGTCTTTGTCGAGATTGCAGTTGTTGTAGCAGCCCTGGCCACGGGTAATGCGCTCCCACAGTTCACCGATCCGCTTAGCCTTGTGGATATCGGCACTTACCTCAGCACCGTTGAAGAAGAAAGCAGCATGGATGTGATACCCCCGATCCTCGCCTTGCTCAACACTGCATATGTAGCCGGTCTCACTTTCAAAAATCAGGTTACGCTCACGCTCAGCAATCAGCCGACGCAGGTCATCGAAGACGCGCTCGACACGCAACCTGGCTTGCGCCTCTGCGCGGTAATACAGATCAACCCTGATCACGCAGGTGCGAGCGTAGCGATTAAGCACAGCGTCAACGTAACGACTGACTTCGATTTCCTGCTTAATCGCTTGGTGACGCTGATCGTGTTCACAGCGCGTATATCGCTTTTTGCTGAGAAGCATTCGGATGTGCTTGGTCAATTCGTTCAACGTCTCACTGGTGCTCAGATAGCGCGTTTCGCCCTCGTTCAAGCACGTAATTCCGCATGGGCTTAGCTCAACTCGAATGGACTGGTAGGCCTCTCGAAAAAGGTTCAAGTGCCAGCTGTACTGGTACTCCTCGTTACATTCGAGCAAGGCGACCATCTTTTCGATCCCATAGAAATATTTTGACAGCCTGGTTGCATTGACCTGCTGCCCCCCGATTCGGAAGGCTTGGCTATCTGTACGCTGAATGGCGTTGATGAGTCGCTCAATCCGGATAGTGATATCGGACTGCGATGGGTGCGTGTTGCTGTGTCGTTGGGTCATCGTCGTGCACCTGATTGGTTGTTGGCATATCAGGTGCGTGGGGTGTATTTATTTAATCGATGACCTATTCAATTGGCTGGGTGGTGGTGGATGTATAGCTATCAGTATTAAGGCTATTGATGGCTATGGATTGATAGCTTAGAGCTATATAACTAGATCCCCGCTCCGAACCCCACTGTTCACCCCGGCCTGGCATGGCAATGGGGAGCAACATTTCCTTGTCAGCCGAGAGAATTCGCAAATACCTCTTGAGGGAGTTAGCTGAGAATGCTTGGCACACAAGCCGGCATAAACGCCATGACCAGCCAAAGCCAGTCATGGCGCAAAGCTAGTTACTACTGACCATTTCAAGACGGCTCGTGCGGCTTGGGGCGTCTGCAGCTAAATCGCGCTCCTCGATCCTGGCCAGTATCCAATCACAGACCTCGCTGTAGACCCAGCCGACACAGCGGTCACCAAGTGAGACTGGCGACGGAAACGTACCTTCCGCGATGTATTTGTAGATGGTCGACCGGGCAAGACCAGTCGAGTCGATGACTTCTTTTAAACGGATGATCCTCATGAACGGGGCTCCTCGTATTCGTTCAGAGGATCTGCGGAGGTAGTTGGAAAAAACCTGAAACAGTGGATTCCGAATAACACTAGCTTCCTGACTCGACAATGACTGATCTAGCGCATGACAACGCTCCCGCCAGCACACCTAAAAATTCAAGTGCGTCACCAGCCTGTTTGGAATCGCCCCCGTCTCGTATAGTCCAGTCGAGTTCGCTTTCATTCCCAAACACTCCCCCCGACCAGCAGAGAAACTACCTTGGCTTGTGGCCAGCTTTTCGCGCATTCAGCCGATCACCTTTGCGCTCCATTTGATCAGCTCGGTCAGCTTCACATGGCAATAGAAGGTCGGGGTTGTCGCTGCTGCAGCTGCGTCCACGTTCAACGGATAGGCTGTGCATCACATGGAAGAACCACCAAGCCACGAAAAAAGCACTAAAAGCTCAGTACCTTTGTATTCTTTTACATCTATAACGCATCTATTTTTGAATCTATTAACATGCTAAAAGTATCCTATAAAACATCTATAGATATTCAAGGTTACAGGCGTGGAAGACGAAAGCGAAATAATTCAGGCACTTAGGTTCAATTTGAGGGAGCTTGCTTGGCTATGGCATGAGCTGGCTAACGACGGAATTGACTTCGATGAGTGCCACCTCAATAGCTCCGTCATGCGTCTTCAGATTTCTAAGCACCTGACCCGTGGCGTAATGAGGGATCTTGAGCACGCCAAGGACACTCAGTTTCTACTCGACGATGACTTCCGATGGATCGATAAAGACGGGAGGCAGCCGGCCTGGCTTGTACGAAAAGCTCTGCAAGCCACAGGCAAAATTCGACTTCCGCAACCGATCGCAACGCTGCTGATTCGGCAGCAAGTCATTTCTATTATTGATATCTGGGAGGCCCGCTTAAGCGACAAGAAAATGCTCTTGAATGATCTTGAGCATGAGTGGCGTGAACACCTACAGCACGACAAGCTATTCAGCTGGTTTAAGGGCGCGGACGAGCAGGCAAAATGCTCAATGGCCTGGGAGTGGCTTGAGAAATACCAGCCCCAGCTTACCCGGCGTGCTCCCCCTTTGAGGTGCCATAGCGAGCTACTGGAGTTTTTCGACCTTCGCGACATTACCCCAAGTGAAAAAGAGCTCTTCGTTGCCAAAATAAAGCGGTGGTGGGGCACTCGAAAGACACGGGAGAATTCGCTCACTAAGAAGCAGTACAATTTTGTACTCACCAACGATGTCAATACCGCCCTCGACAAGCTTGCCCAAGGGCATGAGATATCCAGGACGAAAATCCTAGAGAGGCTCATTCTCAACGAAGCAGAGACAGGACTGCACCTTGGTCAGACTCTCCGGAAGCGTTAAATCAGAGGCTGGTATTCCAAACGGTATTCCATGAAAAAATTAAACAATAATATTTATAATAAAATCATATAGTTGCATTTCCTGTTCAGATTACCCCGGCACCCAAAACCCGCCCCCCACGCGGGTTTTATTGCATCTATGACTCCAACTCCCCCCTCTCCCCCACCATAACCCCAAGTAATCATCACCATCACCAATCGCACTTTTACTCCGCCCTACCCGCTGATTAGCATCGCAAAGGTATCCCCTCCTCAAGCCAAGGAAGACCTGCATGCCCTACAGCCTTTCCATCGCAGCGGTGCTGGCGTTGTTGTTGATCGCCCTGTCCGTCAATGTGTCCCGGTTGCGCCTGCGCTACCGGGTCAGTTTTGGTGATGCCGGCAATCCGGCGCTGACAGCGGCCATTCGCGCTCACGGCAATAGCCTTGAACAGTCCGTGCTGTTCATCTTGCTGCTGTATTTCATCGATACCGCGACCTCACTCAATTCGGCGTGGGTGTTGGGGCTGGGCATCGGCTTTGTCGTGTTGCGCCTGACCTATTGCTGGGCCCTGTTCAGCAGGCGCTTGCGGGGGCGTCAGGTGAGTCATGGCCTGAGCATGCTGGTGTTGTTGCTCGCTACTCTGATGTTACTCCGCGAGGGGGTTGGCGCATGAAGTCCGACAGCCAGAAGATTGCCCTCTACCGCAAGGTCAATGGCTTCACCGGACCGCTGGCGCGCAGTCGCTGGCACTGGCGCACGCGCTGGCTTGCACGTCTGCTGGCACAGTGGGTCTGGTGGAAGAATGCCGGTCGCCGCCAACAACAGGTGGCTGACATCGCCAAGGAGTGGCAGCGGCTGTTTGGCTTGCCACACCTGTGGCCCATCGAGCGAATCAGCGAAGGCACGGCTTACTGCCGCATTCTCTTTCCCTGCTCGCTGGAGGGCAGCGGTGACGTTGCCGCGTGCCACCGGCTGATGGAGTACGACCGCGCCCTGCTGGAGAAGATCGGCGGTCGTTTGGTGGTACTGCAGTCCCGGGCCGATCCACGGGTCACTGGCGGCTGCACGGTCGCCATTCGCCCGCTGGACGATGCGCGCGAAGATCTGATTCCAGCTCGCCTGCTCGATTGAGCTGAACTAGCCTTGCCGATTATCGACGCCGCCGTGAAGATACGGCTTCGCGATCAGCCAGGGAGTGCTTGCAGTGCGTTTGGAAATGAAACACTTGCACCTGGTGCACAGTATCTGCGAGACCGGCAATCTGACGCGCGCGGCTGAGCAGCTGTTTCTATCCCAGCCAGCCCTCAGCAAGCAACTGGCCGAACTGGAGGATCGCCTGGGGTTTCTGTTGTTCCACCGCTCGCGCAAAGCCATGCTGCCAACCGAGGCGGGCCTGGCGTTCAACACTCATGCACAGCGCATTCTTGGCGACACGGCGGCCCTCGGCGAGTACCTGGCGCGTTATGGCCGGGGCGATACCGGACACCTGCGCCTGAGCATCGACCCACTGCACCGCTCCGACTGGCTACCGACCTGGCTGCAGGCACTGCGCAGTCGTTTGCCCAATGTCCAGGTGCAGGTCAGGCCGGTACCGGACTTGCTCCATAGCCTGCGCCAGGGTGAAAGCGACCTGATCATCCTCGGCGAAACCAGCCACGCGCCCGACACCCGTTTTCAGCCACTGCACGGCGATGAACTGGTCGCTATCCTGCCACCCGACCATGTGCTGGCCACACGTCCCTGGCTGATACCGACGGACCTCGCCGGACAGACCCTGCTCTATCATTTCGAGCTGGAACAGTCCTATCTGTATCGACGTTACCTGCGCCCGCAGCAGATTCAACTGGGTTCGCTGCAGCACATCCAGGACGTCCCCGCCCTCATTGCCCTGGTCCGCCTGGGGGCAGGCATGAGCCTGTTGCCTCGGCGCTTGCTCAAGGGTGATGAACAGGGCCTGTTGGTGCGCCCGATCGGTGAGCAGGGGTTTCACTTCAACTGGTACCTCGGCACGAAGCGTGACGACACACGGCCCGCCGTGCAGGTCGCCATGGCATTGCTGGCCGAGATGCTGGATTCACCCAACTGACGTGCCACGCCATGGTTCGCCATTCGATGCGCCAGGGCTTTAGCACTTCTTCGCCTGGGCCTCGGCCCACACCCGCGCCTCCTGCTCGCGCAACTCCGGCGTGAACTCCGCCCCAAAATCCTCCATCTCAAACACCTGCCGAATCTCAATCTCAGCTTCCGTACCCGGCATCGGATTCGGGCAGCGCTTGACCCATTCGATCGCTTCCTCTTTCGACTTCACCTGCCACAACCAAAACCCGGCAATCAGCTCCTTGGTCTCGGCAAACGGCCCATCGATGACCGTGCGCGCCTCACCACTAAAGCGCACCCGTGCGCCTTTGCTGCTGGGCTGCAGGCCTTCGCCGGCGAGGAGGATCCCGGCCTTGAGCAGTTCTTCGTTGTAATTGCCCATCTCGGTCAACAGTGCTTGGCTGGGCATTTTGCCGGCTTCGGAGTCCTGGCTGGCTTTGATGATGATCATGAAGCGCATGGCGGTTTCTCCTTTCGATTGAGTGACCTGACAAGTAGTCGAACGGCCAGGGTGCAAATCGACGGCACTGGGCAAAAAGATTTGCTGCCGCGCAGCAACCCTGGCGCTGGCCAAGCCTTGGATTCCTGCTACGGCTGCAGCCCCGGTGCTGAAAATGCCGGAAGTGTGATACCTATAGCGCCCCGTCGAACCCACGCGACACCCGAGGCTCTGCATGAAGTTCACCACCATTTCCGTTGCGCGCAAGCTCAAGTTCTACCAACTGGTGGTGTTCGACCAGGTGCTGCAAAGCGGCTCCCTGGTCCGGGCTGCGCAGGCGCTGAACCTGACTCAGCCGGCAGTGACCAAGATCATTCATGAGCTGGAATCGTACTTCGATGCGCCGCTGCTGATTCGGGGCAATCGTGGGGTCAGTGCCACCGAACTGGGTGAACTGGTGGTGCGCCGGGCCAAGTCGTTGCTGGCCGAACTGCGCTCGCTGACCGACGAGGTCAACGCCTTCCAGGAGGGCACCTCCGGGCACGTGATGGTGGGGACGCTGATTTCCGCGTCCACTTCGTTGCTGCCCCGGGCCATGCAGTTGCTCAAGCAACAGGCACCGGGGGTGCTGGTGTCGTTGCGGGTCGGGCAGATGGACCAGTTGTTCCCGGCGCTGGCCGTGGGCGAAGTGGACCTGGTGGTGGGCCGGGTACCTGACGACTGGCGCTGGCGCAACGAGTCGCCGATGCTCGACGTCGAGGTGCTGTATGCCGAGCAATTGAGTGTGGTGGCCGGGGCCAATCATCCCCTGCAGGGCGAAGCACCGGTCAGCCTCGCCGATCTGCACGCCTACCCGTGGGTGCTGCCGACCCGCGATTCGCTGCTGCGCCGCACCGCCGACAAGCTGTTCGCCGACGCCAACCTGAGCACCCCGGGCAACGTGGTCGAGTCGCTGTCGATCCTCACCAACATCACCCTGATGCAGGACCAGCAGACCGTCGCACTGATGCCCTACGAGGCTTCGCAGCAGTTTGTCAGCGCCGGCCTGCTCAAGGCCTTCGACCTCGGCGCGCCATTGCAGTTTGGCGATATCGGCTGCTTTTTCTCCAACACCCGCGCCCTGGGCCCCGCCGCACGGCTGTTCCGTGAGTGCCTGAATCAGGCGCGCAGCGAGTCGGATCAACACCCATAACCCGGCTCTCCCACAGGGGAAATTCGCCCACCAGTAAAAACAGGTCGGCCGGTAGGCCGCCTCGCCCGCCCTTACCACTCAGGCCGACTGTCAGGTCGCCGTGCTTTTGCTCTTGATCTTGATCTTGATCTTGATCTTGATCCACCGCCCCATCGGCAGGCTGAGCGAAGGTGTCCATCAGGGGGTAGGCGCATAGCGCCATGCGGCGAAGCCGCATACATCGAGAGGAGGTGCAGCGAAGCAAACCGGAGGCGATGCCCCCGGATGGATACCGTAGCGAAGGAACCCCGAGCCTTGGCGAGGGGCCATACGTCAGGGGTAAAGCGCTTTGGTTACTTTGGCGCTTTTCCAAAGTGACCCGCCGTCAGGGCGGAACCATTAGCCGCCATCACCGCAACAACGGATATCCCCCCAAACCCAGGATCAAAAGATCGCAACCTTCGGCAGCTCACTTGGTATTCCAGATCGAAATATCAAGGCGCGACCTTTTTATTATTCACTAATATCCACCCTCCCTACACTCCCTCCGACTACCCACGTTTTCCGGAGGTTGATGTGTCTGCACCCCTGCAGTTGCTGCGTAATTACATCTCGGGCGAATTCGTCGCCAGCGAGCAGACCTTCCCCAATGTGTCGCCCATCGACGGCCGTACCCTCAGCCAGGTCTGCGAAGCCGACGAGGCCCTGGTGGCGCGCGCCGTCGCGGCGGCCAAGGCTGCGCAGCACGGGCCCTGGGGTGACTACAGCGCGAGCCAGCGAGCCGCCGTGTTGCAGCGCATCGCCGATGCCATCGAACGGCGCTTCGAAGACTTCGTCGCCGCCGAAGTGGCCGACACCGGGCGCCCGGTACAACAGGCGCGGACCCTGGACATCGCCCGGGGTATTCACAACTTCCGCACCTTCGCCGAACTGATCAACCAGGCCGGCAGCGAGTGCTTCGAGATGCGCGCCGCCGATGGCAACGACGTCTTCAGCTACTCGGTGCGCAAGCCCCATGGCGTGGTGGCGATCATCTCGCCGTGGAACCTGCCGATGCTGCTGATGACCTGGAAAGTCGCCCCGGCCCTGGCCTGTGGCAACTCGGTGGTGATCAAACCCTCGGAGGACTCCCCTTCCACCGCCACCTTGCTGGCCGAGGTGATGCACGAAGTCGGGCTGCCAGCGGGCGTATTCAACCTGGTACACGGCTTCGGCCCGGGCTCGGCCGGGGAGTTCCTGACCCGTCACCCGGACGTCGACGCCATCACCTTTACCGGTGAATCGCGCACCGGCGAAACCATCATGAAAGTCGCCGCCGAAGGCATCCGCGACGTGTCGTTCGAACTGGGCGGCAAAAACGCCGCGGTGGTGTTTGCCGACTGCGATTTTGACGCGGCAGTGGCCGGCGTCCTGCGTTCCAGCTTCACCAACGCCGGGCAGGTCTGCCTGTGCTCGGAGCGGGTGTATGTGGAGCGACCGATCTACGAACGCTTCGTCGCCGCCATGAAAGCCGGTGCCGAGGCGCTGAAGATCGGCTACCCGGATGAAGACGGGGTGAACATGGGCTCGCTGATTTCCCACAAGCACCGCGACAAGGTCCTGGGCTACTTCGAACTGGCCCGCAGCGAAGGCGCGACCCTGGTCACGGGCGGCGGCGTGCCGCACTTTGGCGATGCGCGCGACAACGGCGCCTACGTGCAACCGACCATCTGGACCGACCTCGCTGACGACGCCCGCTGCGTGCGCGAAGAGGTGTTCGGCCCGGTGTGCCATATCGCCCCGTTCGACCACGATGACGAAGTGGTGCAGCGGGTCAACGACTCGGCCTATGGCCTCGCCACCGCCCTGTGGACCCGTGACCTGAAGCGCGCACACCGGCTTTCGCGGCGTTTCGAGGTCGGCATGGTCTGGGTCAACACCTGGTTCCTGCGCGACCTGCGTACCCCGTTTGGCGGCACTCGCCTGTCCGGGCTGGGCCGTGAAGGGGGGCGTCACTCCCTGGATTTCTACTCGCAAATCACCACCATCTGCGTCAACCCTTGAGCCCCGGAGTCCCGTCCATGCATGCAGCTCTCATCGAAGCGGCCAACCGGCTGCGCCAGGCCGAACGCGACGGGCAACCCTGCCCGCCGGTGCGCGAACTGATCGCCAGTGCCCTCGCCGCCGATCCCTCGGCAGACCCGGTCGCCCTCGCCTACGCCGTGCAACAGCACAACACTCAAGCCGCCATCACGGCCGGGCAGCGTCCGGTCGGACGCAAGATCGGCCTGACCTCCTACGCGGTCCAGCAGCAACTGGGGGTCGATCAGCCGGACTTCGGGCAACTGTTTGCCAGCATGGCCCGTGGCGACGATCAGCCGATTGCCTGGCGTGACACCCAGCAGCCCAAGGTCGAGGCGGAAATCGCCCTGGTGCTGGAACACGACCTGTGCCACGAGCGCCACACCCTGGCCGACCTGATTCGCGCCACCGCCTTTGCCCTGCCGGCCATCGAAGTGGTGGGCAGCCGTATCGCCCAGTGGGATATCCGCCTGGTCGACACCATCGCCGACAACGCCTCCTCAGGCCTGTTCGTGCTCGGCGGTCGCCCGGTAAAACTGGCGCAACTGGACCTGGTGCACTGCGGCATGAGCATGACCCTGGGCGGCGAGCCGGTATCGGTGGGCGCCGGTGCGGCCTGCCTGGGCAACCCGTTGAACGCGGCGCTGTGGCTGGCCGACACCATGGTCCGCTTCGGCGCGCCGCTGCGCGCCGGCGACATCCTGCTGACCGGCGCCCTCGGGCCGATGGTCGCGGCGCAACCGGGCAATGTGTTCACCGCCCACATCCAGGGCCTGGGCAGCGTCACCGCCGCCTTCGAGCGGAGCGCTGAGCATGACTGACAAGCTGAAGGTCGCCATCATCGGCTCCGGCAACATCGGCACCGACCTGATGATCAAAATCCTGCGCAACGCCCGGCACCTGGAAATGGCGGTGATGGTCGGCATCGACCCGGCCTCCGACGGCCTGGCCCGTGCGGCACGCATGGGCGTGGCGATCACCCACGAAGGGGTTGAAGGCCTGGCGCGGATGGACGTGTTCCAGGACATCGACTTCGTGTTCGACGCCACCTCGGCCGGTGCCCACGTCGCCAACGACGCGTTCCTTCGGGGCATAAAGCCAGGCATCCGCCTGATCGACCTGACACCTGCGGCGATTGGCCCGTACTGCGTGCCGGTGGTCAACCTGGAACAGCATCTGCACCAGCTCAACGTCAACATGGTCACCTGCGGCGGCCAAGCGACGATCCCAATGGTGGCCGCGGTGTCGCGTATCGCCAAGGTGCATTACGCCGAGATCGTTGCCTCCATCGCCAGCAAGTCCGCCGGCCCCGGGACCCGGGCCAACATCGACGAGTTCACCGAGACCACCGCCAAGGCCATCGAAGTGATCGGCGGCGCCGGCAAGGGCAAGGCGATCATCGTGATGAACCCGGCCGAGCCGCCCCTGATGATGCGCGACACGGTATTCGTGCTGTCGGACGCTGCCGATCAAGCCCAGGTCCAGGCCTCCATCGAAGAGATGGCGGCCGCGGTGCAGGCCTATGTGCCGGGCTATCGTCTCAAGCAAAAGGTGCAGTTCGACGTGATCCCCGAGCAGACGCCGCTGCACATCCCGGGCCTGGGCACCTTCTCGGGGCTCAAGACCTCGGTGTTCCTCGAGGTCGAAGGCGCCGCCCATTACTTGCCCGCCTACGCCGGCAATCTCGACATCATGACCTCCGCTGCCTTGGCCACCGCCGAGCGCATGGCGCAGTCGATGCTCAACGCCTGAGGAGCCTTGCGATGACCTTCAACCCCGGCAAAAAACTCTACATCTCCGACGTGACCCTGCGCGACGGCAGCCACGCGATTCGTCACCAGTACTCGATCCAGAACGTGCAGGACATCGCCCGCGCCCTGGACAAGGCCCGCGTCGACGCCATCGAAGTGGCTCACGGCGACGGCCTGCAAGGGTCGAGTTTCAACTATGGCTTCGCCGCCCACACCGACCTTGAGTGGATCGAAGCCGCGGCGGATGTGCTCAGCCACGCCAAGATCACCACCTTGCTGTTGCCCGGGATCGGCACGGTTCACGACTTGAAAGCGGCCTACAACGCCGGGGCACGGGTGGTGCGCATCGCCACCCATTGCACCGAGGCGGACGTCTCCCGACAACACATCGAGTACGCCCGCGCGTTGGGCATGGACACCGTGGGGTTCTTGATGATGAGCCACATGATCCCCGCCGAGCAGCTCGCCGCCCAAGCCAAACTGATGGAAAGCTACGGCGCCACGTGCGTGTACATGGCCGACTCCGGTGGTGCGATGAGCATGCAGGATGTGCGCGAGCGTTTCCGCGCCTTCAAGGCAGTGCTCAAGCCCGAGACCGAGACCGGCATGCACGCCCACCACAACCTGGCGCTGGGGGTGGCCAATTCGATTGTCGCGGTCGAGGAAGGCTGCGACCGCATCGACGCCAGCCTCGCGGGCATGGGCGCCGGGGCCGGCAACGCGCCGCTGGAAGTGTTCATCGCCGCCGCCGAACGCCTGGGCTGGAACCACGGCACCGACCTCTACACCTTGATGGACGCCGCCGATGACATCGTCCGCCCGCTGCAGGACCGCCCGGTACGGGTCGACCGCGAAACCCTGGCCCTGGGCTATGCCGGTGTCTATTCCAGCTTCCTGCGCCACGCGGAAATCGCCGCGCAAAAGTATGGCCTCAAGGCGGTGGACATCCTCGTCGAGCTCGGCAAACGACGCATGGTCGGCGGCCAGGAAGACATGATCGTCGACGTCGCCCTGGACCTGCTCAAACGCTAACCCGAACCACCCCATACCCCCTGTAGGAGCTGAGCTTGCTCGCGAAGGCGGTGTATCAGTCGACATCACTGTTACCTGGCACACCGCCTTCGCGAGCAAGCTCAGCTCCTACAGGGGACACCGGCACGCTCACCCTTGGAGCACCCCCATGACCACCGACATCGCCTACATCGCCCAGGCCCTGGACCAGGCAGCACGCAAAGCCGAAGCCGTGGCGCAATTCAGTACCCAGTCGCCGTTTAGCCTCGATGAGGCCTACCTGATCCAGCGGGCATCGATGCAGCATCGCTACACTGCCGGCGAGCGCCAGATCGGCCTCAAGCTGGGCTTCACCAGCCGGGCGAAGATGATCCAGATGGGCGTCGACAGCCTGATCTGGGGCTGGCTCACCGACGCCATGCTCGAAGAAGACGGCGGCATCGTCGACCTGCAGCGCTACATCCACCCACGGGCCGAACCCGAGGTGTGCTTTCTCACCCGGCGCACCATCGACCGCCCCTTGACCGCACTGGAAGCGGTCGACTACCTGGAAGCCGTGGCACCGGCGATCGAGATCATCGACTCGCGCTACCAGGCCTTCAAGTTCAGCCTCGAAGACGTGGTCGCCGACAACTGCTCCTCCGCCGGGCTGGTGGTCGGCGCCTGGTCCCGGGACTTCGCCGGCCTGGCCAATGCCGGGGTGCTGATGCGCATCAATGGCCGGGTGGTCCAGGCCGGTTCCACGGCCGCGATCCTCGGCCACCCGCTGCGCAGCCTGGTGCAGGCCTCGCAGTTGCTGGCCAAGGCCGAGATCGCCCTGCCGGCCGGCAGCCTGATCATGGCCGGTGCCGCCACCGCCGCCGAAGCCCTGAGCCCGGGCGCCCATGTCAGCGTGCAGATCGCCGGTCTCGGCGAATGCGGCTTCAGCGTTGCCAACCACCCAGGAGCAGGACAATGAGCCTCAATCGATCGACCGTGGTCGCCGGCAAGGCGACGCCACGCGGACGTTTTCCCCACATCAAGCGCGCCGGTGATTTCCTCTACGTCTCCGGCACCAGTTCACGGCGTCCCGACAACAGTTTCGAGGGCGTGGAAGTCGATGCCCTGGGTACCACCCGCCTGGATATTCGCGCACAGACCCGCGCCGTGATCGAGAACATCCGCGACATCCTCAACAGCGAAGGCGCGGGCCTCGCGGACCTGGTCGAACTCAGCAGTTTTCTCGTCGACATGAACGACTTCGACGGTTACAACCAGGTCTACGCGCAGTACTTCGACGAAACCGGCCCCACCCGTACCACCGTAGCCGTGCACCAACTGCCCCACCCGCACCTGCGCATCGAAATCAAAGCCGTGGCCTACGCCCCCCTCAACGCTTAAGGACAACAAGATGGACAAGCATCACTTCAGTCCACCCCTGAACTTCAATCGCTGGATCGAAGAACACGCCCACCTGCTCAAGCCACCGGTGGGCAATCGCCAGCTGTGGAAGGACAGCGACACCATGGTCACGGTGGTCGGTGGCCCCAACCAGCGCACCGACTTCCACGATGACCCGGTGGAGGAGTTCTTCTACCAGTTCAAGGGCAACGCCTACCTGAACATCTGGGACCGTGGCCAGTACGAGCGCATCGATTTGCGCGAAGGCGACATGTACCTGATGGCCCCGCACGTGATCCATTCCCCCCAGCGGCCGGAGCCGGGCAGCCTGTGCCTGGTGATCGAAAAATCCCGCCCAGAAGGACAGTTCGATGCCCTGCAGTGGTCCTGCGCCCATTGCGGCACCCTGGTCAAACGCTATGAGTTGCAACTGCAAAGCATCGTCAACGACTTGCCGCCGGTCTATGAACAGTTCTACGCCACCAGCGACGCCGAACGACGTTGCCAGGGTTGCGGTGAGATCCACCCCGGTCGCGATTGGCAAACCTGGCACCGCACCCTCGAAGCGGTGAAACGCCCATGAAAATCGACATGCATTCGCACTTTTTCCCCACCATCAGCCAGGCCGAGGCGGCGCGCCTGAGTGCCGATCGCGGGCCATGGCTGCACACCAGCGGACGCACCGGGCAGATCATGGTCGGCGACCAGCCGTTCCGTCCGGTGCACGACGTGCTGTGGGACATGCACCGGCGCATCGAACACCTCGACGAACAGGGCCTGGACGTGCAGATCATGTGCGCCACGCCGGTGATGTTCGCCTACGACGCACCGATCGAACGCGCCCTGCCCTGGGCGCAACTGATGAACGACCGCGCCCTGGAAATGACCGCCGTGGCCCCGGACCGGCTCAAGGTCCTGGCCCAAGTGCCGTTGCAGGACATCGACGCCGCCTGCCGGGAAGCCAGCCGGGCCAAGGCTGCCGGCCATGTCGGGGTGCAGATCGGCAACCACGTCGGCAATCAGGACCTGGACCACGAAGGCCTGGTGAGGTTTTTCACCCACTGCGCCGAAGACGACATCCCGGTGCTGGTCCACCCCTGGGACATGATGGGGGGCGAGCGCATGCGCAAGTGGATGCTGCCGTGGCTGGTGGCGATGCCGGCGGAAACCCAACTGGGCATTCTGTCGCTGATCCTGTCTGGCGCCTTCGAACGCATTCCCCCGTCACTGCGCCTGTGCTTTGCCCACGGTGGTGGCGGCTTCGCCTTCCTGCTGGGACGCGTGGACAATGCCTGGTTACACCGCGACATCGTCCGCGAAGACTGCCCGAACCTGCCGTCGAGCTACGTCAAACGCTTCTTCGTCGACTCCGCCGTGTTCGATCCGCGCTCGCTGAAGTTGCTGGTGGACGTGATGGGCAGCGACCGGGTGATGCTCGGCTCCGACGCCCCGTTCCCCCTCGGGGAGCAGAGCATTGGTGCCGGGGTGATCGAGCATCCGCAACTGGATCAGGCGACCAAGGCCCAGATCCTGGGGAGCAATGCCCAGGCGTTCTTCGGACTCTGAGCCATTGCTGCACCCAGCCCCGCCGCAAGCAATTGCCGCGGGGCTTTTTCATGCCCACCAAACCTGTGTGGGAAACCTGTGTGGGAGCGGGCCGGGCGGCGCTCCGCTTGCTCGCGATGGCAGTGTGTCAGGCACCATCAATGTTGAATGTGCCGACCCCATCGCGAGCAAGCTCGCTCCTACAGTGGTTTTGTGGTGCCCGCAGATTTTGCAGTCACCCACCAAACCTGTGGGAGCGGGCCGGGCGGCGCTCCGCTTGCTCGCGATGGCAGAGTGTCAGGCACCATCGATGTTGGCTGTGCCGGCCCTTTCGCGGGCAAGCCCGCTCCCACAGGGATCTTGGTCGCTCGCAGACTCTGTAGGTACCCACCAAATCTGTGTGGGAGCTAGCCTGCTAGCGATGGCAGTGTGTCAGGCACCATCGATGCTGGCTGTGCCGGCCCCATCGCGAGCAAGCCCGCTCCCACCGGGATCTTGGTCGCTCGCAGGTTTTCCAGGCACAAAAAAGGCGCCTTTCGGCGCCCGCTTTCAACCTGACTTAAAACTTGTAGCGCACCCCCATCTGCAATCCCTCCGGGTTCTCGTTGCGCAGCGGGCTTTCCAGGTTCCAGCTCACCGGGTAACGCACGTCCGAGTCGCGGTTGTGATGCACGTAGCCGTATACCGCATACAGGTCGGTCTGCTTGTTGAAGTTGTAGATGTACGCCAGGTTGATGCCGGTAGCGTCACTCAGCGCCTGTTCCTTGCGGTCGTCCTTGTAGACCAGGCTGACGGCAATGTTCTGGGTGTCCCAGAAGTTGTGTCGAATACCCAACTGCAGGTCGCTGCCATTGGATTCAAAATCCACCCACGGCGCATAGGCGTAATAGCCGACATAACGGTGATAGACCGCTGTCAGGTCCGTGGTGCCCATGCTGTAGACCACGGTGAAGTAGGCATCGGTCGCCTGCTCCATGGTGTGGTTGTCCCACAGGTTGCGCTGGTATTTACGATCCACCGCGGCGGCAAAGTACCAGGGGCTGTCGGCCCAGTAGTCAATGCTGGTGCTGTAGACCACACCATCGCGACTGCCGTCGTGCTTGCCCAGGGTGGTCATGCCGCGAAACTGGAAGCCCTCGAAACGCGGGCTGATGTACATCATCGAATCGTTTTCACGCCACGGCGCGTAGAACACCTGGACGTTGTTGATCAGGCTGTAGTCGTTGCCGTACAGCGGGTCGGCGTAGCCGTAGCTGTTGGCCGACGGCGTGTCCTGGCGACCACCGCTCAAGGTACCCCAGCGCTCGGAGATAATCTGGAAGTAGGCCTCGCGCCTGCCCCACGCGTCATCGGAGTGCGGGTTGTACATGGCCTCATAGACGCCATTGATCTTGATGTCGTCGGTCACATTCTCCGTCCACCTGAACTGGATGCGGTTGGCCGACAGCCCCGCGCCCGTCCAGCGATCCACGGTATCGCCTCCCGAGCGCGCCACTTCGTACGTCAGGTCGACCACCCCGGACACCTTGAACTCCGCATAGCAAGCGCCACTCATCAACGGAAGGGCGAGCAATAGTTTGCGCATGAAAAACTCCGGACACTGCAAAAGCGCTGGTCGGTGGTTCGTGGTCGAACCACCGCCAGGCTTTGCTTACTTGTTGTTATGGTGAGTTGTCTGGTTTTCAGTCCCGGGCCGGCCAGGGTTTGCTCGGGGCCTCGAAATTCGGCTTGCCGAGCAACGGCGTCGACAGGGCGTAGAAGCCGTGGTTGGTGAAGACCCAGATCAGGTTGCGGTCGTACTCGGTGTAGGTGCCGTGGGTCAGGTTGCCCATGGCGTAACTGGCCACGTTCTTGGTGTCGAACGGCGGCACGAAGTAGGCACCGATGGTCGGTTTGCCCGGCTCACGCACGTCGAACACCTGGACCCCGGCGTTGTAGAACGCGTACGGCAGGATGCCCTCGCGCGCGACGCCAGGCTGGGTGTAGTAACCGGAACGCTTGGGCCCGAAGCTGCCCTTGCGCTGGCAGTAATCGGTGAACGCGGCGTCTGCCGGCGGCGTCGGACGCGGCAGCACGTATTGGATCGCCGGCTTTTGCGGGTTGCTGACGTCCACCGCGAAGATGTCCTTCTTCGCCTCGAAACAGTCTTCCGACAGTGGGTAGCCACTGAAGTAGATGATCCCGGTCTTCTCCACTTGCGAGACGTCGATGTTGTCGCCTTCGGTACCGGCCACGCTCACCGGGAATTCCAGGTGACCGACCACTTTCATGTTGTCGGCCTGGGTGATGTCGACGACGTAGAGCCCCATCCCGCCCATGGCGGCGTAACCGTACTTGCCACCCTGCTCGACGGTTTTCGGAATGAACAGCGACATCCGCGCGCCCATCCAGGAGGCACGGTTACCGGCACGCGGGTTGGCCTTGAACACCGCTTCGTGCTGCGGGTCACCGACGATCTGGCCGGGAATGGTCAGCATGTCCAGGAGCTTGGGATTGCTCGGGTCGGACATGTCCCAGGACTGGTAGCCGGCGTTGTACAGGTCGTTGGGGTATTCGGTCAGTGCGTACTTGTCGCTCGGTGCGGCGGCCACGTACATCACATCGCCGCCGAAGTAGGCGGGAATGTCACGCACGCCGGAGCCCTGCTGTTCGCCGATTGGCGCATCCGGGTGCTCGATGTCGGTGGTACGGGTGGCGATCAGTTTCCAGTCGCCCGGCAACGGGCCATTCATCTCGTAGACCTTGAAGCCCTTGAGGTGCTTGGACTTGCGGATGGCCTCGACTTTGTCCGGCTCGCGGTACTTGTCGCTCAACACGCCAAAACGGCGGACCTCGAAGGACTGGACCATGATGTACTTGCCCAGTTTCTTGTTCCACTGCACCGACGCCGCGCCGAACATGTCGTCCGGGGCATAGGGGTTTTCTTCCTTGCCTGGACCGTCCGCGCCCCAGGTCGAGCCCTTGGTGAACACCAGCTTCACGTCTTTGGGGTGGGTGATATCGAAGATCTTCAGGTTGCGGCGCACGTACTGGTAGAGGTAGCGCTTGCCGTCGAAGTCGACGATGTTCTGCCAGGTGTGGAACGGCTCGACCGTGATCGGGTAGTAGGCCTCGACGGTCATGTTCTTGATATAGCTTTTGGTATCCCAGTAATCCAACTCGCCAGCGAATGGCTCACCTTCATGGCTGAACGGCGTGGCCACCGGGTGGGTGAACTTGCCCGTGGCCTTGTCCATGCCATAACTGCCCGGGGCCGGCATCGGTGGAATCTTGTCCACCGACAAGGCCGTCTGCTGTTTGACGAAGGGGTCGCTGATATTGACCGGTGCCGAGCTGTCCGCCTGGACACTGGTGCACAGGCCCAGCATCACGCAGGCGCTCAGCGCACTGGTCAAAAAAGGCACGCGGCAAGTGCTGGGGAGTCGCATTGTTTTCATTATTCACTCCAGAGGTGTTGCCCGGGTGGGCAGTGCAGGTCATCTACAAAATGTCGATCGGGTAATCGGTGATCAGGCGAAAGTCATCCAGGTCGCCCGAGCCCTGGTCGCGATCGGCCCGGTGCCAGGCCTGTCGGGCCCGCACACTCAAGCCCTTGGCCGGACCGGACTGGACCACGTAGCGCAGTTCCAGGTTGATTTCGTGGTGCTGGCCGTTGTCGCCATAACGCCCGGCGTAGGGACTGCTGGCGGCGATGTGGCTGCCATCGATGCCCCAGCCGCGCACATAACGGCTCATGAAGCTCAAGCCGGGCACACCGTAAGTGGCCAGCGCGAGGTCGTAGCGCAGTTGCCAGGAACGCTCCCGCGGGCCGTTGAAGTCGGCGAACTGCGCCGCGTTGGGCAACAGGATCGAGGCCCCCTGGTCGTTGCCGTTGCGGCCGTGGCGGTCCTTGTCGCCGACACCGAGGTAGTCGAAGGGGGTATCGCCGTCAATCTTCTGCAGCCCCAGCAACCAGCGATGGCCACCGCTGCGCCAGAACGTCGACAGGCCCAGGCTGGTGTTGTTGATCGCGCCCGCCTTGGCCCGTCCCTCGTCCAGCGTGCGGTAGGCCATCAACCCCAGGCCGAGCTGGTGGTGCGGGTCGAGGTCGATGCGCGCGTCGAGGTTGGCGTAGTACTGGTTCCAGATGTCCTTGAAGCGCGAGCCGTACAGCGTGGCGCTCAACCCCGGCGTCAGTTGGTAGGTGCCGCCCAGGTAGTCCGCCGTCGGTGTGCTGACCCCGGCCATCACCGCCCACAGGTCGCCATCGCCGTTGGTGGTCACCGGGCTGGTGCCGGAGGTGAAGTGCCCGGCCTGTACCTCAAGCGCCTCCACCTCACGGCTGACCAGCGCCAGGCCCGTGGCGGTCTGCGGCACGATGCGAAAGTGACTGACGCCAAATACCGGGGTTTCCGGACGCTGTTCACCGTACTTGAGCACGCTGTTGGACAGCCGCAGTTTCAGCGCTGCGCCGGCCTTGCCATAGCTGTCGGCCGGCTCGCCGTCATCGTGCACCGGCAGGTTGCCGGTGCCGGACTTGTCCGCCGGGGCATCGAGCTTCAAGCCCAGGTAGGCAAAAGCATCCACCCCTACCCCAAGCGTGCCCTCGGTGAACCCGGAGTTGAACTGGCCAAGCACGCCCTGGGTCCAGTCGCGGGCATCGCGGCGGCCATCTTCCTTGCTGCGGTTGAAGTAGGAGTTGCGCAGCAACAATTGCGCACTGCTGTCGGCGATAAAACCCCGCGCAGGTTCAGCGGCGAACGAAGTCACCGCGCAGGCGCAGGCCAACAACAGAACGGTGGTTCTGGCGTGATTCATGACAACCCCGTGTGAAAGGTGGGCCGCTCCCACAAGGGCTGTGCCTGGCCCTCATGTTTTCGGATTCAGAAAACGCCGGACCGTCCCTGGTCAGGCAGCGCCACTCAACGTTGCAGTGGCAAGGGCTTGGGTGCGTCTGTCGAGACGGCGGCCTTTTGCCGGAAGCGCAGGAAGTAGATCAACAGGATCACCGCCAGGAACGGAATGCCACACAGCAAGGTGGGGGCAAACTCTTCGGTGAACAGCGTGGTGACCATCACCGCCAGCATCAGCAGCAACCCGCCCAGGCTGGTCCATGGGTACCCCCAGAGCTTGAAGGCCAGGGGTTGACCGGCCTGGCGGCGGCGGAAGAACAGGTGTGTGAGGAAGATCCCGGCCCAGGTGAACATCGCACCGAACATGGCGATCGACATCATCAAGGTGAAGGCTTTTTCCGGGTACGCCAGGTACAACAGCGTTGCCAGGCCAATCCCCACCGACGACAGCAGCAGCGCTGGCAGCGGCACCCCTTTGCTGTTGAGGCGCCCGAACACCGCCGGTGCCTGGCCGGCCCGCGACAGGCTGAACATCAAGCGCGTGGTGATGTACAGCTGACTGTTCATGGCCGACAGGGCGGCAATCAGAATCACCGCGTTGAACACCGCGCCGGCATACGGCACGCCGGTGGCCGCCATCACGGTGACGAACGGGCTCTGGCCGCCGCTGTTCTGGCCCCAGGGCACAATCGCCAGGACCAGGGCGATGGTCAGCAGGTAGAACACCACCAGGCGCACCACGGTAATCCGGAACGCGCGGGTCACCGCACGCTGCGGGTCCTTGGCCTCACCGGCCGCCACCGCGATCATCTCGATACTCAGGTAGCTGAAGAACGCGACGATCACCGCCACCCAGGTGCCCCACCAGCCATTGGGGAAAAAGCCCCGGTCGTTGCTGTAGTTGGCAAAGCCGATCGAGGAGTCGGCCGGCGCGCCGTACACCACATAGGCGCCCAGCAGGATGAACACCACGATGGCGCAGAGCTTGATCAGCGAGAACAGGTACTCGATGGCACCAAATACCTTGACGCTGAACGCGTTGGCGACGATCAGCGCCATGGAGAACGCGACCATCCAGTAACCACCCGGCACGTCCGGGTACCAGTACTTCATGTACATCGCCGCCGCCGTGATCTCGGTCCCGACCGCAAACACGATCGACGACCAGTAGGCATAACGGATCGCGAAGCCAAACCAGGGCGCCACGTAGAACTCGGCAAAGGAACCGAACGACCCCGAGGTCGGGTGGCGCACGGTCATCTCCGCCAGGCAGCCCATCAGCAACAGGGCGATCAAGGCACCGATGCCATAGCTGACCAGGACGCTGGGGCCGGCAAACCCGATGGCAAAACCGCTGCCCAGGAACAGGCCGGTGCCGATGGCGCCACCAATGGCGATCATCGACAACTGGCCGCTGGTGAGGCTCTGCTTCAAGCCTTTTTCGCGGTCTATCAAGTGTTCGAAGGTGCTGGTTGTTTTTGTCATTGCACGTTTGCTCCGAAGCGGTGGGAGGAACTCAGGTCACTGACTTGCGGGCCAGGAACTCCGGGCGATCCCATTCTTGTTGTTCGAGGATGGTGCGCAGGGCGACCACGCTGTCCCAGACATCGACATAGCGGATGTACAGCGGGGCAAACCCGAAGCGCAGGATGTCCGGCGCGCGGAAGTCGCCGACGATGCCCCGGGCGATCAGCGCCTGCATCACCGCGTAGGCGTGCTCATGCGCCAGCGACACCTGGCTGCCGCGCTCTTCGCCGTTGCGCGGTGAACGCAATTCGATGCCCAGGCCCGCCAGTTGCTCGTCGCACAGGCGGATGAACAGATCGCCCAGGGCCACGCTTTTCTCGCGCAGCAGGTTCAGGTCGACACCCTCGAACACCTCCAGGGCCGCCTCCAGCGCCAGCACGCCGAGTTGGGGCGCGGTGCCGGTGAGCATCCGGTCGATGGTCGGGTGGGGCCGGAAGTGATGGTCGAAATCGAACGGCTTGGCGTGCCCGTGCCAGCCGGTGAGCGGCTGGCGAATATGCGGGATGTGGCGTTCGGCAACAAACACGAAGGCCGGCGCACCAGGGCCGCCATTGAGGTACTTGTAGCCACAGCCCACGGCGAAGTCGGCGTTCACCCCATTGAGGGCAATCGGCATGGCGCCGGCCGAATGGCACAGGTCCCAGACCACCAGCGCGCCAACCGCATGGGCCCGCTCGGTAATGCGCGCCATATCGTAGCGCTTGCCGGATTTGAAGTTGACGTGGGTCAGGGACACAATCGCCACGTCTTCATCCAGGGCATCGAGGATCTCGTCCGGTTCGACGCAGCGCAGTTGGCTGCCGGTCAGTTCGGCCACACCATCGGCGATGTACACATCGGTGGGGAAGTTGCCCTTCTCCGCCAGGATCACACTGCGTCCAGGACGCAGGCGAGTCGCCGCCACCAGCACTTTGAACAGGTTGATCGAGGTCGAGTCGGCAACGATCACCTCGTGCCCCTGGGCACCAATCAAGGTGGCGATTTTCGCGCCAGTGCGCTGCGGGGCCGGGTACCACTCGGCATCGTTCCAGGAACGAATCAGGCCTTGGGCCCATTCCTGCTTGAGGACTTTCTCGATCCGCGCGGGAATGTGTGCCGGCATCGCGCCCAGCGAATTGCCGTCGAGGTAGATCTCGCCCTGCGGCAAATCGAAACGCTCACGCGAGGCGCCCAAGGGATCAAGACGGTCAAGGTACTCAAAATCCGCTCGCGTCGCGGGGCTGGACATGGACATACAGGCTCCTTCAGGATTTTCTTTTTCTAATGAGGTCGACGGTCTGCGACTTGAGGGGCAGTCCGCTACGAAGTGGCTTGATGCTACCCTCGCATGCCATTACCCGAAAATAGAAAAGCCTGCGTCAAGTATTCTCGACCGTTATAGCCAGCCAATCCGCACATCGGCTCAATCGCCCTGCAATGCGCAACCTGTCACACGCCGTTCACTCATTGTTCAGATTCGCCGCCCTATACTTTGCCGCCCTCCTCCCCCGTTCTTTCCTTCGGTGGCCCACAGCACATGACGCGCCCTGCTCCGTTGCTATTCCTGCTCGCCGCCCTGCTGTTTTTCTTCGCCCTGGGCAACCACCAACTGCAAGGCTCCACCGAAGCCCGGGTGGCCGGGATTGCGATGCAGATGCACCTGGACAATGACTGGGTGACCCCACGCCTGCTCGACCAACCCTTCCTGGAAAAACCACCCCTGAGCCTGTGGCTCGATGCCGCGGCGATTCGGGCATTCGGCGGCACGCCCTGGGCGGTACGCCTGGCCTCGGCCTTTGCCGGGTTGTTCAGCGTGATGCTGCTGTATGGGGCGTTGCGCCGCTTTGGCCGACCCAAGGCGCTCGCCTTCAGCGCCGGGATCATGCTGGCCAGCATGGGCAGTTACTGGGGCAATGTGCGCGGAGTCGGTGAAGATGCGTTGCTGAGCCTGGGGGTCAGCCTGGCGTTGCTGGCCTTCTATCAGGCCCATCGACAACAGGCCGCGCAGCAGAGTGCCAAGGCCAGTTGGGTCGTGTTCGCGCTCGGCATCGCCATCGCGACGTTGAGCAAGGGCGTGCTCGGCCTGGCGATGCCGGGGGTGGTGATCTTCGCCTTCCTGATGGCCGAGAGCCTGATCGACAAGCGCTTCACACTGGCGCGCTGGGTACGCCCGGCACTGATGACCGTGTTCGGTCTGCTTCCACTGGTGATCTGGCTGTACCTGCTCTACCAGCGCGGCGGCGCACCGGCCCTGGCCGAGGTACTGCTGACCAACAGTGTCGGGCGCTTTAATGGCTCGTTTGTCGAAGCCGGCCACTACGAGCCGTTCTACTACTACCTGGGCAAACTGCCAGAAGCCTTCCTGCCGTGGAACATCCTGGTCTACCTGGGGCTGTGGCACTTTCGCAAAAGCCTGGCGAGCAACCGCTACCTGCTGTTCTTCAGCCTGTGGCTGCTGGCGCAGTTCCTGATGCTGACGCTGGCGTCCAGCAAACGCACGGTGTACCTGATGTCGATGACCCCCGCCGCCGCCGTGATCGCCGCTGAATACGCCTTCGTACTGTTGGAGCGCTTGCGCCAGCGCACCACGGCCACGGGCTGGCTGGGCATGATCGCCCGTCATCGCCAGCGGATCGCGGTGGGCATCCTCGGTGTGCTGATCGCCGTCTACCTGGGCGCCGCCCACTGGGCCGCGCCGAGGGCTGATCGCAAGCTGTCGTTCCTGCCGCTGACCGAGCAGATCCAGGCGATGCAAGCCAACGGCCAGATCGTGGCCCTGTACCAGGCCAACGAACGCACCGCCGGCGCGACGGTGTTCTACACCCATAACCTGCTCAAGGACCTGAAGACCGAAGCCGAGTTGATGGCCTTCCTCGGCGCGTCACCGGGCAACGCGGCGCTGATCGCCAGTGCCACGCCGCCCGCGCCACCGTTGAAGGTGCTCAAGCACATGTCGGTGGGAAGTCAGCGCTATTACTTCGTCAAGTTGTAATGCCTGGACCGTTGTTCGCCACAACAGTGATCAACGTACCTCTACCAGAGCGCCAGCTCATAGGTCAGGTACACGCGGTTGTTGTCGCGGTCGCTGGCGTAGGTCGAGCGGTACGTTGCCTTGCGGTATTCCATGCCCACGCCCTTGAGCGTGCCGTCCTGAATCACGTAGCGCAGGTTGGTGTCGGACTCCCATTCACGGGCCTCGCGGCCTTTGAATTCACCGTTCTCACCCTTGTAGTAGCGGGTCATGAACGTCAGGCCCGGCAACAGGGCCACCAGGTCATAGTCATAACGCACCATCCAGGTCTGCTCGCCGGCCTGGATGAACTTGCCCACCCCGGCGTTGCTGAACGAGTAGACGCTGGACACGCTGGTGTAGGGCAGCGCGGTGGAGCCGCTGACTTTCTGGTAGCCCACGCCCAAGGCGCCAGCGCCCAGCTTGTAGGTGAACAAACCACTGAACATGTCGGCGTCCACCGCACCGTTGCGGGCCTCGCCGGCATCGTTGCTGATGAAATAACGCAGGTCACTGGTCAAGGTGCCGTTGCCCACCGACTGCTTGTGTACCAGCCCGAGGAACTGCTGACGATAGAACTCGCGCATTTCCCCGTAGTACCAGGTGCCGGTGAGCGTGGGGGTGAAGGCATAGGTGGCGCCAGCGAAGTCGAAGTCGGTGCCCTTGCCGCTGTAGCCCTGGGGATAAATATCGACGCTGTTGGTGGAGTTGCGCTGTTTGAGCTTGTCCAGGTGACCGCTGTGCAGGTACAGGTTGCGGATGCCGTTGTACTCGACCTGGGTGCCCTGGAAGGTTTGCGGCAATAGGCGCCCGTCGTTGGAGACCAGCACCGGGATCTTGGGCAGCAGCGTGCCGCTTTTCACCACGGCATCGCCGAGGCGCATCTTGGCGGTGAGGCCCAGGCTGGAAAACTCATCGGCCGCATGGCCGTCATCGTGTACCGGCAACAAGCCGGTACCGGCATGGGTCGGGCTGGAATCGAGCTTGAGCCCGGCCAGCGCCAGGGCGTCAAGGCCAAAGCCGACAGTGCCTTCGGTGTAGCCCGACTGCAGGTTGAGCAAGAAGCCCTGGGCCCACTCCCGGCGGTCGTTGCCGCCATCGCGGTAATCATCGTTGAAGTAGTAATTACGCAAGGTCAGCTTGCCTTTTGCATCCTCGATGAAACCCTGGGCCATCAGTGCTGGCGATACCGTCGCCAGCAAGCCGGCGGACACGATGCCGCTTCTCGTGAACAGCTCACGCATGGTTGTTTCCTCAATGCCGTCTTGTCGATTTTATGGGCAGTGGCAACGATCCCTGAGTGGGATCTGCCTGATTCAGTGAGTGGCGCCACGCTGGACTCGGCGGCGCGTTGGAGCGGACACTAGCGGCTCGTCGGCACGCCCACAACGTTATGCGAGAAGCGCATCAGGCTATGCGTAAGTTCGTCAGGCGGGGCGTCGCGCACCTGGAAAACCATGGGAATCGTCGTGTGAACCTCAAGCAACTCGAAGCCTTCAAAGCCATCATGTCCACCGGTTCGACCATCGGTGCCGCCACACGCATGGGCCTCTCGCAGTCGGCGGTCAGCCGCCTGCTCACCCAACTGGAAGAGGCCCTGGGCTTCGCCCTGTTCCTGCGCAGGAAAGGCCGCCTGATGGCCACGCCCGAAGCCGAGGAACTGTTGGCCGAAGTCGCCGGCCTGGTCGATGGCATGCAGCGCATCCAGCGCCTGGCCGATGAGTTGCGCATCGGGCGTTCCCATAAGCGCCTGCTCAAGATCGGCGTGCCCACCAGCATGGCCTCCGAACTGCTGCCCAGGATCGTCGCCGAGTTTCTCAAGGATCACCAAGACGTGGTAATCGAGTTGCTCACCGGCTCCTACGACATGATCGAGCGCGCGGTGCTGGACCGCTCCGCCGACCTGGGGTTTGTGCGCCTGCCCACCGAACTGCCGGACTTCGAGATCGAGTCGGTGCTGCAAACCGAAGGCGTGTGCGTGATGCCGGCCGACCACCCGCTGAGTCGCCACGCCGAAATCGACGTGCGCCTGCTGCATGACGTGCCGTTGGTGCTGCTGGGGCGCCAGCGGGCACTGCGCGCCGAACTCAATCAGGTGTTCCGCGCCGCCCACCTGACGCCACAAGTGCGCGTCGAAGTGCACTCGGTGGGTGCGGCCTGCGCCTTTGTCGCCGAAGGCCTGGGGGTGTCGATTGTCAACGGGCTGCTGGCCAGCCACTTCGCCCATTTGCCCATTGTCACCCGTCCGTTCCGCCCCGCGCTGCCCTACGCGTTCGGGCTGGCATTCCGTCGTGACGAGCCTCGCTCGCTGATGGTCAGTACCTTTGCCGAACACCTCAAGCAGCGCTTGAACGCCTCGCTCACGACCTCGACATAGTCTCTGTGGCGAGCGAACGAGCTCGCCACCCACGCCGCACCAGCACATCGCATCATCGCCCACCCCATCGGTACCTGGGTACAAAACGCATAGCCCAACCCGCCTCACGCATAACGTTGTCGCCCTCAAAAGTTTGCCCTAGTGTCTGCCCCGTCCACGCGCCGACACCCACAACAATAACTTCCCGAGGGCACGCCTCAATGCAACCACCACCGATTACCCTCTCCCCGCCGGGTGCCGATTCAGCGCCCGCGCAGCCGGCGCAAGTGCGCCAGCGCAAGCAAATCAACCCGGCGATCATCCTGCTCGGCATCGTGTTGCTCGCCGTCGCGTTCACCTATGCGGTCAACTCCGGCAAGTTCCAGCGTGCCAACGGCCTGGTCGTACCCGGCTCGTACCAGGTCCTGGAAAAAGATCACTCGTTGAGCCAGTTGTTCAACGCCGAACCGCGCACCGCCAAAGACCCGATCGCCCGCCCGGTGTCGCTGATCGAAGGCTTCATGGCCATCCCCCAGGGCATCGAAAAACGCGCCGCGCTGATTTTCATGGTGCTGTTCATCGGCGGCATGTTCGGCGTCCTGAACAAGGCCGGGGTGATCGACGCCGGGCTGGAGCGCTTGCTCGGCATGACCCGCGGCAACATCTACGTGTTGGTGCCGATGTTGATGCTGGTGTTCTCCGCCGGCAGCACCTTCATGGGCCTGGCCAAGGAATTCATCCTGATCGTGCCCTTGATGGTGGCCATGGCCAACCGCCTGGGGCTGTCGAACCTGATTGGCCTGGCCATCGTCTGCATCTCGGTGAAGATCGGCTACCTGGCTTCCATCACCAACCCGGTGGCGCTGTCCGTGGCGCAACCGATGGTCGGCCTGCCAATCTTCAGCGGCATGAGCATGCGCATTGCCGCCTACGCGCTGTTCCTGGCGGTAGGCATCGCGTTTGTGCTGTGGAGCATCCGCCAGCACGGCTACGACGCCAGCGTCAAAATCACCTTCGAACACAAGCCGCTGCCGTTGCGCCACTTGCTCAACCTGCTGGTGCTGGGGTTGGGTGTCGGCTTTATGGTGTATGCCTCCAACCGCTTTGGCTGGAAGTACCACGAACTGTCGGCGTTCTACCTGCTGCTCAGCGTGGCCTTCGCCGTCATCGCCGGCCTGGGCGCCAGCGTCGCCGCCAGTGCGTTCGTCGATGGCATGAAAAAAGTGCTGATCGCCGGGGTGTTGATCGGCCTGGCCACGGCCGTGGAAATCATCCTCAGTACCGGCCAGGTGCTCGACACCATCGTCAACGGCCTGTCCAGCGTGGTCAGCGATCACGGCCCGGTCGTCTCGGCCTATGCCATGTTCTTCTCGCAGTTGGGCCTGGATGTGCTGATTCCCTCCACCTCGGGACAAGCGGCGGTGACCATGCCGATCTTCGGCCCGCTCGGCCAGCTCTCGGGCGTCAGCCCGCAGACCACGGTCTATGCGTTCCTGCTGGGTAACGGCTTGACCAACATGATCACGCCCACCTCCAGCGGCCTGCTGGTGTTGCTGGCCACCGCGCAGGTCGGCTGGGGCCAATGGGCGCGCTACATCTTGCCGCTGTTCCTGATCTACACCGTGCTGGCGATGGTCTTGCTGGCGATTGCGGTGTCCACCGGCTACTGAGTTCCACGGCGCCCACGCCCCGTGAGGGCGGGCGCCGATTAGCACAAGGTTTTTTATGACAATCGCTTCCCTACCCACCCTGCAGCTACTGCGCAACCAAATGATCCCGATGCGCGACGGCGTGCGCCTGGCCACCGACATCTACCTGCCGGCTAACGCGCCAGGGCCGTTTGCGGTGGTCATCGAACGCACGCCCTACGACAAGAGCAAACCCTCGCGCTCGGAGAAGCAGCTCGATGGCCAACACATCAGCCGCGAGCAGATGGCCGAGCGGTTTACCGCCAAAGGTTTCGTCGCGATCTTCCAGGACTGCCGTGGGCGCTACGGCTCCGAAGGGCTGTTCACCAAGTACACCGCCGAGGGCGAGGACGGTTTCGACACCCTGGCCTGGATCGTCCAGCAGCCGTGGTGCAACGGCCGGATCGGCAGCATGGGCCTGTCCTATGCCGCCCATACCCAACTGGCAATGGCCTGCCTGCACCCACCGGGGCTGGTCAGCATGGTGCTGGACTCCGGCGGCTTCGCCAACGCTTTCCAGTGCGGCATTCGCCAGGGTGGCGCATTCGAACTCAAACAGGCGACCTGGGCCTTTCGCCAGGCCAAGGAAAGCCCCGCTGCGTTGGCCGATCCACTGATCCGCGAGGCGCTGGAGCAGGAAGACATCCACCAATGGTTCGCCCGCATGCCGTGGCAACCGGGGCAGTCGCCGATTCGCCATGTCCCCGAATACGAAGCCTATCTGCTGGAGCAATGGGCCCAGGGCAGCTTCGGCCCATACTGGCAAAAGCCCGGGATCTACGCCGAAGGTCACTACGACGCGTTGCCGGACATACCGGTGTTGTTCATGTCCAGTTGGTACGACGCCTATGTCAGCTCGACGCTGGCCAACTACACCGCGTTCAAGCGCCACAACCGCGCGCCGCAGCATTTGATCATGGGTCCCTGGCTGCACGGCGATCGCAACATCACCCACAGCGGCGATGTCGAGTTCGGCCCGCAGGCCGCCTTCGATGGGCACGTGGCCGACAACTGGCTGGCGTGCCGGCTGGACTGGTTCGAGCGCTCGCTCAACGACTCACCAGTACCGCCCCCGGACAACGCCTCGGTGCACGTGTTCCTGATGGGCGGCGGCGCCGGCACCCCGGACGCCCACGGACGCCTGCAACACGGCGGGCGCTGGCTTGAAAGCACGCAATGGCCACTGCCGGGCAGCCAGACACTGAGCCTGTACCTGGATCACCACCAGCGCCTGAGCCCGCACGCGCCCACCGCGTCCGATGCCAGCCTGAGCTATCGCGCCGATCCCGATCACCCGGTCCCGACCCTCGGCGGCGCCCTCACGTCCGGGGCACCGGTGTTTGTCGGCGGCGCCTTCGATCAGCGTGAGCGCCCGGACTTCTTCGGCACCCACGGCAACCATCAGCCGCTGGCCGAGCGTGCGGATGTGCTGACCTTCGAGACCGAGCCATTGGCCGAGGACTTGATCGTCGCGGGCCCCCTGCAGATTGAGTTGTGGATCGACAGCGACGCCCCGGACACCGACTTCACCGCCAAACTGGTGGATGTCTACCCGCCGAGTGCCGACTATCCCGAAGGCTACGCCATGAACCTCACCGACGGCATTCGCCGCTGCCGCTACCGTGATTCGTGGGAGCAGCCGACGCTGCTCACGCCGGGGCAACGGGTCAAGGTGCTGATCGAGCCGTTTGCCACCTGCAACCTGTTCAAGCGCGGCCATCGCTTGCGCCTGGACATCGCCAGCAGCAACTTCCCGCGCTTCGACGTCAACCCCAACAGCGGCGAACCCGAGGGCCAGGCCCGGCACAAACGCATCGCGAACAACACCGTGCACCTGAGCCCAGGGTTTGCCTCGCGCCTGATACTCACCACTCTGGCGGCAGACACTCTGGATAAGCTGGCGTCAGCAGCAACCCCCGACGCATAGGCCAGCACCCACGGTGCCTGATCGCCAGCGATCTGGCACCGTAGGCCTTCGGCATTCCCTCCAAAGGCAGAACTTTTGAAAGACGGCCGATCACTTAGAGAAAAAACCTACAGCGACCAAAGAAACGCCTGATTTACCTTCCTTTGCCCCGCCATCTAGCGTGCGTCCTTTCGAGCCAACAAGGACGCATGCCGCATGAAGCGCTATCACATCACCGTCGGGGCCAAGACCACCGCCCGCCGAGGCTATGAAATCGAATGAGCAAGGCGGCATTTGTCGTTGGCTCGCTTGGCGGCGTAGTTCTCCTACTGATGATTGTTTGGATCGTCGTCGCGCTCTACCTGGCGCACGCGAAAATGGACGTCATGCTGGAGCATCTGAAAAACAGTCGCTCGGTGATGAGACTGTCCGGATCTCGGCGAGCCGGGCCTGGGGCGCAGCTTATGTTGATAGGGGGGATTGCAGGCTTCGTTACATTTCCTCGTCGGTATATCAACAAAGGTGCTGTTTGCGCCGAAGACATCCATAACTTCCCCGCCCCACTCAAGCGCACGCTGGTCGTATTACATTGGAGTGGGTTAGTGCTTTTGTGCCTGCTTCTTCTAGTGGCTGGCATCGGCAAAATAGCTGGCTGGATATAGTCACGCCTGGCGTAACCGGCAGAAATACCGAGACTAATGGGTGAGTGAAGTTAGCTTCACCAAAGGCTTCGCCGGTTCTCGCAGGTGGTGCCGCGACATGATCTACGAGGCGACAAAATGAGCAAGGCGGAATTTGCCGTGGGTTCTCTCGGTGGAGCCGTTCTCATACTGATATTCATCTGGATCGCCGCCGCGCTCTACCTGGCCTACACCAAGATGGATGTCATACTGGAGCACCTGAAGAACAGTTCAGCGGTCAAGGCGCTGGCGTTCTATCGACAACTGGGAGTCTGGGGACACTTGAAGTTGATCGGGGAAATTGCTGCACTCGTCACCTCTCCTGGCAAGAGTATTAAAAGCGGCCGCCTCAGCGCGCAAGATATCGAGAACTTCCCCCCGTCACTGAAAAACAAGTTGGTGCTTCTGCGCAGGAGCGTACTGGTGCTTGTGAGCCTGCTTTTTCTAGTGGGTGGCATCGGCAAAATAGCTGGCTGGATGTAGGCACTACCGGCGTACTCATTTGCCAGCGAAGTCGATCTCACGGTCGCTTTCGCTGGCAATTGCCTATGTAGGTCGGGGTGTTCTCTGGCGAGCTGGCCTCAACCTGCTGCCTGGATCGGCGTCGTGGAGCCCGGCGCGTTGCCCCTCTGCAACACCGGCACGTCCAGCCGCGCCCGCCCGTAGAACGCCAGCGCCGTCAGCAAGCAGGCGAGCCAGACGAAGATTCCCGCCCAAAAGGTGTGGGACATGTAGTGCCAGCCTTGCAGGACCCGTGTAGTGCCATAGATGAAGCCCAACCACAGCGAGCCCCACAGGATGGCCTTGGCGAAGCGCCACTGGTGACGCCGGGCGACGAAATACAGGGCCAGCATGGTGAAGCCGCCGGAGGCATGGCCGCCTGGCCAGCAGCGGCCGTCGCCCGCTTCCTTGAACAGCTGGAAGTTGCTGTACCACTCGATATGCGCGAGCTTGCCGCCATAGAGGGTGGTTTCAATCGGGCAGTACACGCTGGTGTGCGCCTTGAGGAAGTGGATCACCCCGGTGCAGATGGCGAAGGCAAACACCACGAACCAGAAGTCCCGGCGATGCTCGGTGGTAAAGCGCAGCACGGGCGCCACCTTGCTTCGCTCGAGAAAGCCACTGAAACCTGGGTACTTCTGGCGATTGATCCGTGGCCACACCAACGACAACAACCCGCCAATCAGGGCGATTTCCGCGGTCCAGTTCGGCACGATCCGCGCCCATTTGTGGGTGAACTGCTCGAACAGGCGAATGTGATCGAGCGGGAAGGTCTGGCTGACCGGGTCGAACAACAGGTTGCTGAAGGTTATGTCGACCTGGGTCATGTCGAACAACAGGAACACCAGCGCCGCACACAGCAGCGGTATTCCAACGTTGACCCAATAGAATCGCTGGCGCGCGAACAGTTGCATCGTGGCTCCCCACTCGGTATCGATCGCCGGACAGTAAAGACCGGCAGGTGGCTGGCCGGTGAAATGAATGTGAAAAAAACCTGATCCCGGGCAAACCCTCCGACAACGCGCTGAATACCGCCGATCCGCGTGTGACAAAAAACGGTTCAGCAATCGCGACCGCGGCCGATACAGGCCATCTACACCCCTTGCTGGCTCCCAACAAAAACAATCTTCCAGCCCAATGACGATAAGTAGTGCAACGTTCCTGGAGGAATTGTTTATGAATAGCTGGTTCGCCAACATCAGCGTCAACCTCAAGCTGGGCCTGGGTTTCGGCCTGGTGCTGGCCCTTACCTGCGTCCTCGCCCTGACGGGCTGGACCAGCCTGGGCGGGCTGATCGACCGCAGCAACTGGATGAGTGACATCACCCGCCTCAACGCGGGCCTGACCAAGCTGCGCATTACCCGCCTGCAATACATGCTGGCCAACGGTGACGAGGGCGTGGCCCAGACCGTGCAAAGCTCCCTCGATGACTTCAAGGCCCAGCAACAGGCCCTGCTGGCGCAGTTCCAGAGCCCGGACAACGTCAAGCTGCTCAGGGAGCAAGGCGCGGTCATCGACGCCTACCAGCAGTCGCTGAACAAAATGCGCAGCGCCTACCTGGCTGCCAACAGCGCGCGCCAGACCATGGGCGACAACGCGGAAATCGCCAACAACCTGATCAACGACATCAACAGCCGTGTGCGCCAGATGCCCCTCAGCGATCAGCGTTTCGAGCAGTTCCAGGTCATCACCGAGGCCAAGGAGCAGTTCCTGCTGGCCCGCTACGAAGTGCGCGGCTACACCGCCGACAGCAACCCGGCCACCGAGCAGAAGGCCGCCGTGCAACTGGACGCCGCGATTGCCAGCCTGAAAACCCTCAACAGTCATTTTGCCGACACTCAGGGCGACGCCCTGCGCCAGCTGGAACGGGTGCTGAGTAGCTACCGCAGTGCCTTGCAGACCTACAAGGCAGCCAATAGCCAAGCCATCAGCGCACGTCAGGAAATGACCGTCCAGGGCAGCGACATCGTGACCCGCAGCGACGCGCTGTATCAGATCCAGCTGGATCGTCGCGACATCGAAAGCGCCCAGGCCCGCACCCTGCAACTGATCAGCACCTTGCTGGCCTTGCTGGTCGGCGTGCTCGCCGCCGTGCTCATCACCCGCCAGATCACCCGCCCGCTGCGCGATACCCTGGCAGTAGTCGAGCGCATCGCCGGTGGCGACCTGACCCAGGACATCCGTGTCACCCGTCGCGACGAACTCGGCGTATTGCAGCAAGGCATCGCCCGCATGGGTGTGACCCTGCGCGACCTGATCAGCGGCATTCGTGATGGCGTGACCCAGATTGCCAGCGCCGCCGAAGAGCTTTCAGCGGTAACCGAAGAAACCAGCGCCGGGGTCAACAGCCAGAAGGTCGAGACCGATCAGGTCGCCACCGCGATGCACGAGATGACCGCCACCGTGCAGGAAGTCGCGCGTAACGCCGAACAAGCCTCGCAAGCCGCCGCGGCCGCCGATGGCGAAGCCCGTGAAGGTGATCGGGTGGTCAACGAAGCGATCACCCAGATCGAGCGCCTGGCCAGTGAGGTGGTGCGTTCCACCGAGGCCATGAGCGTGCTGCAGAAGGAAAGCGACAAGATCGGCAGCGTCATGGACGTGATCAAGGCCGTGGCCGAGCAGACCAACCTGCTGGCGCTCAACGCCGCCATTGAAGCAGCGCGGGCCGGTGAAGCCGGACGTGGGTTCGCCGTGGTCGCCGACGAAGTGCGCGGCCTGGCGCAACGCACGCAGAAATCCACCGAGGAGATCGAAGGCCTGGTGGCCGCGTTGCAGAACGGCACCCAGCAGGTCGCCACGGTGATGAGCAACAGCCGCAGCCTGACCGACAGCAGCGTCCAACTGACCCGCAAGGCTGGACTGTCGCTGGAAAACATCACCCGCACGGTGTCGAACATCCAGTCGATGAACCAGCAGATTGCCGCCGCCGCCGAGCAGCAAAGCGCAGTCGCCGAGGAAATCAGCCGCAGCATCGTCAACGTGCGCGACGTCTCGGAACAGACCGCCGCCGCCAGCGACGAAACCGCCGCCTCGAGCATTGAACTGGCACGCCTGGGCAACCAGTTGCAGATGATGGTCAGCCACTTCCGGGTGTAAGCCTGCGCGTCAAATCACAGCTGCGCGTCATCGCTGACGCGCATCGCGAGCAGGCTCCCACAGTGTTTTTGGCTGCCCGCAAATCTCGCAGACACCCAGCACATGTGTGGGAGCGAGCCTGCTCGCGATGGCGGTGGGTCAGGCACCATTGATGTTGAATGAGCCGGCCCCATCGCTAGCAGGCTAGCTCCCACAGGGGAAATTCGGACACCCATAAAAACAGGCCGACCGGTAGGCCGCCGTGCTCTGGCTTTTGATCTTGATCCACCGCCCCATCACGCCCTGAGCCTGTCCGTCTAGCCGCGCAGCTTTCCCTTACCGCGTACCGCGCTGGCGCAAGGCCGACGGCATGAAGTAGGCGTCCTCTGGCACCGGTTGGGAAAAGTCCACGGTCTCCGACTCTTCGTTATCCAGGTTCTGCACGTAGTAACGGCGCGCCTGCAAGTCGTGGAACACGTCCAGCGCACTCCAGGTAGTGGGCAGGTCGTAGAAGTTCTTCAGGTAGCCCATCGATACCCGCCACAACTCCCCTCGCCCGTCGTACTGATCCACCACGGCCGCGCCCCAGCTGTCCTCGTCGAGAAACAGCACGCGCTTGGAGTAAATGTGCCGCGAGCCCGGCTTCAGCGTGCCTTCCACCACCCACACCCGGTGCAGCTCATAGCGGGTGAATTTCGGGTTGAGGTGCCCCGGCGTGAGCAGGTCGGCGTACTTCACTTCAGGGCTGGTGACCTTGTAGTTGTTGTAGGGAATGTAGACCTCTTTCTTGCCCACCAGCTTCCAGTCGTAGCGGTCTGGCGAGCCGTTGAACAGGTCGGTGTCGTCCGCCGTGCGCAAGCCGTCGGAAGAGGCGATCGGGGTGTCGTACGCCAGGTTCGGTGCCCGACGCACGCGACGTTGCCCGGCGTCGTAGACCCACGCCTGACGCGGGTCCTTGATCTGGTCCAGGGTCTCGTGCACCAGCGCCGCACCACCGGCCAGGCGTGCCGGGCTCTTCACGAAGGCCAGGTAGTAGAACAGGATGTTCTTCAGGTCGGCGAACTGCCCGCCCGGACGGTAGTAGGTGAACAGCCCTTCCTGTTGCGAGGTCACCAGGGCGAAGCTGCCGTTGCGCTGCACCGGTGCTTCGGAAGCGCGCCGCACCACATAGATTCCGCGATAGCGGGTGATGTGGTTCCACAGCGCCTCGACGCCGTCCTTGGGCACGGGGAATGGAACGCCGCCATAGGCATCGCTGAAACCGTTGCCACCGTCCAGCAACTTGGCCGAGGTGGCGTTCTTGAAGGTGTTGTCGTACAGCCACTGCGGCGCCGAGCCGGAGCGACGACTGGGGTAGATCGGCATCTGGAAGGTGTCGGGGTAGCTGTTGAACAGCGCGATCTGACCCGCCGTCAACTGTCCCTTGTACTGCTCCAGGTTGGCCTTGGTGATGGTGAACAACGGCTTGTCGCCGGGGAATGGGTCCAGGTGATGCTTGCCCGGCACATAACCCTTGGGCGCCTGAGTGATGCCGCCCTCCCAGCCCGGGATGGTGCCCGCTGCGTTACCCGCGCGCTCGGCGCCCAGGGGCGTCAGGCGGGTTTTCAGTTGCTGCGCGTCCTGGGGTGACAGCGCGGCCAGTGCGCTGCCCGCCGCCAGGCTGAGGACCAGTGCCAGCGAGGTCTTGAAGAGTCGCGGTGTATGAAGCATGGATGTTCTCCGAAATAAAGGTACACCCCCGTGGGAGCGAGCCTGCTCACTCCCACGGGGGGGGCGCACTTAACTGACTACGGCACTCACAAGAAGTACTTGAGGTTGAAGCCAACATTGTCGCGGTCACGAATGCTGTTGTTCTGGCCACCGCCGTAGAACTCGGTGTACTGCAACTCGGCCTCCAGTTTGTTCTGGTAGTTGGCCTTGACCCCCAGGGTGTAGGCCTTGCGACCTTCGATGGTATTGCCCGCCTGGTAGCTGTTGCCCTTGAAGTCGTCCTTGTAGACCGCGTACGGCGAGACGTTGACCCCGGCGTACACGTCGTTCCAGGTGCCGTTGACCATCAGGGTGTAGCTGTAGGAGTCGCGATTGATCTGGTCGTCCCGATCACCGCCCGAGACATAGGAGGTGTTGCCGGTGCCGGCGTAGTAGCGGTTGCTGCCGTCGAAGGCGGTGTATTGCAGGCTGCTGCCACGCAAGTGCTCAGAGGCCAGCTCGAATACGCCAAACATCGAATCGAACGACAGGTTCGGGCCGAAGTTGTAGATGCTGCCCAGCGAGGTGTTGAACGCTTCCACGCGCTCGGCGTTGTTGATCTGGCTGTCGAGGGTGACCATCTGCCCGCCGACGTTGATCGCCTGGCCGGTTACCGCAGCGGCTGCGCCGTTGGCCAGGTCGCCGATCAGGTCGTTGGTCGCCGCGATGCCAATCGGCAGGTTCGGCCGATAGGCCAACTCACCGAAGACCGATGCCTGGCCCAGGGTGGTGTTGAAGCTGAAGCCATACATGCGGATGTCTTCGGCGTAGCGGCGATTGGCCTGGATGTTGCCCATCACGTCGGCGGTGGCCAGGCCATTGGCCAATGCACCGGCCTGGCTACCGGCCAGGCCGCTCAACAGATTGGTCAGGGCGTCCATGTCGATGCCCTGGTAGCCACCCAGATTGGCGGCGATGGTCGGTTCCTTGGCGTGGTAGTTGACCATGTACAGGCCGAACTCGGTGCTGTTGAGCTCTTCGGCGATGTAGCGGAAGGCGAAGCCGAACTGGCCGTCGTTACGCGCGTTGATGTCCTTGCCGATGGACGCCACCTTGAGGGTGTTGCCGTAGGCTGGGGTTACGCCATTGGCATACAGGCCCGTGCTGCCCAGTATCTGGTTGAGCGCCGGGTTGTTGCCCAGCGCCTCGTACAGGCCGATCACGTTGCCAAAACCCGGCACCGGGGTGTCGAGGGCGGTGCCGCTGAAGTTGTTGTAGCCGGTGTTGCCACCGTCGGCGAACAGGTCGCCCTGGGAGTAGAACGTGCCGACCGGATCGATGCGGGTTTCTTTCCAGTTGGTCTGGTAGAAACTTTCCATGGTCAGGTTGTCGCTCAAGCCGATATTGAAGCTGACCGCCTCCACCGGCATCAGCACTTCCTTGACCTCGGCACCCGGCAGACGGTACTTGGCCGCGTCCACCGGGTTGGTGGTGTTGATCCCGCCGCGATAGAAAATGCCTTCGCCCCAGTTGAATACCTGGCGGCCCAGGCGCGCCGTCACCGGCATCTGCGCCACGTCCCAGTTGCCGTAGACGTAGGCGTCGAGCATCTCGATCCGGCTGCCGGCGATGTCGCGGGTCTGGTCGGTGAAATGGTCGTCGTCGGGGTAACTCTGGCTCGGTTGCGAGGGGCTGTTGTTGCGGTAGTAATCGTTGCGCTTGTCCATCAACTGAGTGTCGTAGAACGCGGTGCCGCGCATGAACACCCCGTAGTTCTGGTAGTTGGCTTCCAGCTCCGAGGTGATCTTGTACACCTCGGAAACCAGCCCGGTGTCGAAGTTGCGATTACCGTCGTTGGTGTTGACGTCGTCGTTGCTCTTGTCCCGCCCCTGGACCCGCCACAAGCGGCCGTAGGACAAGGTGCTGTCGAACGAGCCCGTGACCTGGTTGTCCAGTACCTTGAACTCGGCGGCCAACGCGCCATCGACCGCGCACAGCTGCAACAGCCCTGCCAGGCCTACCCCGGATATCGCCGCGCCCGAATGGCGTAATCGAATCCTCATGCGGTGTTCCTCCCTTCCCTGATCTTGTTGTTTTTGTTTGCGGGCAGCGGTTAAGGCGCTGCGTTGCCTGCAACCGCTGGCGCGAGTCCGGCACCGACATAAATCCGGCTGTGCGCACCGAAGTGCCCCAGCAACTGGAACAGCTGCTGGTTGAGTAATGGGTGGTCGTAGTCTTCGGTTTGCAGTTGATTGCCGGCGCTGAAACTGCTGGTGGCCGGCGCCGTCGCCAGCCATTGGCCGATGGCCTCGTCAAACTGGGCGCCGGCCTCGGCGGACTGGGCGCTGACCACGTCGCGCAGGTAATCCACCGAATACGGCGGGTAGCTGGCGTCTTGCGCGGTATCGGCGTAGGCCTGGAGCATCGGATGCACGGGCTGCCCGCTGCGCAACAGGCTGTAGAGCCAGGCGGCCTGATACTTCTCCACTTCCATATGCCGACTGGCGACCCGCTCGATGGCCGCGTGCTTATCGCCGTCGTAACCGGCCAGGGCCTTGCCTTCCATCAGCAACATGCTGGCCAGCTCGACGCCCGGCAGCGGCTTGGCGTGATAGGGCTGGGTCAGGTCCTGAATGTGGTGCAGGCCCCAGCCCAGAAAGCGGTAGCCCCAATAGGAATGGCCCGTGGCAAACGCCAGCCGCGCTAGGCCCAGGTACTGATAGGCGCGCCAATCCGGCCAACTGCGCTGCAGAAAACCGGCGGCGGCATAGACCACTGGGCTCTCGTGGAAGAAGCCCATGTGGAACGGCGCCTGGGAGCTGTACTGGAATCGCTCATCGCCGAACGGCTGCGGGCCGAAGCCGTAGACCGCGGCCACCTCGCCGGGGTTGTCGCTGAACAGGTTGATGTCGTGCCCGTAGTCCGGCTCGTCGGCGGCGCTGGCCAGCACTGCCAGGGGCGCGACCTGTTCGCCCGCCGCGAGCAGGATGAAGCGCTGGCGATGCCACGGCGACAGGGTCTGCTCGACCATCACCTGTTCGGCCTTGAGGTGCGCACGTTGGGGCTGGTCCTGCCCGGGCATCGGCTGGATCACCATGGCCAGGTGGATCTGCGGATTGACCCGCAGGGCGTTGAGGAACGCCTGGCGCAGATTGTCCCCCGGCGTGGCGGGCAACTGCAGGTTGTCGGGACGTGGCGGGTACTGGGCAAAGTGCTGACGGGCGAAATGTTCCTGCTGTTCGAGCAACTCGGCGATGGCGCCATATTGCTCAGTGAGGAACTGCTCCAGCGGTTCGACCGTCACCTGGGGCGCCTCGCGCAGGGCCGGCAACGCCTGCAACGCCAGGTAACTGCCCACCGTATGGTTGGACCAACCCCACGCCGCCGGAGCGGTGCCGCAGAGCAGCAGCAGGAGAATTGTCAGCTTCATTGCTTTTGGTTCTTATTGGCTGAATTCGAGGACTGAGCCTAACAACCGCCCCCGGCCCTGACACTGTCCAATCTGGCCAAAAAAACTCTCCGATAGCGCCATCGCGAGCGGCATACAAAACCTGCGGACAGCCAAAAAACCACTGTGGGAGCGAGCCTGCTCGCGATGGGGCCGGCAAAGCCAACATCAATGCAGCCTGACACACCGCCATCGCGAGCAGGCGGAACGCCGCCCGGCCCGCTCCCACACCACTCAGGCGGGATAACCGGTGATCTGCCGGATGCTCTGGTACAGCGGCTTGAGCTGGCGGTACATGCGCAGGTAGACCTCCTTGTACAGCCGCTCATAGATCTGCTGCGCCTCGGGCTGTGGATAAAACACTGTGCCGACCCGGGTCATGGACGCGATTGCCGAGGGGAAGTCGGCATGCAGGCCAAGCCCCACTGCGCAGCAAATGGCCGCCCCCAGCCCGGAGGCTTCATAGACATGCGGACGCTCGGCCGGCAGGCCGAAAATGTCCGCCGTGAGCTGCATCGCCGCATCGCTCTGCGAACCGCCACCGGCCACCCGCAAACGCTGGATCGGCTGCTTGGAACGCCGTTCGAGGTTCTCCTTGCCCTGGCGCAAGGCATAGGCCAGGCCTTCGAGGATCGCCCGATAGATGTGTGCCCGGGTGTGCACGTCGCCAAAGCCGATCATCGCGCCCTTGGCCTCCACCCCCGGCTCGCGGATGCCCGGCGACCAGTAGGGTTGCAGCATCAGGCCCATGGAACCGGGTGGCACCGCGTTGACCAAGGCGTCGAACAATTGCTCCGGCTCCAGTCCCTGCTCCTTGGCCTGCTGCATTTCCCGCAGGCCGAACTCATTCTTGAACCAGCTGACCATCCAGTAGCCGCGGTAGATCATCACTTCGCAGTTGTACTGGTCCGGCACCGCGGCGGGGTACGGCGGAATCAACGGGACGATTTCCAGGTAGCGCGAGCGGGTCGTGGTGATGGTGGCCGTGGTCCCGTAGGACAGGCACACGGTGGCCGGGTCGACCACGCCGGCGCCCAGCACTTCGCAGGCTTTGTCGGCACCGGCGGCGATCAGCGGCACGCCCTCGGGGATACCGGTGTGCCGGCTGGCCTCGGCACTGATGTGGCCCAGGGTTTCCCCGGGCTTGAGCAGGCTCGGCAACTGTTCGGGACGGACCGCCAGCGCCTGCCATTTCCAATCGGTGGGCGCGGCCCAGCGCAGGCGCTTGAAGTCGAATGGCAGGTAGCCGACGCAGCAGCCCACCGAGTCGACGAAACGCCCGCACAGGCGATGGGTGAGAAAGCCCGAGAGCAGCAGGAATTTGTCAGTCGCCGCCCACACCTGGGGTTGATGCCGGGCGATCCAGTTGGCTTCGGCCTGGGCCCGAAAATAGTCCACGGTGGCCTGGGCGCCGACCAGCTTGAACAGCCAGCCCCAGGGCCCCTTGATCCCGCCTTCGACTTCGCTCTGGCGCTGGTCGAGCCACAGGATCGCCGGGCGCAGGGCCTGGCCCTGGGCATCAACGTTGATCAGCGTGCCACGCTGGGTGGTCAGCGACACCCCGGCGATCTGCGAGCGGTCGACGCCGGTCTGCTGCCACAACAACTGGCAGGCCTCGCCCAATTTGGCCCAGTAGTAGTCCGGGTCCTGCTCAGCCCAACCGGGCTGGCTGGAGTAGTAGGCCTGCAGCTCGACCTTGCCCTTGCCCAACAGATTGCCCTGCAGGTCGAACAGCAACGCGCGCACGCTCTGGGTGCCATTGTCGATTGCCAGCAGGTAGCGCTTATTCTTGTGGTTATCCATGGAGCTCTCTTGAATGGGCACTGATATCTACACATCGTTGGCAACGGATGCCCCGTAACAGCCATGACGGGGGATTCATGGCACACCGTGATGGCGTTGCCACAAGGCTCGATAACGCTGTTCTTCCGCCTGCCAACGGCTATCGTCCCAGCCCAGGCGGGGCTGGCACAGCCGGCGAATGGCCGGCAGATAGTCCGCCGCCCCCTGGGCCAGCAACAGGCCAATCCGGGTGCGCCGCAGCAGCAGGTCGTCCAGGTGCAGGACCAGTTCCGCGTCGCAGGCAAACGCCAGTTCCGCCCACAGGGTGTCGCTCGCGCCGACGCTGGTGCAGCCCAGTTGCTCCAACAACCGCGCCAGGCGTGGCAGATCACGGCCATGGCGTCCGGCCAGACGCCGCCACTGGCTGGCGCTGAGCCCCGGGATGGCTAACCTCGGCACACTGACAAACACCGGCGCGCCGTCATCGCTGACCTCGCGCCCGAGCATCTGCCCGCAGGCCTTGAGCACCTCCAGGGCCTGCGGGCGGAACGTGGTCAGCTTGCCGCCGGCCAGGGTCACGCAGCCGGGTTCGAGCCACAACACGTGCTCGCGGGTTTCATTGGACGGCTTGCCCGCCTGCTCGCCACGGGCGCTGCCCACCACCGGACGCACCCCCGACCAGGTCGACAGCACATCGGCCGCCACCACCTCGGCCTGGGGAAACTGCTGGGCACAGGCGGCCAGCAGGTACTCGAGTTCTTCGCTGCTGATGCTCGCGCTCTGGTCCAGATCGTCCTGATGATCGAGGTCCGTGGTGCCCACCACCGTGGCGCCCTCCCAGGGAAACACAAACACCGGCCGCCGATCCCGCGCATGCAGGAAGGTCAAGGCCTGGGCCACCGGCAGGCGCCAGCCCGGCAGCAACAGATGACTGCCGCGCAGCGGGCGCAACTGCGGTGGGGCGTCACTGGGTCGCAGGCGCTCGGCCCAGGCTCCGGTGGCCACCGCCAGCGCGCCACAGCGCAAGTGCAACGGCTCGCCACCTTCGCTGTCCACGACCTGCACCCCGCAGACCCGACCGTCTTCGCGCAGCAATTGCTCGACCCGCACGCCATTGAGCGCCAGCCCACCATCGGCCCGCGCCTCCGCCAGGACCCGCATGACCAGGCGCGCATCGTCGGTCAGCGCATCGACAAAACAGGTGCCCCCCAGCAACTGGTCTTCCTTGAGCCCGGGGGCCAGGTAGCGCAATTGCTGGGCGTCATGAAAGCGATGGTTACGCCGCCCGGCCAGGGCGTCGTACACCGTCAACAACCCACCGAACAGCCGCGGTCCGGGAAACCCGCCACGGTAGTGCGGCATCATGAAACTCATGGGCTCCACCAGCCCCGGCGCTTCGTCGAGCAGGCGCTGGCGCTCGTGGACCGAGTCGCGGGTCAGGCGCCACTGGCCCTTGGCGATGTAGCGCAAGCCGCCATGGACCATCTTCGAGGAACGGCTGGAAGTACCCCAGGCAAAGTCGCGCTGCTCCAGCAGCAGGCACCGCCAGCCGCGACGGGCCGCTTCGCGCAGGATCCCGACCCCGCTGATGCCGCCGCCGATGACGATCAGGTCCCAGCGCTGTTGCGCCAGGGTCGGCAGTACCTGCTGGCGCCACGCGGCATTCCAGTCCTGGCTCATGCCGTCACTCCTGCAGCAGGGTGCCGGGGTTGAGGCGCCCGGCCGGATCGAAGTGTTGGCTCAGCGCCTGCAGGGTGTCCATGGCCAGCGCGCCCTTCTCGCGCAACAGGTACGGGGCGTGATCCTTGCCCACGCCGTGCTGGTGGCTGATGGTGCCGTGGTGCTCGACAATGGTCTGGCTGGCCGCGTGCTTGAGCGCCTGCCAGCGCGCCAGGGTGGCCGGGTAAGTGGCTGCCGGGCGGAACACGTAGGTGGTGTAGATGCTCGAGCCTTCGCCATAGACATGGGACAGGTGGGTAAACACATGCACCTGTTCGCCTTCGGCCGCCAGACCGTCGCGCAGGCTGGTTTCGATGCGATTGAGCAGGTTGTCGACATTGCTCCAGTCGGTGGCGGTTTCCAGGGTGTCCACCACGTAGCCGGCGTTCCACAGGTTCTCGCGCAGATAAGGAAAACGGAAGCGGTTCTGCGCCCACTTCTTGCCCAGCAAGGTCCCGGTGAACACCCCGCCAAAGGCTTTCAGGTGCTGCCGCGCCTGGCTCAGGGACAGGGCATTCTGACGCCGGTTACCGGTCACGCCGAAAGTCAGCAGGCATTTGCCGGCACCCGCACCACGCAGGGACAGGTACTTTTCCAGCCAGGCGATCTGTTGCGGGTGGCCGGCCAGGGCCAGTTGGGTTTCAGTCTCCACGGCGTTGGACAGGCGCAGCATCGACAGGGGCACGCGGGCCTGGGTCAACTGGCGGATGGCTTGCAGGGCCTGGTTCCAGTTCGGCAGGAACACCCCATAAAAACGCTCATCGGCCGGCAGCGGGCTGATCCGCACCTTGACCTCGGAAATAATCCCGAACCGCCCTTCACACCCCAGCACCACCTCACGCAGGTCGGGGCCGGCGGCCGAGGCCGGAAAGGTCGCGATCTGCAGCGGGCCGGCGAAAGTTTCCAGGGTGCCGCCGGCGAACAATTGCTCGATTCGCCCATAACGCAGCGACTGCTGGCCGCTGGACCGACTCGCCACCCAGCCGCCGAGGGTCGACAACTCCCACGACTGCGGGAAATGCCCAAGGGTGTAACCGCGGGCACGCAACTGGCTTTCCACTTGCGGCCCGCTGGCGCCTGGGCCGAAGGTGGCCAGCAGGCTCTGCTCGTCGAGGTCGAGCAAGCGGTTCATGTGGGCCAGGGACACGGTCAGCACCGGGCGGGTGGAGGCCGGGGGATTGATGTGCCCGGCCACCGAGGTCCCGCCACCATAGGGAATCAGGCACAGGTCGCGCTCCTGGGCCAGCACCAGCAACTCGCGGATCTGTTCGGCGCTCTGCGGGAAAGCCACCCCGTCGGGATAGACGCCCAGCGCCCCCTCACGCAGCGCCAGCCAGTCCGGCAGGCTCTGGCCACGGGCATGCATCAGCCGGTCGTGGGCCTGCACGCTGTACAGTGGGTGCTCCGCCAGACGCGAAGCCGGGACCCGGGCCAGGGCGGTTTCCAATGTAGCGTCGGGCAACGCCCGTCCGGTGCCCACCCGTGCAGCGAGAAACCCCGCGCCCTGGGCCGGCAATTCGACCACCGTGGTTGCATCCCCCCAGCCGTTCCAGCGTCGCATGCGTGTGTCCTTTTGCGGTTCTTATAAGTGACATTTCAGGCGCCTATACTAGCCAGCCCCCCGCGCCTGTCACGGTCGCATCCGGCCAGCGCGAGTAGCCAATTGAGCCAACACGCGAACCCGGCCCCAGGCATTTACTTTAGCTGTGCTTTCAAATTACCTTTCAGGGTCTTGAACCGCGCCAGTCTGCCTCGATCAAAGGACCCCGATCATGCAATCCCTCGGCTACACCTCGCTGCCTCCGCTGCTCAAGTACGTGCGCCATGCCGAACAGCTGGGTCTGGCCATCGAACCGGCGTTGGCGGCGGCCGGGTTGCAGGTCGAGCAATTGAGCGACAACAGCCTGCGGTTGCCGGGCGAGGCCCATGAACGGCTGCTGGATTATTTCTGCGAACACTCCGGCGACCCGTTGTTCGGCCTGAATTCGGCGCGCTTCGTGTTGCCCAATTCCTGGAGCGTGCTGGGCTACATCACCATGAACTGCGCGACCCTGGGCGACGCCATGAATCGCATCATGCCGTTCGAGAAACTGGTGGGTGACATGGGCGTCAGCCGCGCCGAACTGCAGGGCGAGCACGTGCACCTGATCTGGAACTGCCGCCACCAGCGCCCACGCATCCGCCGCCACCTGGTGGAAAACGTGCTGGGTTCGTGGCTGCAATATGCACGCTGGATCGCCGACACCCACCTGTCGCCCGCCGCGGTGTGGTTCGAACATGCGCTGCCGAGCGATACCGATCCGGCGTCCTACCAGCAGTTCTTCGACTGCCCGGTACTGTTCGGCCAACCCTATTCAGCCCTGATCGTGCCTCTGCCCTACCTGCAACTGCCGCTGCGCCAGGCCGACGCACAATTGCTGCGCACCCTGGAAGAACACGCCCTGGGCCTGATGGCCACACTGGAAGACGCCTCGCTGGAACAACGGGTGAAAAACATCCTGCGCCAACTGCTCAAGGAAGGCCTGCCGCGCAAGGAGCAGGTGGCCGAACAGTTCGCCATCTCGGTACGGACCCTGCAGCGCCAACTGCACCAGGCCGGCACCTCGTACCAACAGATCCTCGACGATCTGCGCCAGGAACTGGCCGAGCACTACCTGCTGCACAGCACCCTGCCGATCCAGGACATCGCCCAGTACCTGGGCTTCACCGAACCACGCTCCTTCCACCGCACCTTCAAAAGCCGACGCGGCATGCCGCCAGGCGAGTTCCGCCAGATGCACCGCGAGGCGGATGGGGGCTGAGTCGAAAGCGGCGAGGACTGCGTCCTCGAACGCAGCCTCGCGGGCTCGGCAGCTGCTACAGGGGAAATTCACACAGTACCCCGGCGGCTGTATAGCCGCCGGGGTACACCAGGTTATTTCACGACACTGCCAACCCCACGTCCCCGTGGGTCGGAGGCGGTTTCCAGTTGGTTGCCGTTGATACGAATGGCCTGGATGTCGCCCATTTCCCAGCCCTGGTCTTCCAGGGTGTAGCCCATGGTTTTCAACTCGTCGGCGACCTTGCCAGTCAGCGGCGCGTAGGCGTCGTAGTAGATGGTGTCCTTGGGCAGCAACTGGTGGTGGACGCGTTGCGCGGCCACGGCTTTTTCCAGCGGCAGGTTGTAGTCATAGAGGTTGTTCAGCACCTGGAAGATCGAGGTGAAGATCCGCGAACCGCCAGGCGTCCCCAGGACCAGGGTGACCTTGCCATCGCGGGTCACCAGGCTCGGGCTCATCGACGACAACATGCGCTTGCCCGGGGCGATGGCATTGGCGTCGCCGCCGACCACACCAAAGGCGTTGGCCACGCCGGGCTTGGAGCTGAAGTCGTCCATTTCATCGTTGAGCAGGAAGCCTGCGCCCTTGACCACTACGCCGCTGCCGTAGTCCCAGTTGAGGGTGTAGGTGTTGCTCACCGCGTTGCCGTCGGCATCGACGATGGAGAAGTGCGTGGTCTGGTGGGGCTCCAGGCCCGGACGGACTTTTTCGGTCGGCGAGATGGCCGTAGGGTTGACCTCGGCCGCGCGTTTTTTCAGGTAGGCCGGATCGGTCAGTTGCTTGACCGGCACATCGGAAAACGCCGGGTCACCCAGGTAGTCGGCGCGATCGGCGAATACCCGTTTTTCGATCTCGGCGAGCAGGTGAATGTACTTCGCCGAGTTCAGCTCGACACCCTTGAAGTCCGCGGCGCGGTCTTCCTTGATGGCGATCAGTTGCGCCAGGGCGATGCCGCCAGAGCTCGGAGGCGGCGCGGTGTACAGGGTGTTGCCCCGCCAGTTGACTGTCAGCGGTTCGCGCCAGTTGACCTTGTAGTCGTGCAAGTCTTGCTTGGTGATCAGGCCCTTGTCGGCCTTCATCTGGGCGACCAGCAGGTCGGCGGTCTGGCCTTGATAGAACTCGTTGGCGCCCTTGTCGGCGATGCGTTCCAGGGTCGCGGCCAGCTCCGGCTGGCGGAAGGTCTCGCCAGGTTTCATGCTGCCGAAGTAGTCGGCGAAGTTGGTGGTGCCGTTGAACAGCTTCAGCGCATCTTCGCGGTACTGGTACTGCTTGTCGGCGACCTTGAAACCGGTCTTGGCGTAACCGATGGCCGGGGTGATCAACTCGCTCCACGGTAGCTTGCCGAACTTCTGGTGCGCTTCCCACAGGCCCATCACCGTGCCCGGCACGCCGGCGGCGCGGGAACCTACCAGGCTGAGGTTCTCGATGACCTCGCCCTTGTCGTCCAGGTACATGTCGCGGGTCGCCGCCTTCGGGGCGGTTTCGCGGTAGTCGAGGAAGTACGGCTTGCCGTCGATGAACAGGGTCATGAACCCGCCCCCGCCGATGTTACCGGCTTCCGGGTAAGTCACGGCCAGGGTAAAGGCGGTGGCTACCGCGGCGTCGACCGCGTTGCCGCCCTTCTTCAGAATCTGTGCGGCGACGTCGGCGCCATATTGGTTCGGCGCCGCCACGGCGCCCCCTTCCAGCAGCGCCGCGAAAGATGACGAACTGGCCGCAATCGCCACGGCGAGCGTCAGGGTCTTGAACAAAACATAACGCATGAGATCCATCCTTTTCTTGTTATTGAGGCAGGTGGAACCATAGGCCCTGGCGCGGGTATTGAGCAATGGCAAAACGCCAACGGCCACTCGAGGATGGCCGTTTTGTGATGGGTTGCACTGACTGGCTCCCGGACAGGAATCAGCCGTCGAACGCCTCGTTGGCGTAACCCGCCAGCTTGCCCTGGATAAAGTCCAGAAAACACTGGATGCGCAAGGCCAGTTGCGAGTTGCGGTAGTACACCGCGTTGATCGGCTGGCGGTAACCGCTGTTGGCTTCGGCCAGCAGCAGCTTGAGGCGGCCGGCCTTGAGGTCGGCGATGGTCATGAAGTGCGACAGGCAAGCGATGCCCTGCCCTTCCAGCGCCAGGTGACGCAGGGTCTCGCCGCTGGAAGCGCTGATGTCCGGTTCGATCTGCCAGCGGTCGCCGTGCACATGGCGCAGCGGCCAGTGGTTGAGGGTTTCGGTCTGGGTGAACCCCAGCAGCGTGTGCCCGGCCAATTCGGCCACGCTGGTCGGGGTACCGTGGCGTTCCAGGTAGGCGGGACTGGCGAGGATGTGCAGCGGACTGCAGCCCAGCGAACGCGCATGCAGGGTCGAGTCGGCCAGGGCTCCGATGCGGATGGCAATGTCGGTGCTCTGCTCCAGCAGGTCGATGATCAGGTCGTTGCTGTTGAGCTCCAGCTGGATATCCGGGTACAGCCGGCGGAACTCATCGATGTAGGGCACGATGGCGTGCAGCATGAAGGGGGACGCCGCGTTGATCCGCAGGCGCCCGGACGGCGTGCTGTGGCGTGACGACAGGCGCTCTTCCAGCTCCTCCATCTGGTCGAGGATGCGCTTGGCCTGCTCGAAGAAATACTTGCCCTCTTCCGTCAGGTCCATGCGCCGCGTGGTGCGATTGATCAGCGTGGTGTCGAGCTTGGCCTCCAGGCGCGACAACGTACGGCTGACCGCCGACGGCGTTTGCCCGACCTGCTCGGCCGCCGCGGATATCGAACCGCACTCGATCACGCAGACAAAAATCTGCAACTCATCGGATCTGGCTTTCACGTATGTCCTCGTTCTCGGCAGCGCTTTGAGCTGCCGATACTAGCTCATGCGGCTGCCGGCAAGTTGAACACCGCCTGCAGGTGCTGGGTGTAACGGGCCACGTCGGCTTCGATGTTCGGACGTTTCATCACGTCGACGCAGAGGAAGGTCGGCAAGCCGCTCATGCCGAGGAACTGATTGGCCTTGTGGAACGGGAAGTACACCGCGTCCACACCTTTGGCTTCGAAGAAGTCAGTCGGGTCGTCGAACGCTTGTTGCGGGGCGTTCCAGGTCAGCGACAGCATGTACTGCTTGCCGTGGATCAGGCCACCACTGCCGTATTTCTGCGAGGCGTCGGAACGGGTGCGACCGTCACTGGCGTAGAGGCTGCCATGGCCTTCGGTGAAGACTTCATCGATGTACTTTTTCACGATCCAGGGGGCCCCCATCCACCAGCCCGGCATCTGGTAGATGATCACATCGGCCCAGAGGAACTTCGCGACTTCTTCAGCGATGTCGTAACCCTGGTCGATGTGGGTCACCTTGAAGTCGATACCGCCCCGATCCAGCACGCTCATGGCGGCTTCATGCAGGGTGGTGTTGTAGCGACCGTCGGAGTGGGCGAATTGCTTGCCACCGTTGAGCAACAGAACTTTTTTCATGGGAGCCTCGTCATCTGGGTTGGATCCACCGCGGCCTGGAACAGGTAGCGGGGTCAGTAAGGTTTGCTTCGATGACGGCAGGTTATAGATCGCCCCCCGGCGGAATAAGCCCTGTTGCGGCAAAATACATTTGACCTATACGCACGAATGGCAACCTGATTGTTGCCGTAAAATCCTCCTCATCCATTCAAGAGGAGTTCGCCATGCACTCGCAACAAGGTTTTATCCTGCACGCCAAAACCCGCCCGGAGCAGGCCGAGGCCTTTGCCGCGCTGTTCCACGCCTACGTCGAACCAAGCCGCGCGGAGCCGGGCTGCATCGAGTACCACATGCTGCGTGACCAGCAGGACCCGACGCTGTTCATCTTCTACGAGATCTGGGCGTCCCAGGCTGATCTGGACCGGCACTCGAACCTGCCGCACATGCAGGCATTCTTAGCCAGGCGCATGGATTACCTGGAGCGCGATTTCGAGATCCGCCAGATCGACATGCTCAGCCCGTCATCCGCTAGCCGTTGACCAGCAGGTGAGTGCCGAGCAAGCCCAGGCCGATGAAAAACACCCGCTTGAACAGCACGGCGCTGATCCGCTGGCGCAGCCATTGCCCCAGCCACATGCCGAGCACGGCGGGAATCAGTGCCAGCAGCGACGCACTCAGCTCACCGCCGCCGAGTGCGCCGCGCCACAGCAGGGCGGCGGCCAGGGCCAGGGTCGAGATGCTGAATGACAGGCCCAGCGCCTGCACCAGTTGATCCTTGCCCAGCCCCAGCGCTTGCAGGTACGGCACCGCCGGAATCACAAAGACCCCGGTGGCCGCCGTGATGACCCCGGTCAGCAGGCCGCACAGTGGCCCCAGCCAACGCTCGTGGGCGCCGCCGACCCGCAAGGCGGGCAGCAGCAGTCCGCTCAGGGCATAGAGCAACAACGCGCCGCCCAACGCCCGCACCACCCACTGTCCGCCGTCGATCCCCAGCCACAGGGTGCCAACGCCGGTGCCGAGAAAAATCGCCAACAGCATCGGCCATAACCGCCACACCAACGCCCGCAGGTGCCCGCCGAACGCCAGCTGCCAGAGGTTGGTCAGGGTCGCCGGGATGATCAACAACGCCGCAGCCTGCGTCGGTGCCATAGCCAGGCCCAACAAGCCCATGGCGATGGTCGGCAGGCCAAGGCCGATCACCCCCTTGATCATGCCAGCCATCAGGAAGGTCACGATAACCAGCAATGAAAGGCCCAGGCCGAGGTTTTGGTAAAACGCCAAGAGTGAGTTCATGGGGCTATCCTGGCGCGTTCCAGCACCGCTGAAAATCTGCCATATACTGAGGCTGCCTCTTGTTTGAACAGAGCCAGATATTTCATCGCGGCGGATGCCGTCATCGCGAGCAGGCTCGCTCCCACAGGGGAACGCGACACCAGGGCAAACAGGCCGGCCGGTAGGCCGCCTCGTCTGCTCTTACCACTCAGGCCGACTGTCAGGTCGCCGTGCTCTTGCTCTTGATCCACCTGCCCCATCGGCAGGCTGAGCGAAGGTGTCCATCTGGGGGGAGGCGCGTAGCGCCGTGCGGCGAAGCCGCATACATCGAGAGGAGGTGCAGCGAAGCAAACCGGAGGCGATGCCCCCGGATGGATACCGTAGCGAAGGAACCCCGAGCCCTAGCGAGGGGCCGTACGTCAGGGGTAAGAGCCCTTGGTTACTTGGGGCTTTTCCAAGTGACCCGCCGTAAGGGCGGAACCATTAGCCGCCCTAACCGCAGCAACGGATATGCCCACAAAACCTTCGGCAGCTCCCAGGTCCTTGAGGGCTTCCCCTCAACAAAGAAAATCTCCCACAGGTTGTCCGTCCCATGCACTTTGATCTGATTGATCTTCGGCTGTACCTGAACATCCTCGATGCCGGCAACATCACCGCCGGTGCCGCCTGCAGTCATTTGTCGCTGGCGGCGGCGAGTGCGCGGATCCGCGGGATGGAAGCCTCGGCGGGTATCGCGTTTTTCCAGCGCGGGCGCCGGGGTGTCAGCCCGACGCCGGCCGGCAAGGCTCTGGCGCAACATGCGCGGCTGATGCTGCAACAGGCCGAATCCCTGCAACAGGACCTCACGGAATACGCCAAGGGCGTCAAAGGCCAGGTGCGTTTGCTGTGCAACACCACGGCGATCACCGAATACCTGCCCGAGTTGCTGGCGGATTTTCTGCGCGCCCACCCCAACCTCGACATCGACCTGCAACAACTGCCGAGCCTGCGCATCACCCACGCCCTGCAGCAAGGCACGGCCGAATTGGGCATTGTCTCCGATGCGGTGGACACCTCGGGCCTGGACACCCGGCCGTTTCGCGACGATCCGCTGGTGCTGGTCATGCCCCACGACCACCCACTCGCCGGCGCTCGAGCACCGAGCTTCAGCCAGACCCTGGCCCATGAGTACGTCGGCCTCAATGCCCACAACGCACTGGCGATCTATCTGGAAGAGCAGGCCTTGCACAGCGGGCAACGCATGACGATGCGCATCCGTGCCGAGGGGTTTGACGGGGTGATGCGCATGGTTGCCCATGGCGCTGGGCTGGCGATTGTGCCGCAGGCGGCGGTGCAGCGATTTGCCGCCGGGCAGGGTTTGCAATGCTGCGCCCTGGATGAGCCCTGGGCGCAGCGCAAACTGCTGCTGTGCGCCCGCTCGTTCGAGGCCTTGCCGCGGTATGCCCGGGCCTTGCTCGAGGCGCTATCCGCCGATTGATGGGGGAGTCAGGCGCTTTCGAGATTGGCGGTGGACGGCTTGGGCTTTCTGAAGAACAGCCCATACACCGCCGACAGGATCAGCAGGAATGGCACGCCAAACACCAGGGTCATCTTGAACGCATCGGTGAAGTAGGTGGTGATCATTACCGCCGCCATCAGCACCAGTCCCAGCAGGGTGCTGTAGGGAAAAAAACGCATGCGGAACGACAGTTTTTTCTCACCGTGGCGCTGGTGGTAACGACGGAAGCAATAGTGGGTGAGGAAGATCATGAACCAGGTGAAGATCGCGCCGAACATCGAGATTGCCATCATCAGGGTGAACGAACTTTCCGGGTACACCACATTCAGCAGCGTCGCCAGGGCGATCCCCGAGCTCGACAGCAGCAGGGCGTTGAGCGGGATCCCGCTCTTGCTCAGTGCGCCCAAGGCCTTGGGTGCGTAACCGCCACGGGACAGGCTGAACATCATGCGTGTGGTGATGTACAACTGGCTGTTCATCGCCGACAACGCGGCAATCAGGATCACGAAGTTCATCACCCCGGTCGCCCCGGGAATGCCGATGGTCTGCATCACGGTAACGAACGGGCTCTGCGCCTGCCCGGCCTGGACCCACGGTACGATCGCCAGCATCAGGGCCAGGGTCAGCAGGTAGAACACCACCAGGCGCACGATGGTCGCGCGAAAGGCTTTTTTCACCGCACGCTCAGGATCCTCGGCCTCGCCGGCCGCCACCGCGATCATTTCCACGCTCAGGTAGCTGAAGATCGACACGATCACCGCCACCCACATGCCCTGCAGGCCATGGGGGAAAAAGCCGCCATGGGCGGTGTAATGCTGCACCCCGTAGTCCGGGTTGCCGGAGCCGAATACCACGTACACCGCAAGGATGATGAAGCCGACGATTGCGCCGATCTTGATGGTCGAGAACCAGTACTCGAAAGTGCCGAAGGTCTTCACGCTGATGGCGTTGAGCACGATCAGCACGCTGGAAAACGAGACGATCCAGATCCACTCCGGCACGTTGGCAAACCAGTACTTCATGTACATCGCCACCGCCGTCACTTCCGTGCCGACCGCCAGCACAATCGCCGCCCAATAGGCGTACCGCACCAGGAACCCGGCCAGCGGGCTGACGTAGAACTCGGCATAGGCGCCGAATGAACCGGACGTGGAATGGGCCACGGTCATTTCCGCCAGGCAGCCCATCAACAGCAGGGTAATGATCGCGCCGATCGCATAGCTGAGCAGCACGCTGGGCCCGGCATAGCCGATGGCGTAGGCGCTGCCCATGAACAGCCCGGTACCGATGGCCCCGCCAATGGCGATCATGCTCATCTGCCCCGACGTCAACTGCCGCCGCAGGCCCTGCTCGCGCTTGGAGATCGTGTCAAAGCCACCGGCTTCGCTCATGTGTCTGTCCTCTGGGTATTGTTTTTTTTAGAGCACATCGTCGATAACCCAGTGGGAGCGAGCCTGCTCGCGATGATCGCAAGCGCGACGCATTGCATCAGATGTCATGCGTCATCGTTCACCGCCATCGCGAGCAGGCTCGCTCCCACAGGTTTTGAGTCAGGTCACGCTATGGCGCACCTGGAACTGCGCCTGGGCCCAGGTTTTCTGGTCGAGGATTTCGCCGAGGATCTGCACCGCATCGAACACCTCGGTGAAGCTGGTGTACAGCGGAGTGAAGCCGAACCGCATGATCCGCGGCTCACGGTAGTCGCCGATCACGCCCCGGGCGATCAGTGCCTGAATCACCGCATAGCCTTGCGGGTGTTCGAAGCTGACGTGGCTGCCCCGCTTGGCGTGCTCACGCGGGGTGATCAGCGTCAGGTCGTGGGCCGCACAGCGTTCCTCGACCAACTGGATGAACAGATCGGTCAGGGCCAGGGACTTGCGGCGCAGGCTGAGCATGTCGGTCTGGGCGAAGATGTCCAGGCCGCATTCGACCATGGCCAGCGAGGTGATCGGTTGAGTGCCGCACAGGTAGCGCGCGATGCCTTTGCTTGGCTCGTAGCCGGACTCCATGTCGAACTGGCGGACGTGGCCGAACCAGCCCGACAACGGCTGCGCAACCAGGTCGCAGAGCTTCGGTGAGACCCAGGCAAAGGCCTGGGATCCCGGGCCGCCGTTGAGGTATTTGTAGGTGCAGCCGATGGCGTAGTCGGCATCGGCCTGACGCAGATCCACTGGCACCGCACCTGCCGAGTGGGCCAGGTCCCAGATGGCCAGCGCGCCACATTCGTGGATCAGCGCGGTCATGGCCGCCATGTCGTGCATGTAGCCGGTCTTGTAGTTGACGTGGGTCAGCAGCACCACCGCGACGTCCTGGTCGATGGCCTGGGCCAGCGCCTCGGGGCTGTCCACCAGGCGCAGGCTGTAGCCCTGCTGCAGCAGGTCCATCAGGCCCTGGGCGATGTACAGGTCGGTGGGGAAGTTGCTCGACTCGCTGACGATCACCTTGCGCTGCGGTGCACGGCCAGCCTGCACTTTTAGCGCGGCACCGAGCACCTTGAACAGGTTGATCGAGGTGGTGTCGGTGACCACCACTTCATCGTCGCCCGCGCCGATCAGGCTGGCCAGGCGATTGCCCAGGCGTTGTGGCAGGTCACGCCAGCCGGCGCTGTTCCAGCTACGGATCAAACCGTCGCCCCACTCCTGGGCGATCACGGCCTGGGCGCGCGCCAGGGCGGCGACCGGGCGGGCGCCCAGGGAGTTGCCGTCGAGGTAGATCACCCCGGCAGGCAAGGCGAACTGTGCACGCAAAGGGGCCAGGGAGTCCTCGGCATCGAGCGCCAGGCAAGCGTTTCTTGTGGTCATTGTCGGTCCTGTTCTTTAAGTGGCATGCGGCCGGCGAGCACCGATTTCCGGGGGTTTTCGCACCTGCACGATGAGCAAATAATGAACGAAGGCTTGCAGAATTTTCGTGCAAAGTGCGAGGTCATATAGTAGTTATCTCGAAGATTATTCGAATCCAACCGATAAAAACGCGGATTTATTCAAACCATGAATCTCGACTCCACAGACCTGCGGATCCTCCATCACCTGCAACAGGATGGGCGCATCAGCAACCAGGAACTGGCGGAAAAGGTCTCCCTGTCACCCTCGGCCTGCCTGCGTCGTTTACGCCTGCTGGAGAGCGAGGGAATCATCACCGGGTATCGCGCCGAACTGAGCGCCGAGCGCCTGGGGGTGGAGCTGGAGGCGATCGTCCATGTGTCCTTGCGCCAGGACACGGAGGACTGGCACGAGACCTTCATCAAGAAGGTCCAGGCATGGCCGGAAGTGGCCACCGCCTACGTGATCACCGGCGCCAGCAACTACGTGCTGCGGGTGCAGGCACGCAACCTCAAGCACTTCTCGGATTTCATCGTCAACAAGCTCAACCGGACGGCGGGGGTCACCGATATCCGTTCGGAAATCGTCCTGCAGAAGATCAAGGAGCGCGACGACCTGCTGGACCTGGTCGCGCGCAAGTAGCCCGGCAACGGCTCACAGCCCGCGCATGCGCCGGGCTTCGTTGCGCTGCACGGTAGCACTGGGGGATTCGTCGAACAGCTTGCGGTACTCGGCGGAAAAACGCCCCATGTGGGTAAAACCCCAGGCCATGGCAACCTCGGAGATATTGCGCGCCTGCCCCTGTTCGAGCAGGTCCTGGCGCACCGCGTTCAAGCGGTGTTTTTTCAGGTAGGCCATGGGCGACAGGGCGAAGTATTTGCGAAACGCCTCGAACAGTTTGAACCGCGATACCCCCGCCGCGGCCTCGATGTCTTCCAGGCGCAAGGATTCGCGGGCGTTGTCGTGGATGTACTGCCGGGCCCGCACCAGGTAGTGCGGCACCTTCACCCCCAGCACGCCGCGCAGTTCCTCGGAGTAGTTGTTGGGCTGGGCGAGGATCAGGCCCTTGATCAACGAGCTTTCGATGTCGCGGGTAAAGGTCACCTGGTCAAACAGCGAGCTGTTGTGCTCAAGCTCGGCAATGAAATAGCGCGCCATGCGCCACCACGCCGCCGACGCGCCGTCCACCGCATCCATCAACGGCTCGAAGCGCAGCGGTGCGTCGAGCGGGCGTTGCAGGATGCCTTCCAGGGACTCGCTCATGGCCGCCCGGGTGATCACCACCTGGACCTTGCGACAGTCGCCGGAAATCGCCAGCACCTGGTTTTCGTTCGGTGAAATGATCACCCCCTGGTCGCGATCGGAGCGCAGCAGGCTGCCGTTCTTGCGCAGCTCCTGCTCACCTACCAGCGGCAGGCTGAGGCTGTAGCTGCTGAAGTGCTCGGCGTCTTCGATATCCACCGTCACGTCGGTGCCGTACTCGATGGTACCGAGGGTGGTGGCCATGGACTTGAAGACATTGGCACTGTGGTGAAAGCGGATCCGCTCCGGGGTCGCGGTTTCCAGGCGGTGGGGGCCACAGATACCGGACATCCAGGTCCTGGCCCCTTCAAGGTCATAGTGATCGATACGAATATCGCGACTCTGCGGATCGGCTTTGCTACTCATCACGGCGCACCCACGGCAATATTTTTTCAGTGCACTCTGACGGCGCACCTCTGGTTTGGACGGAGCAAGTTCCAGACCACTCGACCCGCTCCCTGAGTCGATGGATAACAATCGCCGAATAAGCGGATAACCCGACGCGGCCGAGCAGGATAGTTGCCCTGGCACAGTCCTCCAGACTGGGCAAAACAGTACCTCAATGCTGTCGGTTGGGGCAGCCGTTCATCGTTTGGGGCGCCGCGATGGGTATTCGCTGCCCAGGTGTTACCCGCACCCACTGCCAGATGTCTGCCCCAGCGGATTTTGTGGACTGCCTTCGTCGAGTAAGCGGATAGACCCTGCCCCGCCCTGCTCTCTCTAATGTGCGCACCGATTAGCCTGAATAAAAAAAGGGGCAGACCCATGAGTGGCGAGAAAAACGTCGAGCAGTGGAAAACGTTTATCCAAGGTTGCCTGGACTTCCGTCCGGTGGAGGGCGTGTTTCGCATTGCCCGGGAGATGTTCACCGAGCCGCAACTGTTCGACTTGGAAATGGAGCTGATCTTCGAGAAGAACTGGATCTACGCCTGTCACGAAAGCGAGCTGGCCAATAACCACGACTTCGTCACGATGCGGGCCGGGCGCCAGCCGATGATCATCACCCGCGACGGTGACGGCCAGCTCAATGCGCTGATCAACGCCTGCCAGCATCGCGGCACCACCCTGACCCGGGTCGGCAAGGGCAACCAGTCCACCTTCACCTGCCCATTCCACGCCTGGTGCTACAAGAGCGACGGGCGCCTGGTCAAGGTCAAGGCACCCGGCGAGTACCCGGAAGGGTTCGACAAGGCCACTCGCGGCCTGAAGAAGGCGCGCATCCAGAGCTACAAGGGGTTTGTGTTCATCAGTCTCGACGTGCAGGGCAGTGACAGCCTGGAAGACTTCCTCGGTGACGCCCGGGTGTTCTTCGACATGATGGTCGCGCAGTCGCCCACCGGCGAACTGGAGGTACTGCCCGGCAAGTCGGCGTACACCTACGACGGCAACTGGAAACTGCAGAACGAGAACGGCCTGGATGGCTACCACGTCAGCACGGTCCACTATAACTACGTAGCCACGGTGCAGCATCGCCAGCAGGTCAACAGCGAAAACGGCAGCGCCGGCGGCAGCACCCTGGACTACAGCAAGCTCGGCGCCGGCGATGCCAACACCGATGACGGCTGGTTCGCCTTCAACAACGGGCACAGCGTGCTGTTCAGTGACATGCCGAACCCGACGGTACGCTCCGGCTACGCGACCATCATGCCGCGCCTGATCGAAGAACACGGCCAGCAAAAGGCCGAATGGATGATGCATCGCCTGCGCAACCTGAACGTCTACCCGAGCCTGTTCTTCCTCGACCAGATCAGCTCGCAGCTGCGCATCATCCGCCCGGTGGCGTGGAACAAGACCGAGATCATCAGCCAGTGCCTGGGGGTGAAAAACGAATCGGACGCCGACCGGGAAAACCGTATTCGCCAGTTCGAGGACTTCTTCAACGTCTCCGGCCTTGGCACCCCGGACGACCTGGTGGAGTTCCGTGAAGCCCAGCGCGGATTCCAGGCCCGCCTCGAACGCTGGAGCGATATCTCCCGCGGCAGTCATCGCTGGGCCACGGGCGCCACGCCCAACAGCGAGGCCATCGGCATCGCCCCGGCCATGACCGGCACCGAGTTCACCCACGAAGGGCTGTACGTCAACCAGCACGCCAACTGGCAGCGGTTCCTGCTCGACGGCCTGGACAAACAATCCCTGAAGCTGCGTGAGGTGTAACCATGAATGCGCAATTGCAGTATCAGATCGAGCAGTTTTTCTACCGCAAGTCCGAGTTGTGCGACACCAAGGACTGGGACGCCTATCTCCAGCTGTTCGCTGAGCAGAGCGAGTTCCACCTGCCGCAATGGGACTCCGAGCACGTCTACACCCAGGACCCCAAGCGCGAGATGTCGCTGATCTACTACGCCAACCGTTCCGGCCTGGAAGACCGGGTGTTTCGCCTGCGCACCGGCAAGGCCGCCTCGGCCACGCCCATGCCGCGCACCCTGCACCTGATCAACAACGTGCGCATCAGCGAGCTGCCCCAGGGCGAACTGGAGGTACGCCTGAACTGGCACACCCTGTTCTACCGCCTGGCCACTTCAGAGCAGTTCTACGGCAATGCCACCTATCGCCTGACGCCGCACAACGACAGCTGGCTGATCACCCGCAAGCATGTGCTGCTGCTCAACGACACCATCAACTCGGTGCTCGACTTCTACCACTTGTGACCCTGTAGCAGCTGCCGAGCCCGCGAGGCTGCGTTGGGTTGCGTAGCGGCCCCCGAGGCGCGCCAATCCCAGAGGCGGTCCTGCGGACACGCAACGCAGCCTCGCTGGGGCTCGACAGCTGCTACGGAAAATTTTAGGAGTTGTGAATGAACCATAAGGTCGCGTTCAGTTTTGCCGACGGCAAGACCCTGTTCTTTCCCGTGCAGGCCAACGAAATACTGCTCGATGCCGCGCTGCGCAATGGCATCAAGATTCCCCTGGATTGCCGCGAAGGGGTCTGTGGCACGTGCCAGGGCCGCTGTGAATCCGGCGAGTACAGCCAGGACTATGTGGACGAGGAAGCGCTCTCCAGCCTGGACCTGCAACAGCGCAAGATGCTCACTTGCCAGACCCGGGTGAAGTCCGATGCCGCGTTCTACTTCGACTTCGCGTCCAGCCTGTGCAACGCGCCCGGACCCGGCCAGATCAGCGGCACCGTCAGCCAGGTGACCCAGGTCTCGGCCAGCACCGCGATCCTGCACCTGGCGCTGGAGCCCGGCGCACCGCTGCTGGATTTTCTCCCGGGGCAATACGCACGGCTGCTGATTCCCGGCACCCGCAGCAAACGTTCCTATTCGTTCGCCAACCGCCCCGGCGCCAGCAATCAGTTGCAGTTCCTGATTCGCCTGCTGCCGGACGGCGCCATGAGCAACTACATCCGCCAACGTTGCCAGGTCGGCGACCGCATCGAACTGGAAGCGCCACTGGGGGCGTTTTACTTGCGCCACATCACCCGGCCGCTGGTGCTGGTGGCCGGCGGTACCGGTTTATCGGCGCTGCTGGGGATGCTCGACGAAATGGCCGAGCGCGGCTGCGATCAGCCGGTGCACCTGTACTACGGAGTGCGTGATGCCGCCGACTTGTGCGAGGCCGCGCGCATCCAGGCCTACGCCCAGCGCCTGCCGGGGTTTCGCTACACCGAGGTGGTCAGCGAACCCTCGCCGGCCTGGACTGGCAAGCGCGGCTACATCGCCGAGCACTTCGATGCCAGCCAATGGCGCGACAGCGCCGCCGACATGTACGTCTGCGGACCACCGCCGATGGTCGAGTCGATCAAGACCTGGCTGGCGGCGCAAAGCCTGGAAAAGGTGCAGCTTTATTACGAAAAGTTCACCGAAAGCAACGTCTGACGCTCACAAACGGGCGGTAATTGAATAAGCTGTCGGGGTGCAACACAGCCGGACCAAAACAACTAGAAGGTAACCAGATGGCGGATGAAATACAGCAACAGGGCACACTCAAGCGAGGGCTGAAGAACAGACATATCCAGCTGATCGCCTTGGGTGGAGCCATTGGCACAGGGTTGTTCCTCGGCTCCGCAGGCGTACTCAAGTCAGCGGGCCCCTCGATGATTCTCGGTTATGCGATTGCCGGGTTCATCGCCTTCCTGATCATGCGCCAGCTGGGCGAGATGATTGTCGAGGAGCCGGTCGCCGGCTCTTTCAGCCACTTCGCCCATAACTACTGGGGTGGATTTGCCGGTTTCCTGTCCGGCTGGAACTACTGGGTGCTGTACGTGCTGGTGGGCATGGCGGAGCTGACCGCGGTCGGCAAGTACATCCAGTTCTGGTGGCCGGAGGTGCCGACCTGGGTCAGCGCGGCGCTGTTCTTTGTGCTGGTCAACCTGATCAACACCATGAACGTCAAGGTGTTCGGCGAAGCGGAGTTCTGGTTCGCGATCATCAAGGTCGTGGCCATCATCGGCATGATCGTCCTCGGTTGCTACATGCTGTTCAGTGGTACCGGCGGCCCGCAGGCCTCGGTGAGCAACCTGTGGGAGCACGGCGGGTTCTTCCCCAATGGCACCACCGGCCTGTTGATGGCGATGGCGTTCATCATGTTCTCCTTTGGTGGCCTGGAGCTGGTGGGCATCACCGCCGCCGAGGCCAGCGAGCCGCGCAAAGTGATTCCCAAGGCGATCAACCAGGTGGTTTACCGGGTGCTGATCTTCTACGTCGGCGCACTCAGCGTGCTGCTCTCGCTGTACCCCTGGGACCAACTGCTGCAGACCCTCGGTGCTTCCGGCGATGCCTACAGCGGCAGCCCGTTCGTGCAGATCTTCGCCTTGATCGGCAGCGACACGGCGGCGCATATCCTCAACTTCGTGGTCCTGACCGCGGCGCTCTCGGTCTATAACAGCGGCGTCTACTGCAACAGCCGCATGCTCTACGGCCTGGCCGAACAGGGCGATGCACCCAAGCAGTTGATGAAGCTGACCAAGCAAGGCGTGCCCCTGCTGGCGTTGAGCGTATCGGCGCTGGTCACCCTGCTGTGCGTGGTGGTCAACTACGTGGCCCCTCACGGTGCGCTGGAGCTGTTGATGGCCCTGGTGGTCGCTTCGTTGATGATCAACTGGGCGCTGATCAGCCTGACGCACCTGAAGTTCCGCAAGGCCATGCACCTCAAAGGCATCGTCCCGGGCTTCAAGGCGTTCTGGTCGCCCTACACCAACTACCTGTGCCTGGCCTTCATGCTCATGATCATCTGCGTGATGCTGGCGATCCCGGGCATCCGGGTATCGGTGTTCGCGATTCCGGTCTGGGTCGCGATCCTGTACGTGGCCTACCGTCTGCGGGTTGCCCGCACACGAGCGCTGTCGGTCGCGGGATAACCGCCAGCCACTAAAAAAGCCCCGGCATTCGCTGAATGCCGGGGCTTTTTATTGTCTGCTTACACCGCAACTCTGTAGCAGCTGTCGAGCCCGCGAGGCTGCGTCAACGGCCGCAGGACGTTCATTCGAACTGGCAATGCCGTCGGGGGTCGCTGCGCGACCCAACGCAGCCTGCGGCAGCTGCTACAGAGTCCGTGTTCAGAGGGTGGAGCGCACGCGCCACAGTTCGGGGAACAACACGGTGTCGAGCATCTTGCGCAGGTAACCTACGCCTTCGGTACCGCCGGTGCCTGGCTGGAAGCCGATGATCCGCTCGACCGTGGTCACATGGCGGAAGCGCCACTGGCGGAACGAGTCTTCGAGGTCGATGAACTTCTCGGCCAACTGGTACAGGTCCCAGTACTGCGTCGGGTTCTTGTAGACCACGCGCCAGGCGGCTTCGACCGAGGCGTCATGGGCGGTTGGCTGGGTCGGGTCGCAGCTCAGGCGCTGCGGGTCGATCGCCAGGCCGGCGCTGACCATCAGGCGAATCGCCTCGTCGTACAGCGACGGCGTGGCCAGCGACTGCTGCAGTTCAGCCAGCAGTTCCGGACGGTGGGCATGGGGGCGCAACAGGGTGGCGCTCTTGTTGCCGAGGATGAATTCGATCTCGCGGTACTGGAACGACTGGAAGCCCGACGACTGCCCGAGAAATGGTCGGATCGCGTGGTATTCGGTGGGGGTCATGGTCGCCAGCACGGTCCAGGCATGCACCAGTTGGTCGAAGATCCGCGACACCCGCGCCAGCATCTTGAATGCAGGCGGCAGCTCGCCCAGGCGCACGTGTTCACGGGCGGCCTTGAGTTCGTGCAGCATCAGTTTCATCCACAGCTCGGATGTCTGGTGCTGGATGATGAACAGCATCTCGTTATGGTCCGGCGACAACGGGTGCTGGGCACTGAGAATCCGCCCCAGGTCCAGGTAGTCGCCGTAGCTCATGGAGTCGGAGAAATTCAGCTCGGCGTTATGCCATTCGTCTGTCTGGTTGCCCGGGGAATAGGGACATTGGCTCATTGCGCAGGCTCCTCAAGTGGCGATGTATTCAGGGGACGCAAAATCGCCCGGACCGGGCTGGCGTCAAGATGGGCAAAGCGCAGCGGCAAGGCGATCAGCTCGTAGTCACCTTCCGGCACGTCATCGAGGACGATCCCTTCGAGGATCGCCATGCCATGGCGAGCGACGGCGTTGTGCGCGTCCATGGTCTTGGATTGTTGCGGGTCGAGGGACGGTGTATCGATACCGATCAGGCGCACGCCGAGGCTGGCCAGCAAGTCCACGGTGTCCTTGGCCACGGCAGTGAAATCCGGGTCCCAGGCAGCCAGTGGCACTTGGCGGTAGGTGCGTAACAGCACCCGCTCGGGTAACTGCTCCAGACGCCCGGCAAGCTGCCCGGGCTGCACCAGGGCGCCGCTGTCCAGGCAATGCAGGACACGGCAGGGGCCCATGTAGACCTCCAGCGACACCTCGCCGATGGGCGCGCCGTCCGGGCTGTAGTGCAGGGGCGCGTCGACGTGGGCGCCGGTGTGCGGCGACAGGGTAATGCGCCCGACGTTGACCGGGCACTCGGGGCCGAACGTCCAGACCCGCTCTTCCTGAAAGGGTGTATCACCCGGCCAGGTGGGTGTCGCGGTGCTCAAGGGTGGGCTGATGTCCCACCAGGATGGTGTTTTTTTCATTGTTCAAATCTCGGCTTGCTCACGCGTGAATGATACGAGCGAAACCCCTGAACTTTCTTGCGAAAAACTTCGGCAATCAGCAAATGTTTCGCACTTAATGCTAAAAAACCGCCGTTTAGCCGATAGAAATTTCACGTCGCGCCAGCAGCATTCAGCGCTGCCCTTGACTCTCCCCCGAGGGGCCGACTTTATCCTCGCGCCTCGACTATCGGGGGGTAAGCACATGAGCAAACGGATACTGGTGATTCTCGGCCATCCTTCAAGCCAGAGTTTCTGCGGCGCCCTCGTCGATCACTACGTGCAGGCGGCCCGGGAAGCCGGGCATCAAGTGCGCGAGCTGCGCCTGGGTACCTTGAGTTTCGACCCGATCCTGCGCGAAGGCTACCAGCAGGTCCAGCCACTGGAAGCCGATCTGCTCAAGGCCCAGGCGGACATCACCTGGGCCGAGCACCTGACGCTGGTTTACCCGATCTGGTGGGGGGCCATTCCCGCGTTGCTCAAGGGCTTTTTCGACCGCGTATTGCTCCCCGGCTTTGCCTTCAAGTACCGCCCGGGCAAAGCCTTTCCGGAAAAACTGCTGCAGGGACGCACCGCCGATCTGTTGGTGACCATGGACACCCCGCCCTGGTACTACCGCTGGGTGTATCGCATGCCCGGGCTGCATCAGGTGCGCAAGACCACCCTGGCGTTCTGCGGCATCCGCCCGCGCACCACCCTGACCTTCGGCCCGCTGCTGGACTCGACCGCACGTCAGCGCCAGACCTGGCTGGCACGCGCCAAGGCTATCGCTCAGGGGTAAGTCTCAGGGATAATCCGCCGCGTAATCCGGGACATCCACGAAAAAGGGACTTTTCATGTACATCGGTAAAGCGGCGAAACTGTCCGGCACCACCATCAAGAGCATTCGTCACTACGAAGACATCGGCCTGCTGCCACCTGCCCAGCGCCAAGGCAAATACCGCATCTACGACCAGCAGAGCGTCGAGTTGCTGAGTTTCATCAAGTGCGCCCAGCAACTGGGTTTCAAGCTCAAGGAAATGCAGGCGATGTTCGAGCCGCACCGTGGCCAGACACCGCCCTGGGACCTGGCGCACCAGGCGATCACGGACAAGAAGCGGCAACTGACCGACGCCATCAAGCAATTGACCCGTCAACACCAGCAGTTGAGCGCGTTGCAGGCCAGCCTGGCCCAGGTGCAGGACCAGTGCACGCTGGAGCGGGTCTGAGGTCCAGCGCGTTTCTGGGCAGCTGAGTGTCGACTACAGACAACTGAGCCTTCGCCGGGCGCTATAGGGTGCGAGTTCATTCCTGCCCAACGCCCGGAGTCAGCATGTCCCAACCCATTACCGTCCTTCGCGATACTCACCCATTGCCAGTGCTCGATGCCTGCAAATGGGAAAAGCTCGAAGGCGACCCGCACACCGTCAACCTCAACGCCTACACCAGCGAGGATGGCAGCAAGATCATGGGCACCTGGATCTGCACGCCAGGCAAGTGGCGGGTCGACTATGTGAAGTGGGAGTACTGCCATTTCCAGGAAGGTTACTGCGTGATCACCCCGGACGGCATGGCGCCGATCCATCTGCGTGCGGGTGACATCTTTGTGGTCGAGCCGGGGATGAAAGGCACCTGGGAAGTGGTGGAGACTGTGCGCAAGTACTTCGTGTTTGCCTGAGTATCGCACCCGGTAACGGACGCAATACCACTGTGGGAGCAAGCCCGCTCCCACAGGTTTTTAGCTGCCTGTTTTACTGCGGCTTGCGGTAGCTGTTGATGATGGCCGAGAAATCCTGGCCACCCTCTCCGCGCAGGCTCATGGCCTGGTACAGCTGCTGGGCCACCGCGCCCAGTACCACGGGCTGGTGCGCCTGGCGTGCCGCCTCGGTCGCCAGGCCCAGGTCCTTGAGCATCAGCTCGGCACCAAACCCGCCGGTGTAGCCGCGCGAAGCCGGCGCGGTTTCCACCACCCCAGGCCAGGGGTTGTACATCTCCGAACTCCAGCAACGGCCGGTCGAACTGTTGATGATCCCCGCCAGCACGCCGGTGTCGATGCCCAGCGCGTCGCCCAGGGCCATGGCTTCACTGACGCCCACCATGGAAATGCCCAGCAGCAGGTTGTTGCAGATCTTGGCGATCTGCCCGGTGCCGACTTCACCGCAGTGCACGATGTTGCGGCCCATCTGCGCCAGCACCGGTTGCAGGGTGGCGAACAGCTCCACCGTGGCGCCGACCATGAAGGTCAGGGTGCCGGCCGCCGCGCCGCCGGTGCCGCCGGACACCGGTGCATCGGCCATGGTCACGCCCTGCCTGGCAGCCGCCGCGGCGACGTCGCGGGCGGTCTGCGGGTCGATGGTGCTGCAGTCCACCGCCGGAACCCCTTTGCCGATCCCTGCCAGCACCCCGTCTTCACCCAGCCAGACGCTGCGCACATGCACCGCGGCCGGCAGCATGGTGATCACCAGTTCGGCACCCTGCGCGGCTTCACGGGCCGTGGCGCTGATGTGCCCGCCCAGTTGCTCCAGCTCGGCCAGCACCGCCTTGTTCAGGTCGACCAGGTTCAACGCATGGCCGGCCTTGATCAGGTTGCGCGCCATCGGCGCGCCCATGTTGCCCAGACCAATAAACGCAATCTTCATGATGTCGGGCTCCTTAACGCAGGTTGATCGTGGTGTTCACACCGTCGTTGACGCTGTTGTCGTCAAACCAGCGGCTGGTGACGGTCTTGGTCTGAGTGTAGAACTGCACCACCTGCTTGCCATACGGGCCCAGGTCGCCGAGCTTAGAGCCACGGGAACCGGTGAAGCTGAAGAACGGGACCGGCACCGGGATCGGGATGTTGATACCCACCTGGCCGACGTCGATTTCGCTCTGGAACTTGCGCGCTGCCGCCCCGCTCTGGGTAAACAGGCCCGTGCCGTTGCCGAACGGGTTGGCGTTGACCATCGCAATCGCCTGGTCGAGGGTGTCGACTTCGAGTACCACCAGCACCGGGCCGAAGATTTCCTGGGTGTAGATCTGCATGTCGGTGGTCACCCCGGAGAACAGGGTCGGGCCGACGAAGTTGCCTTGCTCGAAGCCCGGGACGCTGATGTCGCGGCCATCGAGTTCCAGCTTGGCGCCTTCCTTGATACCGCTTTCGATCAGGTCGAGGATCCGCGCCTTGGCGCGCTTGGAGATCACCGGGCCGACGTCGGTACCCGGCTCGCTGCCGGCATTGACCTTGAGTTTTTGCGCCAGCGCCTTGAGGTCCGGCAGCCATTGCTTGGCCGCCCCCACCAGCACCACGACCGAGGTGGCCATGCAGCGTTGCCCGGCTGCACCGAAACCGGCACCGACCAGGGCATTGAGCGTTTGTTCACGGTTGGCATCCGGCAGTACCACGGCATGGTTCTTGGCGCCCATCATCGATTGCACGCGCTTGCCGTGTTTGCCGGCCAGGTCGTAGACGTGGGTGCCGACCGCGGTCGAACCAACGAAGGACACGGCCTTGATGTCCTTGTGGGTGCACAGTGCATCCACCACGTCCTTGCCGCCGTGCACCACGTTGAGCACACCGGCCGGTACGCCGGCTTCGATCGCCAGTTCCACCAGCAGCAAAGTCGACAGCGGATCCTGTTCGGACGGCTTGAGCACGAAGGTGTTGCCGCAGGCGATGGCCATCGGGAACATCCACAGTGGAATCATCGCCGGGAAGTTGAACGGGGTGATGCCGGCGCACACGCCGATGGGCTGGCGCAGGGTGTAGGTGTCGACGCCACCGGCGACGTTTTCGGCAAACTCGCCCATTTGCAGGGTGCCGATGGAACAGGCGTGTTCGACCACTTCCAGGCCACGGAAAATGTCGCCTTCAGCGTCGGCGATGGTCTTGCCCTGTTCGGCACTGAGGACCACGGCGATGCGCTTGGAGTGTTCGCGAATCAAGGCCTGGAGCTTGAGCATGATGCGCATCCGCGCGCCGATCGGGGTCAGTTTCCAGGTCTGGAACGCACGATGGGCGGCGTCGATGGCAGCGTTGACTTCTTCGGCGGTGGCGAACGGAACCTTGGCCAGCACTTGCTGGGTCGCCGGATTGACGATGTCGTGCCATTCAGTGGTCTTGGACTCGACCCATTGACCATCGATCAACAGCTTGGCCGTTTGCACGGTGGTTTCGTTGGGCGTGAGGGATGCGTTCATGCTGGTCTCCGGGACTTATAGTTGTGCTGGGAGCCAAGGCGAACAAGCCGCCTTGAGATGAGGCGTGGACCGCGACGTGGTCAGCGGACTGTTTTTGCAGTATAGATGTGCAAACTTCTAATAAGAACGCACATAAAAGCCGGTCCAACATGCAAAAAAACATCACATCGCTGGGCTCCCTGAACTGGGATGACTTGAAGTTTTTCCTCGAGGTGGCCCGCACCCGCAAGGCCAGCACGGCCGCCAAACGCCTGGCCGTGGATTACACCACGGTGTCGCGGCGCATCAGTTCGCTGGAAGGAGCCCTGGGCACCCTGCTGTTCGAGAAGTCGCGGACCAACGGCTTTGTCCTCACCGCCGAGGGCCAGCGTTTGCTGGGCTATGCCGAGTCGATAGAAAGCACCCTGCACATGGCGTGCGAGCAGGTGTCAGGTTCGGGGGTGGCGTTGTCCGGCCATGTGCGCATGGGCTGCACCGAAGGCTTCGGCAGCTTTTTCATCACACCGCAGTTGAGCCACTTCGTCGACGCCTACCCGGCGATCTCGGTGGACATCCTGCCGCTGCCGCACTTCATCAGCCTGTCCAAGCGCGAAGCGGACATCGTCATCGCGCTTGAGCGCCCGGAACACGGGCCCTATGTCTGCTGCAAGCTCTGCGACTACCGCCTGCAGTTGTACGCGACCCAGGACTACCTCGACCAACACCCGCCCATACGCCGCCCGGCGGACCTGGCCCAGCATCAGTTCATCAGCTATGTCGACGACCTGGCCTTCAGCTCGGAGTTGCTGTACCTGGCCAACGTCCTGCCCGGCGCCAGCGCCAACCTGCGCAGCACCAGCGTGATCGCCCAATTCGTCGCCGCGCAGCAAGGCCGCTCGCTGGCCATCCTGCCGTGCTTCCTGGCGGCCCAGGATGCCCGGCTGCTGCCGGTGCTACCGGCAGACATCAACATCACCCGGCAATTCTGGATGTACTGCCGGGAGGATTTGCGCAAGCTCAAGCGGATCACCCTGCTCTGGGATTACATCCGTAACGTGACCGAGCAGAACCAGGGGTTGTTGATGGGTGAAACCCGCCAGATACACTTTGCCGATTAGTCGGCGCTGACCACGATGGCCACGCGGCGGTTTTCGGTGCGACCGCTGGCGGTTTTGTTCGAGGCCACCGGAACGCTGCTGCCGAGGCCGCGCAGCTGGATGTTTTCTTCACGCATGCCGACGCGGGTCAGGACGTTGCGCACGCTCTTGGCACGGCGCATGGACAGTTGCTGGTTGTAGGCTTCTTTGCCGGAGGCATCGGTGTGGCCGTCGACTCGCACGCGGTCGATGCCGACCCCCAGCAGCGCCTTGCCGATGCGCTCGACAATTTCCGTGCTCTGCGCGTTGAGGCTTTCCACGTCGCTGCCGAACAGTACCTTGCCCGACAGGCCAAACGCCCAGCCTTCGTCTGTCAGTTCGAACCCCTGTTGTTTGAGCACGGCGATCTGCGCGGCGGTCAGGCCCTTTTGCGGCGCCGTCTGGCACCCGGTCAAGGCCAGCATGGCCATGAACAGGGTCAGGGTGAAGAATCGAAGGGAACGCTGGGTAACTGAGAACACGAGGTTAGCTCCTGGTTTTAAGATTGACGGCAAGGTGCTCCGACCGTGCCGTGTATTGCCCGCCTCGGGAGAGGCGTTTGGCCTGGTACATCGCCGCGTCGGCGGCATGCAACAAGGTGCCGGGGGTGGCACCATGATCCGGGTATAGCGCGATCCCGACACTCAGCGAGGTCTGGACCGAGGAACCATCAGGCAACTGCACCGGCAGTGCCATGCTGGCGATGATCTTGCTGGCAATGCGCTCGGCATCTTCGATCTTGTGCAGAGGGGTCAGCAGCACGGCAAACTCATCACCACCGAGCCGCGCCACCAGGTCTTCTTCGCGCAATTGCGCACGGACCCGGGTGGCCACCGCGACCAGCACCGCGTCGCCGGCCGCGTGCCCGTAGTTGTCGTTGATGCCCTTGAACCGATCGCTGTCGAGAAACAGCACGGCCACGCGCTCGTTGTACTTGCTGGCACTGCGCACGGCGCGCGCCAGCCGTCCTTCGAAGAAGGCCCGGTTGGGCAACCCGGTGAGGCTGTCGTGATTGGCCTGGTGCGCCAGGCTTTCGTTTTCGCTTTGCAGGTGGGTCTGCCAGGACTCCAGTTCGTCGAGCAAGGCATTGAAGTCGTTGCCCAGGCTGTCCAGCTCGGCGATGCGCGCCGGCGGCACGCGCTGGTCAAAGGCGCGCTCGCTGCGGGCCGCGTGCGCCACTCGCGCCAGACTGCGCAACGGCCCGGTAATGCCCTTGAGTTGGCGCCTTGCCAGGAACAGCGCAACCCAGGCGCTGAGGGCGCTGCACAGGATAATCCCCGCCAGGCCGCTGAGCAGGAAGCGCATCAGGCTGCCGCCATGGCCGATGATCAGGATGCTGCCGACTTCCCGCTCCTGATGGACGATCGGCATGCGGATCGGCTCTTCCAGCAGGAGGCGGGCGATCTGCAGCTCCAGTGCCGAGACCAGGCCGCTTTCCCCGCGCTGCCAACGGGCCAACAACTGGCCCTGGGCATCGAACACCTGCGCGTCGGCCACCTCTTCGGTCGAGGCGATCAAGGCCAGCGCTTCGTTGGCGGCGGCCTTGTCGTTGAACACCACCGCCGCTTCCACGGTGTAATTGATGGAGCGGGCGATCAGGTGCAGGTTGTGATCGGCATACACCCGCAATGCCAGTACACCGAGCACGGTCAGGGACAGGCTGGTCATGGCCACCCCGACCAGCGCCACGATCAGGTTGCCACGGCCAATGACTGAACGCAGGGTCGGACGCCCGTCTCGGTTGAACAGGTTCATGGCGCTTCCGACTTGCGACGGGAGAGTTGCAATACGCTAGGGTGAATGCGCACGCCGCTGCGCGCCACCGAATCGAGGTTGACCTCGAACGACACCTGCTGGTCGCTGACCCGCAGGCAGAACAGGCTGCCCACCGCGCAGTGTTCGTCGGCCTCGCTGATACTCAGCACCGGGTGCCCGATCAACGAGGTGAACAGGCGACTGCGCTCCTCGACGGTCATTTCACCGACATAGACCGCATCACATTCACTGGCAATGGCCGGGTAGCTGGCCAACAGCCTGCGCACGACTACCGGACGCCCAGTGGCCTGGGTGGTGCCCTTGACCAAGTCGTCGGTGTATTGGGTGGGACCGAGGAGGCACAGGCGTAATTGGTCGGGCTCGACCGGCCAGCGGGCGTAGCTGAGAATCCCCAGCACCACTTGGGTCACCGAGCGGGCACGCTGCTCGGCCATGCTGGCTGGCAATCGGCTCTCGGCGAACAGTTGCACGCTGAACAAACAGAGAATCCCGGCCAGCACCAGGCGCTTGCAGCTCATCATGGATTCTGTCGTCCAGACAGCCAGCTTCATGCGGGGATTCTCGTTGATTGCGACAAAATGATGCCGCAACGATAGCACAGCGCCGATACCCCGGCGAGGACGCCCCGCATGCCAGCCCGCGGGGCTCTGCGGTTTGTTGCAGCGCTGGGGAGATGCTCAGGAAGCTGACCGATCGGTCACCTATCGCTGGCGTCCGCCAATTCCAGCATCAACCCGCTCAAGCGCTTGACCTTGCGTTTGACCGCCTCCTCGAACACCCCGCTGCGCGACTCGATCAGGCTGAACCAATCCTTGGCCCGGGTGATGCCGGTGTAGATCAGTTCCTTGGTCAGCACCGGGTTGAGGGCGTCCGGCAGGATCAGCGCGGTGTGGGCAAATTCCGAGCCCTGGGACTTGTGCACGGTCATGGCGTAGACGGTCTCGACATCGTTGAGCCGACTTGGCAGCACAAACCGTACCCCGCCTTGCCCGTCGTTGCGGGCAAAGGCCACGCGCAGCACCTGCTTGCCGCCAGGCAGGGCATCGCGCTCAGGCAATTTGAGGGCGATGCCGATGTCGCCGTTCATCAGGCCCAGGCCGTAGTCGTTGCGCGTCATCAGCACCGGGCGCCCTTCGTACCACTGCTGATCGCTGTCGATCAGCCGCGCCTTGAGCAGCGCCGCGGTGATGCGCTGGTTGAGTCCCTCGACACCCCAGGGCCCTTTGCGCACCGCGCACAGCAACTGGAACGCATCGAAGGCCTGCAGCACCTGCCGTGCCCAATCCGTCCACACCGGGTCCTCAGGTGCTGCGTCCGGGCTGGGGCGCTGGTTGCGCAACAGGCTCAGGTAATGCCGGTAACCCTGCGGCCCGTCACCGTGACCTTCCAGCAACAGGCGCTCCAGGGCCCGGTCCTGCTCACCCTTGAGTGCCAGGACAAACAGGTCGGCGTGACTGCGGGCCGCCAGTAACTTGCGTGCCTCGTCAGCCTGCTGCTGGTTGACCCAGCGCGCCAGCTGGCCGATGCCACTGCCTTCGCCGAAGCGCCGCGAGTGACGCAACATCACCACTTGTTGCGCCAGCGGGTGGCTGGCGTCGAGGTCTTCCTGCAGGCCACTGCTGCCCAGCTCTTCAGCGCTGACCGCCTCCAGCCAGGCCCGGGTCTGCGGGCTGTACCAGCCAGCCTCGGCATCCCGGCACAGGTCGCCCAGCACGGCACCGGCTTCCACCGACGCCAGTTGGTCCTTGTCGCCCAGCAGCACCAGGCGAGCGTGGAGCGGCAAGGCGTCGAGCAGATTGGCCATCATTTCCAGGTCGATCATCGACGCCTCATCCACCACCAGCACGTCCAGCGGCAGGCGATTGCCGGCGTGATGGCGAAAGTGCCGCGTACCGGGACGGCTGCCCAGCAGGCGGTGGACGGTGGTCACGTCAGCGGGGATCTTGTCCCGCACCGCGTCGGCGACCTGCAGGCTGCGCACTTGCTGGCTGATGGACTCGGTCAGGCGCGCGGCCGCCTTGCCCGTGGGAGCCGCAAGGCGAATGCGCAGCGGCTTGCCGGCCTCCACGGCTGGTGCCTGGAGCAACGCCAGCAAGCGCACCACGGTGGTGGTCTTGCCGGTGCCCGGCCCGCCGGTGATGATGCTGAAGGCACTGCGGGTGGCCAGGGCACAGGCGAGCTTCTGCCAGTCGATCGGCGCACCGCCGCGTGCCTGGCCGAACAGCCCGGCCAGGCGCTCGGGCAGGTCGACCGGGGTCGGTTCGGCAGCCACCAGGCGCTGGCGCAGCGCCTGGTCGATGCGCCGTTCGTAGGCCCAGTAGCGGCGCAAGTACAGGCGTTTGCCGGACAACACCAACGGGCGCTGCATGGCTTCTTCACGTCCATCGGCGGCCAGCGCCACCAACGGGCTGGACGCCAGCACCTTGCACCAGTGCGCGCCGTCCAGGGCTTCGAGCAATTGCGAAGGCAGCAGTTGGGCGCCGGTCTGCACGTCGCCTTCCGGTGGCAAGGACAGGGCGAAGTCCGGCGCCTTGAGGGTCTCGAACAGGTCGAGGCAGACGTGACCGTGCCCCAGTTGGTGACTGGTCAAGGTCGCCGCCAGCAACACCAGCGGATCGTCGTGCGGCGCCCGCTCGTGGAGGAAGGCGACGAAGGCTTTGTCCAGCGCGCGCAACCAGCCGCGCTCGACCCAACGCTCCAGTAACAGCAACAAATCGCCGGCGCTGCTCAGGGGCTGCAGTTGCGCCAGGCTCTCGGCCGTCAGCGGTGTGGGCAACAGGTCGGCAAAGGAACGGTTCATAGCAATACACCCTGCTCCCAGGCCGGTTCAGGCTTGGCTTCTGGTTTGCCCTGGAACAAGCGGTCCAGGCGTTCGATCAGCTCGCGCGGCGGGCGAGCGAAATAAGCGCCCTGGCTCGCCGCCCGGGTACCGCGCAAAAACAGGTACAGGGCGCCGCCCATGTGCCGGTCGTAGTCGTAGTCGGCGAGACGCGCCTTGAGCTGGCGATGCAGGGCCAGCAGGTACAGCACGTATTGCAGGTCGTAGCGATGGTCGAGAATCGACTGCTCCATGGCCTGCTCGGTGTAGGCCGAATCGTCGCTGCCCAGCCAGTTGGATTTGTAGTCGGCCACGTAGTAGCGCCCGGCGTGTTCGAAGGTCAGGTCGATAAAGCCCTTGAACATGCCGTTGAGCAACATCGACTCGGCCCCCACCCGGGCGACGCCGCCGTGGGTGTATTGGCGCACCAGTTCGTCGAGCTTGAGCACATCGACTTTATGGCTGGCGAACCAGAACTCCATCTCGACCCGGTACTCGCGCAGGTGTCCGAGGACCACCGGCGGTTGCTCGCTGCCCAGGCGCAGCGGGACCTGCAGCAAGTGCTGCAGCCAGTCGCTCAGCGTGACGATCCAGCCCTGCCAGCCACGCCGATTGCAGCGCCGCGCAATGGCGTCTTCGATCGCCTGCGGGTCGGCACTGAATCCCTCATCACCGGCCCATTCCAACAGGCCATGGAGGAAGGTGCCCGGGTTGGGCCCACGCGGGAAGCGATGGATATCGCCGCCACTGGCCTGGACTTCACGAGGGGCATCGGGGTCGAGGCGCTCGTCATCGAACAGCTTTTGCGCCTGGGCACTTTCCGGGGCTTCCTCGCTGGCGGCCGCCAGACTGTCGCCAATGCGCAGCCCACTGTAGGAGGCGATCCACCAGTTTTCCGCGGCCTTGCGCTTGGGACTGAGTGCGGCCAGCAACCGTGCTGCGTTGCGCGGCGGCTGGTACTGCTCATCGCTGGCGGCGGGCATCGGCTGATGCTGCAACGCCGCACACCCTTGTTCCAGCGCCTGCAGCCAGGCTGACAGGTCAGCGGACTGCGCCAACGCCGCGCCGCCGCCGCCGAGCACATAGCCCAGGGCCGACAGGTGCAATACCGAGCTGTTGCTGTTGCCCCGCTTGAGGTCGGCGACGCCCAGCCAGCACGCATGCTGGGCGCGGGTCAGGGCCACATAGAGCAGGCGCAGGTCTTCGGCCAGGCGTTCATGGTCGGCCAGGGCGATCAGCTCGGGCGTCGGGTTCAGGCTGACCTGGGGTTTGCCGTGCTCATCGTGGTAGTGCAACGGCAAGCGACTGCCGTCCACCGGCTTGGCCGAGCAGATGAAGGGCAGGAACACCAGCGGGTACTCCAGTCCCTTGGACTTGTGGATGGTCACCACCTTGACCAGTTGCTCGTCGCTTTCCAGGCGCAGAATCTGCTCCTCACCCGCCTGCCCGGACAACGCCAGGTGCTCGGACAGGTGACGGATCAGCGCCTGCTCGCCGTCGAGTTCGGCGGCAGCCTGTTGCAACAGTTCCGAAAGGTGCAGCAGGTTGGTCAGTACGCGCTCACCATCGCTGCGCGCGATCAGCACCTGCGGCAACTGGAAGTCGTGGAGCAGGCGCCGCAACATCGGTAGCACGCCCTGCTTGCGCCAGACCTCGCGGTATTGGCGAAACTGCATGACCCGCGCCTCCCAGGCCAGCTCATCCTGGTTCAGGCGCTCCAGCTCACTCAGTGACAGGTTCAACGTGGTGCTGGCTAGGGCCGCCCGCAGCGGGCGCTCGACATCCGGCTCCGCGCACGCCTTGAGCCAGCTCAGCAGGTCATGGGCCTCCTGGGCGGCGAACACCGAGTCCTTGTCCGAGAGATAGACGCTGCGCACGCCACGCGCCGATAACTCATGGCGCACCGCCTGGGCTTCCTTGCCGTCGCGCACCAGGATCGCGATGTCGGCCGGCAACAAGCCCTTGAGGGCCTGATTGTCACGGACAAAACCCGCCCGCCCCTGCTGGCCACCATTGAGCAATGCGCTGATTTGACTGGCGCAGGCCGCGGCCAGTTGCTGGCGATAGACCACCCCGGAAAGCGCCTGCTCGCTGGGCAGATGCCAGAGGTTCAGGGCCGGCACGGCCTCGCCGTCGATCTGCAACGACTCCTTGCGCCCTTGGGAGGCGACCGGGGCGAAGGGCACCGGGTTGTCACCACTGGGCTCGCGGAACAGAAACGCACCCCGGCCCTGCTCTCGCCGTTCAGCAGTCTGGAACACGTGGTTCACCGCCGCGACCATGCCGTGGCTGGAACGGAAGTTGGTGCCCAGGGTATGCAGGCGGCCGGTGGTGGCCTGGCGGGCGCGCAGGTAAGTGTAGATGTCGGCGCCACGGAAGGCGTAGATCGCCTGCTTCGGGTCGCCGATCAGAAACAGTCCGCACGCCGGGTCGTTGTCTTCGATGCGGTAGATGCGCTCGAAGATGCGGTACTGCACCGGGTCGGTGTCCTGGAATTCATCGATCAACGCAACCGGGAACTGCTCGCGGATCAAGGTCGCCAGGCGCTCACCGCCGTCGGCCTGCAACGCCGCGCGCAGGCGCAGCAGCATGTCGTCGAAGCCCATTTCGGCACGCCGGCGTTTCTCTTCCTCAAAACGCGCCCCCACCCACTGCGCCGCATGTTTCAACACGGCGGCGTCCGGGGTCGGCAGCGCATCGAGCCGGGCCTTCAAACCGGCCATGGCGTCCAGCCCGGGATGGTCCGGCGCCTGGCCTTTCCAGGCTTCGGCCATGCCCTCGGGTGTCAGGCGGGTGAAGCCGGTGCCGATGTCCAGTTGTTCGAGGGCTTGGTCCTCGGCCCAGGCGCTGATTTTCTCGAACCAGGGCTCGAAGTAGCGCGCTTGCATCTTGCGCCCGTCGACCGCCTTGCTGGCGACGCCTTGCAGGCAGATGTCCCGCAGCTCCTGCGCCCAGACCAGCCAGGGCGCCTTGAGCGTCACCAGGGCCTCGCGCCGCTGTTCAAGGCAGGCAGCAATCAACTGCTGCGGCGACTCGCCTTCGATGCTGTCGCGTTCACTGTCGAACAGGCCGCGCACCCGCGCGAGCAACGCGGCCGGTCCACCCCAATTGGCACGAACCCAGTTCAGGGCATCGCCCTGCATGGGATAGCAATACAGGCGCCAGTAGTCACGCACCACTTCGCCGAGCAGATCGCTGTGGTCGGTTTCCAGGGATTGGGTAAACAGGCTGCCGCTGTCGAAAGCGTGTTCGCGCAGCATGCGCTGGCACCAGCTGTGGATGGTCGATACGGCCGCCTCGTCCATCCACTGCGCGGCGATGTCCAGGCGGTTGGCACAGGCGGGCCATTGCTCGGCGCTGTATTGCTCGCGCAAGTCGGCAATCAGGCTGTCGGGGGCCGGGGTCTCGTCGCGGAAAAACCGTGCGGCTTCGGCCAGGCGTGTGCGGATTCGCTCGCGCAGTTCTTTGGTGGCCGCGTCGGTAAAGGTCACGACGAGGATCTGCGGCGGCAACAGTTCGCGGCCAAAACCGCTGGCGGCATCGCCGTGGCCGAGCACCAGGCGCAGGTACAGCGCGGAGATGGTGAAGGTCTTGCCGGTGCCGGCGCTGGCTTCGATCAGTTGGCTGCCGCGCAGGGGAAACGCCAGGGCCAGGGGCAATGTCGCGGTCATCAATGGGACTCCTCGCCGGTCAGTGAGCGCCAGGGTGCAACGAGCAATGGCCGGTAGAGCGCGTCGCACCAGCCATCAAAGGTCTCGTCGGCCAGCAGGGCGTTGTAGTCGGGGAACTGGCGAGCCAGGGCCGGGCTCTCGCGGCGCTCGCCCTCGGAGGTCTGGCCATCGCCCTCGTAGGCCTTGCGGGCAGCGGCATCCGCCTTGAGCGGGTCGGTCTGGCCGAGCCAGGCGAAGGCGGTCTTGACCGCGATGGGCAGGGGCTGGCGCATACCCGCTTGCCAGGCTTGCATCAGTTCACCGAGGAGCTGCTCGGCGTGGGGCTGATCCAGCGGGTCCAGCAGCAGGCTGTCATCACTGGCGACCAACCCGGTGGTCATCGACAGGCCACTGGCACAGGCCACCAGGTGATTGACCCAGGGCCGGATCAGGCGATGCCACTTACGCGTCTTGAGCGAACCGATGCTGTTGGGAATGCTGGTGACTGTCAGCAACCCGCCATCGCTGCGCTGATGCAGGCCACCCAGCCAGCCTTCCAGGCTCACACCCTGCAGGTTCAGCGATACGGGCATGGCGCTGGTCAGTGGCGTTGGCCACAACTGCAGCAGGTGTTGATAACGCTGCAACAGGTCCGGCAGCGGTTCGATCAACTCACGCTGCAGGCACTCGCCAAAACCGGCCATGGGCAGCAAGCCGCTGTCCTGCAGGCGCTTGGCCTGAGCCAGCAACGCGGGCTCGGGTTGATCCAGATGGCCGAGGGCGGCGGTCAACAGACTGTCGCTCAGGCTGTAGCGTTGCAAGGCATCGAGGACGAAGGGTTCTTCGTCGGCGAGGGGGGCTTCGGCGGCTTCGAAAAACACTTTCAGACGCTGGCTGAAAAAGTGCCGGACCGGGTTGCGCAGGAAGTCCTGGAGCTGGCCCAGGGACAAGGGTTCTTCCTGCACGTAGGGATCCAGCAGTGTCGACGTGGGTTGGGCCGCGTGTTGCTCGTGCAGCAGTTGCCACTCCCGGGCATAGCTGAACAGTCCATCGCCTTCATGGAAATAACGGGCGCTGAAGGGTTGCAACGGGTGTTCCTGGGTCAGCGCTTCGAGCAGTGCGTCGGGCTCGCCGGCGAGCTTCCAGCCATTGGCCAGGTGGTCACGCAACTGTCCGATCAGCACCGAGGCAGGACGCTCGCTGTTATCGCGGATGCTGCGCCCGACCCAACTGATGTAGAGCTGGTCCCGCGCCGAGAGCAAGGCCTCGAGCAGCAAGTAACGGTCATCCTCGCGCCGGGATCGATCGCCGGGGCGGTAGTCGCTGCCCATCAGGTCGAAGTCCAGCGGTGGCTGGGCGCGCGGGTAGTCACCGTCGTTCATGCCCAGCAGGCACACCAGCTTGAAGGGGATGGCGCGCATCGGCATCAGGGTGCAGAAATTTACCGCGCCGGCGAGGAAACGTTGGGACAGGCGACCCTGATCGAGACCGGCCAACCAGGCTTCGCGCACCACCGTCAGGGGCAGCGGGTCGTGCAGGCCGACCGACTCGCAGGTCTCCAGCCAGGTTTCGCGCAGTAACTCCAGCTGGGCCAGCAGGTAGTCATCGTGTTCGTTGCTGGCCAGGAAAAACAGCTGCATCAGGGCTTGCAAGCGGCTGCCCCACTGCTCGGGGGAAGCGGCCTGGCTGAGTTCATCGTGGGCGATCTGCAAGGCATCGAGCAAGGCCACCAGGGGCCCGATCAACGCCGCATCCAGGCCGCCGATTTCATCGTAAGGTTCGATGCCATCGCAGGCCTGGCCACTGCCTACCGCGTAGCCGAGCAGCATGCGCCGCAAGCCGAAGCGCCAGCTGTTCTGCTCCAGTGCATCGGGCAGGCCGAGGCCGGCGCGTTGCTCGGCACTCATGCCCCAGCGGATCCCGGCGCCTTCAATCCAGCGATGCAGGGTCGGCAGGTCGCGCTCCTCTACCCCGAATCGCGCGCGCAAGGCGGGCACGTCCAGCAGGTCGAGGATTTCGCTGACCGGGAAACGGCTGTCGGGCAACTTGAGCAGATGTTCCACGGCAATCAGCAGCGGATCACGGCCGCGCTGGCCCTGGTCGGTGAGGGTAAACGGAATGAAGCGCGGATCTGTGCGCTCCAGTTGCCCGAATACCGCGCTGATGTGCGGCGCGTAGCTATCGACGTCCGGCACCATCACGATCACATCCCGCGGGCGCAACTGAGGGTCGGCACTGAAACGCGCGAGCAACTGGTCATGGAGGATCTCGACTTCCCGTTGCGCGCTGTGGGCGATGTGAAAACGGATCGACTCATCTTGCGCCAGATCCACGGCTGGCCACAGCTCGCGGGTTTCGTTCAGCGGACGTAACTCGAGGATGTCGTCCTGCAGTTGGTTGAGCAGGGTCTGCGGCTGGCTTTCGCTGAACAGGTCGATACGCCCATCGCGAAAGGCCGAGCGATAGCTGTTGGGATCGTCATAGCTGTCGAGCAGGTTGATGTAGTCGCGGCCTTGCTTGCCCCACGCTGCCAGCAGTGGGTGAGCGTGTTGATGCAGGGTTTGCGGATCGAGCACCAGCGGCATCCCGGCCTTGCGCGCCTGGCGCTTGTATTGGTGCCGTAACAGATCTTTATCGGCGACGATGTCTGCCCAATGGTGCCGACAAGGGTTATGCACGCAGAGCAGCACCTGGCTGAAACGGGCCAGCCCGGCGAGGGCTTCCAGGGCTTGGGCCGGCAGCGAGGAAATACCAAAAACGATCACCCTGGACGGCAGGCCGGCCGGCGCGGTGTCGAGCCGGGTGATGGTTTCAATGAAGCGCTGGTGAACCCCGGCGCGGCTCTGCGCCATGCCTTGTGCTCCGACGTCGAGCAAGAGTGCACGCCACAACTCCGCCTGCCAGCAGTTGGCGGGGGTCAGCGGCTTGCTCTCGCCTCGGCCGTTGCGTAATTGATGGCGCCCGGCGGCCCAGTCTTCCAGCCAGTCGGCTCGGTACACCTGGTACTGGTCGAACAGGTCGGCGAGCCGCTCGGCCAGTTGGTAACGTTTACGCAGGTCGGTGTCGTGGGTCAGGAAGCGCTGCAGCGGTTCGAAATGCGGCTGATCGATCAGTTCGGGCAGCAGGCGCATCAGTCGCCAGGTCAGCGGGGCTTTGTCCAGCAAGGACTTGGCGGGAATCTCGGCGCGCCCCAGGACCAGGCGATACAACTGCCACATGAAGCTGCCGGGCAATTGCACATCAATGGCTGCGGCAATGCCGCAACCGCCCATGTCGTCTTCTTCCGGGTCTTCGGCCAATGCCAACTTCAGCCATTGGGCAATACCGTTGCTCTGCACCAGGGCGATTTCGTTTTCCAGGGGCGCGAGCGGATAACGCCGCATCCAACTGACCACCAGGCTACGCAGTTCATCCAGGCGGTTGCCGTGAACCACCATAAAACCAGTACTGAGTAGCGAGCCGTCCGCCATGAATGCTTCCTTGGATAAGTGCCTGAGCCAGGGCCGAACCTTAGCATTTTGTGGCAGGCTGGTGCCGCCCGAAACGGGCGCAGGAGGCTGCGCACTTTCTCGCGGACAAAAACAAAACCCCTACCTGCATACGCAGATAGGGGTTTCGGAATTTAATCTTGACGATGACCTACTCTCACATGGGGAAACCCCACACTACCATCGGCGATGCATCGTTTCA